>CEWH01102293.1_pt1 | contig 12106 bp, 7 predicted proteins | sample 531231 | NCBI WGS metagenome assembly CEWH01 (sample SAMEA2622316, study PRJEB7988) | marine metagenome | biome: marine biome (ENVO:00000447); feature: surface water layer (ENVO:00002042); material: "saline water (ENVO:00002010), including plankton (ENVO:xxxxxxxx)" | depth 5 m | reverse complement strand
TGATTCTTGTATAAATTTAACAACAGCAAGCATTTGTTTTTCATTCGTTGGATTCAGATTACCAACTTCATTCACAAAAATAATTTCGTATGCTTTGGCTGCTTGCTTTTGAAACTTAAATGGCCTTGCATTTACCATTTCCATATCTAAAACTCTTTGCATATAACCAGATTCGGCATAGCCAATATTCAAACCTGAGTTTCTTATGTATTCGTAAATTCCATTTAACAATCCACGCAATTGTCCAGCTGCTTTTTTTACTTGTGGAGATGCTGAGTCAAACGTATCTTGGCTAGTTAAGATCATTCTTAACAGCTTTCTATCGTCTGCACTCATTTCATTTATTTTGTTACGCTCTATAATACTCGTTAACTGAAATGAAAATAATCTAGCTTGCCTTACTGTAGCGTTTGCAAAGTTATCTCCTGGCACTTTTGATTGCAGCTTACCACCAGCTTGCGTTCCTAAGTTTTGAAACAGATATTGCATTTGTCTGTTCCGTGGGTATCTTTTAATTATTGATTTAAGAACGCCTTGTTTCTGATAAAAAAACTGTCCAAAAAAAGCATCTTCAATAGTTTCGTATAATCTTGTCCTCAGTTTCTTTTGTGTTATTTCTTTGTTTAATTCTTTTTGTCTATCTTTTTGCCTATTGTTAAATAACTTTGCCTCATTCATAACACGCATTTGCTCTTGCATAAGGCTTTCAGATCTTTCTTTTGGTATTTCGTATAACTTTCTTACGTCTATTCTTGTTTCTTCAGATAGTGTTTTGCCTTTTTCTCCAAGGCCTAAAGCTGTGTCATGTGATATTGCATCAATAAGATTTTGCATTGCACCAAATATTTCCATACGCTCTTGCTCTTTTGGAAATGTCAATGCCATTCTTGAGTCTAAAATTTTAGCTACATTTGCAGAATTTTGTAATCCCTCTTTGGTTACGCCAAGCTGCTCTAATGTTGTAAGATAACCCTCGTTAGTTTTAGATAGAAAATCTGCGTCCATCTTAGCAAGGTTCATTTTGTATGTAGTAAAAGCCTCTCCAACTCTTGCAAACATTTCGTGTGGCGATGCCCAGTAATCTTTGCTTTGTCCATATATAGGTGCAAAAAACTCTGCGTCTTTTCTAAATTGTGTTTTATCTACTGTTTTGGCTGACGCTTTACCACCAAGTATGTTTTCTTTTCTCTTTAATAATGTTTGTATCTTTTTAGCTTCAGGCTTCTTTTTAGATATGCGTGAAATTTCGTTGTCTATCTCAATAAGCTTTTGTGCTTCTACTGCTTTATCTTGAAACATTGCTCTTACTAAATTAGTGTAAGCCTCTTTTAGATTTTTAGGTGCATCAGGTAATACTGCTTTTGATCCATCTTTTCTAACGGCTTGGCTCATTAACCTACCACCAAAAATATCTTCTTCTGTAAGCACGCCAAACTTTTGAAAAATATAATGATCTAACGCATGAAACCACTCATGGGCAAAACTGTTTACTCTTCTTGGTATTGTTATTGTCTTTGACCCTGGGGAGTAACTTCCATAAGCATTGTATCTCTCTACCATATCAAAAGTAAGAGTTCCCTCTAAGCCAATAGCTTTGTATGGCAAGCCAAAGAAATTAGCTAAAGCTGATAAATTGTGAAAGCCAGTAAGTAATTGGTCTACTGCATCTTTAGTATTTTTGTCTGAAGATTTAGTAACTTGTTTCATACCAAACTGATCCACAAACATTTTTTGTAGTATTTGGTACTGTCTTTCTATTGGTAAGTTAACGGCAATATCAGGATCAACGCCAGCTGCTTCAAACGCAGAGAAGATTAACGCTGTTTTGTTTCTTTCTGCGAGCTTGTCGACAAGCGTTCCTGGCTTTTCGACTCTTTGGTTTTTGTAACTGTCTTTGTTTTCGACAATGATTGCCTCCGTAATATCGGATCGTGAGGCAATTTCCCTATTCGGTTCAACGGCTGCATCTTTTAACTCTTCTTGCTTTCCAACTCTTTCTTCAGTTCTAGCGCTGCTTCTCTTAGTACTGGCTCTTTGTTTTTGTTGGCTACTCTTAGTAGTGCGTTGACTGCTGCCGTCTGCGCTTCTTTCGAAGAGGGTTGGATCTTGTTGGCCATCTGCTTTACTCCTTGCTAATTCGATTACTTCTCCAACTGTGGTATCGTCCTCGAACATTCCACCAGTTTGTTTTTTGCTGGACTCTTCAACGTAAGCATTTAGAAATTCAGTCATAAATTTCTGTGATTTTGCTCTTGTTAACTTCTCGTTGTAAATTCCCTTAATAAGCATCTTAACCAACGGATCGATTTCTGCAAGCATATCTCCTTGATTTAATATATCTGATATAGCTGTACCATCTCTTCTAGCTGTAGAGATACGTTGTGCCATATCAGTTATTTGTGGTGTAATGTCATACTTTGCCTCAACCTGACCACTTGCAATATTAGATTTTAATTGTGCAAACTTTGGTGCAGCTGAAAGCATAGCGTTAGAAATTGCTTTAATATTATCGTCTGTGCTATCTAACATTGTAGCTAAAGCATTAGTATCTTCATAAGCTGACGCTAATATAGCATTTTGTATTCTTTGCACGCCCTCTCTGGTTAACTGTCCATCACGGCTCATATTTCCTTGTTCGTTTGGCGTAACAACTTTTTGTATAAACTGATTTACAAATGCTTTGTTTTCTAAGCTTGTTATATCGCCACCTTTAAACTGAACAACTAAATCTGTTCCCATAGCTTTAGAATCTCTTTGTGCTTTTTCTGTAGCATTCATAGATGCCCCAGTATCACGATTAGATAAATCAGCTATTTCTATAATTTCTTGATTAGTTAAATCTCCATACAATACACGGACTAAAATAGGCAATTCGTCTGACCTAGCACTAAATTTTTCATTAGTGTATTCGTCTAGTGATGTTATGTATTTATTCCATTGCTCTGGATAATCTGCCTTTGCTTTTTTAAGGCTTAACACTCTGCCATTGCCTGATATAATTGTTCCGTTTTTACTAATTATTGGAGCACCAGTATTTGTTGTTGGCGATTCAAATAATTGTTTTGGATCAAGATTACTTGCTCTATCTATAACAAGGGTATCAGATTCTTTTAAATCTCTATCTCTTGGCTGAAAATCTCCAGTAGCTTGCTTTAACTTATTAGCATCTACAACAAGGTAAGCTACATCTAATTCTTTTTCTGATCCTGGTGTTCTTATCTTTTCAAACTTACCACTAAAATCGCCAATAACATTTACTTGCTTGCTAGTATCTTTTGTTTGTAACTCTTCAACTTCTGTGGTTTCTACTGGCTTTGGTTCAGGATCAATCTTAATAGTTTCAGGCCTTGGCTTTGGCGTTTCTACTGGTGTATCAACTGGCGTTTCTACAACTGGTGTTTCTGTTGTTTGGTTCTCAGACTGAGCAACCACGGAGGACTGTGAGTCTACAGTCTGAGATTCTTGCAATCCTGATCTAAAATCAATGTCGTCTACATTATCAGGAATAACATTTAACTGTGCGTTATCAGGACTAAGATTGTTTATAGCTGTATCTAAAGCTATGCCTTGGCTTGCCTTGTCAAACTCGCTATCAAACTCTGCATCTGCCTGATTGTTTTTTATTGATGTTGCTACATTTGTTCCAACTTCAATTGATCCTAACGGCAATTCAGCAAAAAATTCTAACGCAATTTCTCCAGCGTTTATTTTATCACGCAAACCAAAAATACTTTGCGTAAATTGGCCAGCGAACTCTCCAGCACCACCTAAAAATCCTTGATTAGCTAATTCAGCAGCAGATAATGCAGCTATCTTTGGAGTTGACGCTCCACTTTTTATTGCTGGGGCAACAAGCTTACCAGCTAAACCCATAGACAAAGCATCAAATACAGCTATAGGCAATCCATAAGCAATGGCTGATTTTCTTGCCTTATCATAAAACTCAACATTAGTAAGTGTATTATAGACTGCTTTATCGTCTGATAAATCCACTCCAGTTTTTCGCAGTTCTTCTAATATTGTATCTGTATAAATAGTACCAAAAGTAACTACACCACCACCAGCTGCACCAACTAAAGGGTTACCAGTTACTGCCGTTCCAGTTATAAATGTAGCCAAGCTAGACAAAGATAATGGCAAAGATTCAGCGACTACAGACAACACAGCACCTGGGTTATCTTTTATTGCCGATAATACATTTTTCCAATTACTTTCAGTAATTTCTTTTAGGCCAGCTTTAACATCTTCAGATTGTGGAGGCGTAATTCTATCTAACTCTCCAATCATTTTAATAGCAGACGGCAAATCCATTAAACCAAAATTTGATGTAAGCAATGCCATTACTTTATTACTTCTTATAAAGCCTCTTGTTAAATCTCCAAATAATCCAGCATTAGGTAAATTTGAATATTCTCCCTCACTAATATTACTTTCAGCTATCATTTTTATAGCTGTTTCATTATCAATTGGTTGTTTACCCATAGGTAAGGTAAGATAAAAATTGTTGTATGTGCCACCAACTCCAGATGATTGTGAGTTTCTGTTTAAATTTTCCTGATTTTTTCTTGGAGATCCGTAAAGTTTAGTTAGTCTTTCTATTTCGTTATCAACTAAATTTTGTTTTGTAGCCTTTTTTATTTTACTTAAATTTTCCGTTTTTGCTTTTTCAATATCGTCTTTTCGTATTTCAGCAATTTTGTTTGATCTATCTATTGAACCAGCTGTAGCTTTTTCAGCCGAGTCAAACATTGGAAATTGTGATGCGTCTAAAGTATTGTTGTTTATTTTTTCTTTAGTTAATTGTAATGCAGCATCGCTTGACATTGGCACGCCATCAATAACTGTAGGTATGTTTACAAACCTTTGCCCAGGTTTAAACGGATAGCCTAATTCAGCTGCATCAATAGTCATTCCCATTTCTGTTTGTGCATTGCCCTGATCGTCAAATACTATTGGTCTATTTATATCTATTGGAAATCCAGCATTGTCTAATACTGGCTTTGGCTCAAACATACCTCGCTGATCGCTTTGCTCCATGTTTTTTAAAGTGTTGCCAAAACTCTGTTGCATTGGGTTTGGCTCAATAGTTTCATTAACAACGTTGTTAGGCGCTACTGCTTTAGGCTCTTCGCTAAAATCAAACTGTGATGGCCTAAAATCAAAACCATCATCTGTTTCAATTTCAGTTTCAAACTCTTTGTTTTGGCTTGGACGAAAATCAAAATCCATGTTAATCACTCGGTTTGATAAATTCGGCTATAGCTTGTGCCTGATCTTTGTTATAGCCAAGCTTGACAAACTGTTTTGTTATTTGGTCGATTGTCGCATTACTTCGTTTAAAATAATTTACAAAAAACGTTGGTGCATAAAGATCTTTGCCAACTATAGGAGAATCTATAAGTGTTGCTCCTTGCGATATAACACCTCTTGCATTGTTGATAAAAGCTTGATCTCTGGAAATTCCATCGTCCATGTCTTTTTTCATCATATTTATAATTTCTTTTTCAACGTTACCTATAACTGCTTGTGGTAAGTTTTCTGTGTAGTTAGTAAACTGCTCGTATGTTGTTTTAAGATTAGCTAAAGTGTTTTTAACATCGGTCGGTTTCATTCCTGATTTGCTACCTGATCCACCTGATCCACCACCTGATCCATCAGCAAATCCTTTGCCCTTGATAACATATTTGCCATTTTTCTTTGGCACACCTAAAGCATCAGCTGTTTCTTTGTTTAAATAAACATCGGATTTGCCAACTTTTACGACTACTTTATTAGGGGATTGCTTGCCGTCTAAGACATAAACTTCTTTGCCATCAATTGTTTGTGGTGGAATGCCAAGTTTCTTACCAGTAGCTGCATCAAGAAAAACTTGTTTGTCTTTGCCAACAGCTATGCTTATATCTCTGTTATCAAATTTGTATTTCCCTATATCAAAAACTTTTTGGTTTTTATCTAACCCTACTTCTGTTTTTTTGTCTGTGGCATACTTAGCTGATCCTGAGTCAAAAAATTGTCCTGGACTTTTGCCAAGTAAACTAAATCCAGCACGCTTATCATCTGCATTACCTGAAGTAATAAGATTCTGTGCTAGCTTCTCTCTTTCTGATTGTCCAAGTGTATTTAACGCACTAGCAAATTGATTTGGCTTAAATGTTAAATCTCCAAGCATTGTCCTTGCAACGTTTGAGTAGTTTTCTTTAGTCATATCAGCTGGTGGCATAACATTTATATTGCCTGATACTGGCATACTCATATTACCACCATCTACAATTGGCACACCTGATTGATTAAATTGTGCATTAGGCTGTCCAGTAAAACTACGCAAAATATTACTAGCTAAAACATTTGTAGTTGGCTCTATAGATTTTCTTAAATCTTGCATATTTTCATTTTTTAAGTTTTGCCCTCTAGTTTGACTATTTAAATAATTTGCTCTTGCAATATCTGCATCACCACTAGCACTACCAATCAACGTATTTGCAATATTACTAAATGCTCTAGTTAATGCTGGATTGTTATATAGTTGATTGTATTTTGTTGACATATTCTACCCTCACACCTTTGTTAATCCAGCACCCATAGCAGCATTACCAGTACCAGATAAAATTTGTGCTAGAGGACTAATGGCTTTCTTCTCTGCTGCTTTTAATTCCATATCAAGAACGTTGCCTTGGCCTTGTATAAAGTTACCAATCATCTGACCAGTTTCAGCTGATCTGCTAAATTGTGGATTAACTTGTGTAGCTAAATAATCTCCAAGTGATGCAAGTTTTGCCTTTGCCTCTCCTTGTTGCTTGTTAAAAGCAGCTGCCTTTGCCATTTCGTTATTAATAGTATCTTGCACTACTCTCGGTGCAGATCCTACATTTGGTATGGAATAATTAGGAATATTAATTGTATCATTATATAACTTAGCAAATTTATCTTGCGATGCTTGATTGCCAGCATCAAATTGATCCTGACCAAACATATTTTTGCTTGTATCGATAGCAAGCCTAGCTTCATCTTCTAAACCCATTCTAGTTGCATTGTTATTGGCAATTGCCTCATTCCTCGCTCTTTGTGCTCTTTTAGATGCTTGGTTTTGAACTACTGTACCAGCTACTTGTGCTCCTATGGCTAAAGCTAAAGTTGGATTACACATTATGACACCACCCTTGATCTTGACCCTCTAAATGGATCGTTAATACCAGTATATGAATATGCTGGAGTTATACTTCCAGTTTGTGCTGCTCCTGACGTTGAAACTGGTGCAACATTTTCTACTGGTGCTTGGCTTAACGGGATTTTTGTAAATCCGTCAAAAAACGTTAATGCTGTTTTTGCAGCAGCTGGCTTTAATTTTTCTACATCTTTACTAAAATCAAACGCTTTTATATCTTCTGTTTGTTGATTTATTTCATCAAGCGTAGTTGCTCCACCAGCCATAGATGACAAAGCATCTCCCAAGGATTTTTGTTTTTTTGCTACTTCATCTTTTTTTGCCTGAACATAATCAGCTGCACCTGACATAATATTTGATGAATCTATTGTTTTTTGTGTTAGTAAATCGCCTAACCCAGCATCTACTTCTGCTTGAGTTAATATACCTTTAGCCTTGAATCCATCGTAAACGCCTCGTTGTGCATCATCATAAGCTGAAGATAACAACGGAGTTTGAAAATCTGTGTAAGCAGAAGATAGGTCATTATAATAATCATCGCTAAACGCACTAAAAGCATCTGTTAATTGTTTTTGCTTTTGTGCTAACGCCTCTGCCCTTACTTTTCTTGCAGCATTAAGAGCAATGTTTGGATCGACACGCATAGGCTGCATATCATTTTCGCCACCATCGGTATTAGTTGGAGATCCAACATCAGTAACTTCTAAGCTGTTATAATCTTCTGCGTTGCCAGTTGAATCGCTATCACTATTCATGCTCTACTCCTCAATGATAAACAAATTTACGTTTAATATGACCAATTCTTTTGCTATTACGTTTGAAATAAGCAACGCTATGTGTTTCTCCAAACGTATCTTCAAACCATTTTTTAGCTTGCCTTGCCATTTCCATAACATTTCCATATGGAGCAATCATATCAATAATCCAAAGATTGCCCTCTAACCTATTCCAATCTTCCCATTCTAATGGCCTTGATTTATTCAAATACGCTTCTTCAGCATCTTTATCTAAAAACGCCCAAGTTAAAAAACCTTGTAGTGTTCCCTCTTCATCATCGAAATACCACATTGCTCTGTCATTCATTATTGGAGTGCATATGTAACGGCTAACGTCATTTGGCTTATATGATTTGTGCCAATTTGATATTGTCATCAAATTAATTGCATCAGCCATAACATATGATTTTATATCTCCTACATACATTAACTAATAACCCTCTGACTGCTTTTTGGAGCAAACAACCCAGTATCGTATCTATTCATACCTCTACGCTCTAACGCTGCTTGTGTAGCTATTCCATCTGTAGCATCAGCAAACAACTCAAGTAACGGCTGATAAGCTGGTAATTCATTCAAAGATTGTGCTCTTAACGCTGCATTTTGTGCTATCAATGTTGGATTAGCTAAATTCATATTTTGATTTTGTAGATCGCTTCTTGCCGAATCTATCGATTTTCTTGATTGCAAAGAATATTCGTTGCCTTTATCAGCTATTGCCTTTTTTTGTAAATCTAACTTTTTGTCTAAAGCTGCTCTTTTTTGTGCTCCTACAGAACTATTAAGTAAACCAGCATTAGCTAAAGATAGTGTTAATTCTTTTGCAGCTTCATTAAATTGATCTGTTAATTGTGGCGTTGCATAATCAAGATAGTTTTGTGTTTGTTGATTGTAAAAATCATCATCAAATCTAGCAAAGGCTGTGTTTATTTCTTCGTTGCCTTTTCTAATTCTAGCTTGTCTTTCTTCTTCTTGTTTTCTGGCTCTTTCGGCTGCACCACCATCGCCACCACCACCCATACACATTACGCTACTTCTCCTCTTCTTATCCAAGATACGTTATGCTGTTCATCGCCTCGTACCCATGCAAAGTTAATAAAATTTTCTCCGTTTCTTCCGTATTTTTTAAGTACGCTCTCTTCGCTCAATCCCAAAAACCTCAACCAATTATGTACTGTTTCGTAACCATCAATAGATTGTGCCTCTACTCTATGTGCTTTGGCTTTATCTAATACTGGTATTATACTATTTATAACTAGCTTTGTAAGGGATAAGTGAATTTTTTGAAAATTGTTGGTCGCAAATAACCCCAAATTCCACACACCTTTACGCATTGGCACATAAGTAAAAGCAGCTATTGCCCCATGTTCTTTTGTTCCACAAACAATTGTTGTCTTATGGCTTGCCCAAGTTCTAGCTAATTGATCTGCTAATTCTTTTCTATTTTCGCAAAAAGATAACGCTACTATCTCTTCATAGTCTTTTTGCCTCATATTCATAGCTACATTATAAATGTTGCCTATTGTTCCCTCTTCCCAAATCATTAGCCTTGCTCACTCATATCGTAATGTAACGCTAGATTGCCTATCTTTGCTGCTCCAGCAGAAGTGCAAATTAGCTTTGGTGCTAAATGTGTTGAATAACCAGTAAATGTTGCTCGGCCTAATCCATATGTAGTTCTGTCTATTGTTGCTATTTCTTCGTTTGTATTTATATCAGTTGGATCAGTCGCTACAAAAACTTGCCATTGATTAGTGCAAGCCATATCAATCCCAGTAAAATCTTTGCTGGTAGCTGGTTGTGATGCGTCTAAAAAAGGTAACTGTATCTCTACTGTGCTACTATCGTATGTCTGACCACTTGCACCACCTAATGAAAATAATTTATTCCCACTTCTACATAAAACTTGTTCGCTATCATACGCCCAATTATCTATAACAAATCCAGGTTCATACGTTGACCACGCACTAACCTTACTTGATGGAAAGTAACTAAAAACAAAAACAGTTGATCCAATAGCAATTAAGTATCTGCCGTTCTTTGGATCAAGTATAGCTTGTGCATTTATAGCTGCATCTCTATCAGAGGCGATAGCAGTTAATATAGTGTCATCAATAGGATTACCAATATCTCCAACAAAAGCAGCATTAGAACTATCTCTTGCTCGCAAACTTCTAATACCTGATTCACTTAAATAAAAAACATCATTGTCGCCAAACTCAATAACGCTTTGTGGAGATATTGTACCAGTATTGTTTAATACTTGTATTTGACTATTTTGTGCATCATCTGCTGATACAAACCATATTTGTATTGCCTCTTTTGCAAATACAGCAAGGTTAGAATAATAACTTGCCATAGCTTGTAATGACTCTGATCCACTAGCATTATTAGATAAATTAATAAAACCAGCACCAACGCTTGAATTGTTAAATTCTGTAGGATCGTTAACACCACTATAATGCAACAATGAATCTGATAATGCGTACATTTTTGTTTTAACTGGTTTTATAAAAGCACCAGGAGTAAAACCATTTATAGCATTACTTGTCGCTCCTCCGTCCATAATAGAAATGTTATTTGTAAATGCAGTTGTTACATTTCCTGAAACAGTAACAACAACGGCAAAATTATTAAATGACGCACCACTTTCTTTGGATATAATATTAACTAATGTACCAGTTGCAGTAGCTTCATATTCAGGAGTTGTATTTGCTTCATTAATAGCATCTGCAATTAATGACGCTGTATTAGAGTTAGATGATGCCCAAGGTACTTGTGCGTTAATAATTGATACGCCATTTACAGTTATATTTGTTACAGCATTATCAACACCACCTGACATATTGTTAATACTTGACACAGTAACTGCACCATCTACTTCTACTGTTACAGCAAATCCATTAACTGTAACACCAGTTGTTACCGAGGTTATTGTTACGATTGCTCCACTTGCCGTAGCTGTATAATTAGGAGTAGTTGTAGCAGCGTTAATAGCATTAGCTACGTTTGTTGCTGTAGATGAATCTGTGCCAGTATGTGCTACTGGACTAGAAAACAACTCTACATTGTTTACCCTTACAACACGAATATTATCTCCAGGATTAGCCGTACCACTAGCTACAGTAAATGATCCAGTTGCAGAAGTGCCTCCAGCCGATCCTCCAGTAACAGAAAATTGATTTCTTGCTCTACCATCAAACCAATCTGTTATTCTCGTTCCATCGTAATAATGAAATATTCTACCATCTGCAAATTGTGCAGAGGCATAAACTCTTCCATCAAAAAAATCTGTATCTAAAACTTTTGTTAATGCCGTGCCTGATGGGTGTTGTAACCTTACATAGTTAACGTTAGCTGGCGTGCCACTTGCAAAAGTTACGCTACTTGCTGCATCACTACCAAAAACATATATCTGACCATTAGCTGCTGCTAATCCAGTTGTGTTAGATGGTAAAGTTGCTAACTCAACAAAAGCTGGTCTTTTTTCTATTTCGCCACCTCTTGTTATATGTGCGTTTTTTAGCGTAATTAAAGTTCCAGGAGTAGCCGTAACATTAGATCTTCTTGAATCTAATCCACCCCTAAAATCCTCAATTAACACATAAGCCATTTAACTGCTCGGAGTTGTAGCTATTAATGGTGGACTCTTTGGTCTATACATACCCTCTGGTTCGCCACCACCAATAACAAAAGTTTCACTTTTTGCTAATCTCGCTTTTAATCTTGCATAATGTGCTTGTGCTTGTGCTAATTTGTTTTGTGAATCTGCTTGCTTTTGCCGTGTTAACATCTCAGCAGCTGCATAAAGTACAATAAGCTGATCGTCTAAATCGGCTGTGTCCGTTTCGTTAATTAATCCACCAAGATTTTTTATGCCATGAAATCTTATCATGCCTTGCTTTGTAGTAGAGTTACTATTGTTAGATGGTATTGGCCATATTTCTATTTGATTGTTTTCATGCGCATCATAATTTTGTACTGGATATGAAGTTATACCTCTATCAGAGTCAAATTGATTATACTGCCTCGCACCAATTCCATAATCTAATTTTGTCCAATAATCGCCGTGCTTAAACTCAGCTTTTTCTATTCGCTCAAACGTAAGATCATTTGGCAAATCATAATATCTTTGATTAGTAGAAATATCTATATCTCTAATGACACG
>CEWH01146731.1_pt1 | contig 12188 bp, 10 predicted proteins | sample 531231 | NCBI WGS metagenome assembly CEWH01 (sample SAMEA2622316, study PRJEB7988) | marine metagenome | biome: marine biome (ENVO:00000447); feature: surface water layer (ENVO:00002042); material: "saline water (ENVO:00002010), including plankton (ENVO:xxxxxxxx)" | depth 5 m | reverse complement strand
CTTCATGGACAGGGTTTTTTTTACTCTTTTTAAAAATAATCCTCTTAAATATTTAAATTATATTTGTAAAATAAAAAACAATAGATGAAAAAAGTATTATATGTAGTATTAGTATTTATATTAAGCATAGAAATAAGTTTTGGACAAACAAGAAAACTTCCAAACATAAATGTCAAAACACTTAATGGTAAAAAATTTAATATATCTAAACTTCAAAATGGACAAAATCCAATTGTAATTTCTTTTTGGGCAACATGGTGTAAACCATGTAAAAAAGAACTAAACAACATAGCAGAAATTTATGAAGAATGGCAAGATGAAACTGGTGTAAAAATAGTTGCAATTTCAATAGATGACAGTAGATCAAAATCAAAAGTTGCTCCATACGTAAATTCCTCAGATTGGGAATATGAAGTTTACTTAGATCAAAATGGAGATTTAAAAAGAGCAATGGGTGTGTCTACAGTTCCTCATACTTTCTTATTAAATAAAAATAAAGAAATAGTATGGCAACATAAAGGCTATGTTGATGGTGATGAAAATAAACTATTTAAAGAAATAAAAAAATTAGCAAAATAAATGATTAAGAATCTAGTTTCAGTTCTTACAGCTTTAGGATTTAGTGGTATTATTTTTGCTCAACAAATTACTGGTGACTTTAATTTAAACATGCAATCATATAATGAGGATTTAAAAATTGGAGCTGTTGCTGCTGATGAAGTTGTGTTAAATAATGCTTACATGAATCTTAATTTTATAAAAGGAAATTTTAATACAGGTATAAGGTATGAAAGCTATTTAAATGCTCTTGCTGATTATGATTCAGAATTTGAAGGTAATGGAGTAATATTTAGATATGCAACTTATCTAGCAAATAATCTTGAAATTACTGCAGGTAATTATTATGAGCAACTAGGTAGTGGACTAATATTCAGATCTTATGAAGACAAAGGACTGGGTATAGACAATGCTATGGATGGAATTAGACTAAAATATTATCCATTTGCAGGCTTATATTTTAAAACATTTATTGGTAAAAGTCGTACTCATTTTTCATATGCTGACGGAATTTTTCGCGGGGCTGATGCTGAAATTAATATTAACGAACTAATAGATTCAGAAAGCAATACCAATGTTAACTTAGGTGGAAGCTTTGTAAGCAGATACCAAGAAAGAAGTAATTTACTATTTAATTTACCTCAGAATGTAAGTGCTTATTCTGCAAGAATAAATATTATGTCTGGTGGTTGGAACTACAATCTAGAATATGCACACAAAATAAATGATCCGGGAAACTCATTATCTCCAGAAAACATGAACTATGCATCTGGTAATGGATTTATACAAAATATTACGTACTCCCAAAGAGGACTTGGGCTATCAGCTGAAATTCATAGAGTTGATAATATGACTTTTAAATCTGATAGAGATAAAGATGGACAGGCGTACCTCATCAACTATATACCAACACTCACTAAACCTAACACCTACACCTTATTAGCTCTTTACCCATGTGCAACTCAATCCGAGGGAGAGTTTGGAATGCAATTTGATATGTTTTATAAAATAAAGAAAAATACTTTTTTTGGGGGGAATTACGGCACAAAAATAAACTTAAATTACTCACGAATTAATGGTTTAAATGGCGGTAATTCATTTGTAAATGACAATCAAGAACATACACCAATGTTAATCAGTATTAAAGGGGAAAAGCTATATTTTGAAGAAATAAACCTTGAAATAAACAAGAAAATTAACACAAATATAAATACAAACATTGTTCTGGCAAATCAAACATATAACAAAGATTTTTTAGAGGGGCACGTTCCTGGAGACTATGGTGTACTAAACTCTACTATATTAGTTGGTGATTTGAGTTACAAAATAAATAAAAGTCATACTTTAAGAATGGAGTTACAAACTTTATTTTCTAATCAATTAAAAGATTACTCTGATGAAGATTGTGATTGTCATAGCTATGAAAATGGTATGGAAGAGCCCGCTGAAGGGGATTGGAGTATGGCCTTAATTGAATATACTGTATCACCAAATTGGTTCTTTACTATTCAAGATATGTATAATCATGGAAATGAGTTATCTGAAAAAAAGTTACACTATGTTAATGTAGCTGTTGGCTACCTCATGGGAGCCAACCGATTTGAGATTGGATATGGAAAAAAAAGAGAAGGTATATTTTGTGTTGGTGGAGTTTGCAAAACAGTACCTTCATCTAATGGATTTAGTTTAAACATTTCATCAAGCTTTTAAAAAATGAAAAAATATTGTACAATAATACTCTTTATTTTTTTCTATGTATCATCATGTGACATAGTTGAAACACCATACATAAATACTGAAAACATTAGCCAAATTGATACAAATTCTAATAACTATGTTAAAAAGGTATTGATTGAGGATTTCACTGGTCATTTATGCCCAAACTGTCCCCAAGCAGCAACTGAGATTGAAGCAATTCATGATATTTACGGTGAACAAATAATTGCCATTGCAATTCATGTTACAAAATCATTTGCAAGGCCATATCCTGCAAGCCAGGCCCCAAACTTTCAATACGATTTTAGAACTAGCTGGGGTGATGACTTAGATAATTTATTTGACATATCATCTGCTGGTCTTCCAAGAGGCATGGTTAATAGAACAGGCTATCCAGATAACCATAAGCTGGGTAAAGATGAGTGGGCTAACGCTGTGACGAACGAGTTAAATAAAGAAATTAATTTTGGAATAATGATTAACTCAAGCAATAATAATATTAATATTACAACTCAAGTTTTAAATAATATTTCTGGCTCATATAATTTAGTTGTTTGTTTAACTGAAAGTGGAATTATTAATTGGCAAAAAGATGGTACTGAAAATATTGAAAACTATGAACATAATCATATACTGAGAAGTGTTTTACTTGATGAAGCTTTATCAAGTAATATAAATTATGAAACAAATCAAGAAATTCAAAAAAATATTACATATAATTTAACTGAATTAGAAGAATATAATATTGATTATTCAACAAATGTAGCAGAACTTGGAAATGGAAATGCGGGGAATTGGAATTCAAATAACATGTCAATTGTAGCATATATTTATAATACAAATACAAAAGAAGTTGTTCAAGTAGAACAAAGTAATTTAAATAATTAGAAATGAAAAAACTTAATATTATTATTTTAATTGTAATTAGTTATGTATCCGCATTTTCGCAACAGAACATCTTACAAAATAATTTGAATGAAGGAGAAAAACTAATAGAGGCATACTTTACACCTATGGCTGAAACATTTGGAGCTGGACTAAATAATGCATGGTATAATACTGCTAAGCCGCATAGCATACTTGGTTTTGACGTTACATTTAGTTTAAATACAGTTATAGTTCCTAACTCAGCGGAAAATTTTATGATTGAAGATAATTTTAATGGAATATTTACATCAACAGATGAGGATGCTTCAACTATTTTTGGAAGTATGAGTTCAACTCAAATGAATTATAATCCAGGTAACAACTTGGCTAGTAGCTCTTTCAATATGCCTGGTGGACTTAAAACACCAATAGTTCCTCTGCCTATGATTCAAGCTGGAATCGGAGTTTATAAAAAAACTTCTTTAGATATAAGATATATGCCTCTATTAAATATTGGAGATAACATCAACATAAATCTCTATGGTTTTGGGGCAAAACATGATTTATTACAATGGATTCCTGCTGTTGGAAACGTTATACCAATGAGTCTTTCTATTCAAGCTGGATACACCAACTTAAACACAGAATTAAAAGTTGCTGGTCAAGAAGTCGCACTTAATACTAAAGCAACAACTCTAAATCTTATAGCATCTAAAAAAGTTTTAATGTTAACTGGTTATGCTGGAATAGGCTATAGCTATTCAAATACAAATTTCTCTGCTAATCCTAACTTTGATTTAAACGGATTATCTTTTGATAATGAATTAGATATTTCTTTTGAATCCACAAAAAAATTAAGAACAAATCTTGGTTTAAGATTAAACATCGCATTAATGACTATACATGCAGATTACACATTTGCCGATTATCCCACAGCTACAATAGGAGTTGGGGTAAGTCTAAGGTAAAATGCAAAGATTATTATTGACAGTATTCATTATAGTAACAATTAATTTTGTTACTTACAGTCAAAATTTCAATGGAGGAATAATATTAGGTTTTAATACTTCACAAGTAGGGGGTGATAATCTTTCAGGCTTTCAAAAAGTTGGACCTATTATTGGTATCTTTTCCAATAAATCAATCACTCCAAAATTAAATTTACAATTTGAAATGTACTACATTCACAAAGGAAGTAATAATCCAGAAATGAATAACAGTCAAAATACTTATTATCTTGTTCCAGACATTACTACAAAATATATTGAAACACCATTAACTATAAATTATCAACTAAAAAAACAAATGTTAATTGAAGGAGGGGTAATGACAGCTTTTCTTATTGATGGATATTATAATGATTTGTATGGGAAAATTAATAATCTGAATCCTATTTTTCAAAAATATGATATTGGATTAGTATTAGGTATAAATTATAAATGTTCTGAAAACATTTCATTTAATACTAGAATTTCAAATTCAATTTTTCCAATTGGACAAGAAGATAACTCAATTTTTAATGAAAATAACAACTATAATTCTATAAACAAAGGGAAGTATAACTCTGTTTTAAGTATTTCTGTCTATTATCATATAATATGAAAAAAGAAAAAAAATATTATTGAATTTTTCGATCAGACAATCTAAAATAAGTTACCTTGGTTAGAGGGTTTGATTTTTCCTAAGTGAGTAAATGCTTTTTCAGTAGCTTGTCTTCCTCTTGGGGTGCGCATTAAATATCCTTCCATAATTAGAAAAGGTTCGTACACCTCTTCAATAGTTCCAGCTTGTTCTGCTACTGCTGTTGCAATTGTATTTAAGCCAACTGGACCCCCTTTAAATTTTTCTACAATTGTTGTCAAAATTCTATTGTCCATTTCGTCAAGACCATGTTCATCAACATTTAGTGCATCTAAAGAATATTGTGTTATTTTTTTATCTATGTTTCCATCTCCTTTTATTTGTGCAAAATCTCTAACTCTTCGAAGCAATGAATTTGCAATTCTTGGTGTGCCACGACTTCTTCTGGCTATTTCTGCAGCAGCATTTTCTGAAATTGATATACCAAGAATATTTGATGATCTTTTAACTATTTTAGTTAATAAATCTAATTTATAATACTCTAATCGTGAATTTATTCCAAATCGAGCTCTTAAAGGGGAAGTGAGTAATCCAGAACGTGTTGTTGCTCCAATTAGAGTAAAGGGATTTATTTGAATTTGAACAGAGCGTGCATTAGGACCTGACTCAATCATAATATCAATTTGATAATCTTCCATAGCAGAATACAAATACTCCTCAACAATTGGATTTAATCGATGAATTTCATCAATAAATAAAACATCTCTCTCTTCCAAATTAGTTAATAATCCCGCTAAGTCTCCAGGTTTATCTAAAACAGGACCAGATGTCACTTTAATATCTACGTCAAGTTCGTTTGCAATTATATTTGCTAAGGTTGTTTTTCCTAAGCCAGGAGGACCATGCAATAATACATGATCCAAAGCTTCTTCTCTTTGTGTAGCTGCAGAAATAAATACATCTAAGTTTTCCACAATTTGATCTTGTCCCTCAAAATCAATAAATTTTTTTGGACGTAAAACTTTTGCAAGCTCAATGTCTTCTTTGATATTATCGTTTTCTAATTCAAAACCATCATTCATATCAACAAAAATACATATAAAAAAGGTCAGTATATTCTGACCCTTTAAAATATATTAACAAAAACATCATTATATTTAAGTATGCAAGTGCTTTGACTCATCTAAGAATGGATGATTCTTTGGTTCTAGTGGTTGCTTTGTTAAACTATTTAGTGTTAAATAAATTAAAAGTCCTGCAAAACCTAAACCGATTCCAATTTCTGTAAAACCGATATGCCCATGTGTTTTTAAGGTTCCAGGTGTAACTAATAAGTAGGAATTAAGCCAATGACCAATTAAAATAACAGCACTAACAAAAACTAATCTTTTATGATTTCTTTTTGCATCTCTGCTCATTAATAATATTATTGGAAAGAGAAAATTGATTGACATACTAAACCAAAATAAGAACCTATAATTTTTAACATCTATTCGATCAACATAATAAGCAACTTCTTCAGGAATATGAGCATACCATATCAGCATAAACTGAGAAAACCACATGTAGGTCCAGACCAAAGAAAAAGCAAAAATAAATTTACCTAAATCATGTATGTGACTATTATTAACATGTTCAAGGTATCCTTTGTTTTTAAGATACAAGGTTACTAAATAAACAGTAGTAAATCCTATGGCACACCATTCAGCAAAAACATACCATCCAAAAAGAGTAGAAAACCAATGTGTATCAATTGACATAATCCAGTCCCATGCAGCCATTGAACCAGTTATTGCAAAAAACACCATAAACCAAGCAGATGATCTAACAGCTTTGGAATGGATAGAAGTCCCCCCTAACTTATCTTCCAAGATTGATAAGGATCTTAATTTTTTTGCAAAATAAATCCATCCAATTAAATAAATAATTGTTCTAATAATAAAGAAAGGGGCATTCAGATATGCTTCTTTTCCAGCAATTATTTCGTCATAATAAGGATATTTAGCTCCTTCGGCTCCTTTAACATTTTTCGGGTCCGTTATTCCATCTGCGAGCCAATGATAAATATGATTTCCCCAAAGATGTAAAATAGCTGTAACAGCAATTATTAGCATGATAATACTGAATGCTGGTAATGCTCCCATAATAGCTTCAGGAACTCTTTTTAAAACAATTGACCATCCTGCTTCAGCAACATATTGTAAAGCCACAAAAAATACAGCAAAGAGAGCAATACCTAAATAAAAATAAGTATTAAATAAAATAGCCGGCCATGTTGTAAAATGATATTTTGGATCTTCCTGATAATGTAAATAGTCCGTCACAAAACCAAATATTAATGAAACTAAACCTATAGCCATTAAAATGAAAGTAAACTTTTTTGCCTTATTATCTATTGTATACATTATATTCTATTTTCCGTAATTTTGCAATTTCTCTTGTATATATAAAACAACCTTCCATCTTTCTTCTTCGTTTAGTAATGAAGCGTGTGGTCCCATAGCATTTAAACCATAAGTAATAGCATGATAAATATGTCCCTCTTTTAATTCACTCATAGGGATATTAGCTCTAGGCCGTATCTTTTCGCTGTCATTGTATGCAGGAACAGCAGAATAAGCCGGATGAGTTACAGAGCCATCACCCTCACCATTTATACCATGACAGTGTGCACAAAAAATACCATATAGCTTTTCTCCTTCTTCAAGTGTTTTTTGATTATTTTTAAATGGAATACTTTTAACTTTCCCTCCTAAATCAACCTTGTAAATGCTATCAGGATACGTCGATTCTTCACCTGCGATTAAATAACCCTCAGTCGTTCCATCATATTTAAAAGAAGAAAGTTTTCCTCTTGCAATAGTCCCCTCTACTGGTATACCATCATAACCTTCTATTGTATGCTCAGCATAAGTTTCAATAGGTGGTGTCCTATACATATCAGGCATATATTCATATCCTGGGCTAGTATTATCTTTACATGAATAACACAAAGTAACTAACATAACAAATAAAAATATTTTAAAGATTTTATGCATAACTACTATTCCTTTAAATTAATTTCTGTGGCTCCCGTTTTAGTAAGCATTTTCTTTACTTTTGATATATCCCCATCAACTTCAATTTCCATTAAAAACTTATCATCTGTTGTTCTAGGATCTGGGCTGACTTCTGGATTTCCAGGAAACAATCCACATCTGATAAAAAAAGTTATTGACATTAAATGTCCTGCAAATAAAACTGTTAACTCAAATAAAACAGGAACAAATGCTGGTAAATTATGATATAAAGTCCAATTAGGCTTCCCCCCAATGTTCATTGGCCAACTCTTATAGACTCCAGAGATCATGATATAATATATAAGAGCGAGCCCAAATGTTAAACCAATACATCCATATATAAATGCGGTAATTGCCATTCTAGTTTCTTTTATTCCTAGTGCATGATCTAAACCATGTACAGGAAATGGAGAATACACTTCCTTGATGTGTATTTCATTAGATCTTATCTCCTTAACTGAGGATAATAATACCTCTTCGTCATCAAAAATCCCGTATATTGTTGTTTTATTCATTTATAATTTTACTTTTTATATTCTGATCCAGAAGATTTGACAATAGTTTTTAATTCAGCCTGAGCAATTACAGGAAACGTTCTAGCATACATTAAAAATAGTACAAAAAAGAATCCTATTGTTCCTAAATAAACACCTATATCTACAAAAGTTGGTGAAAACATAGTCCATGATGATGGAAGAAAATCCCTATGTAATGATGTAACAATAATAACAAAACGTTCAAACCACATACCGATATTTACAAAAATAGACAATATAAACGTCGCTATAAATGATTCTCTAATAGATTTTATCCAATATAATTGAGGAGTCAACACATTACAACCCATCATTAGAGCATAAGCCCACCAGTAGGGTCCGGTTGCTCTATTAATAAATGCGTATTGTTCATACTCTACACCTGAATACCAAGCCATAAACAATTCAGTAATATACGCTGTACCTACTAAAGAACCCGTTAATAAAATAATTACGTTCATGTACACAACGTGTTTTATAGTAATGTAGGATTCTAAATTAACAACTTTACGCATAATTATTAGCAGAGTCTCTACCATTGCAAATCCAGAAAACAATGCCCCCAAAACAAAATAGGGTGGAAATATAGTTGTATGCCAACCCGGAATAACAGATGTAGCAAAATCCATTGATACAATAGAGTGAACAGAAAACACCAAAGGAGTTGCTAATCCTGCCAAAACTAAAGAAACTTCTTCAAACCTTTGCCAATGCTTAGCTTTACCAGTCCATCCAAATGCCAGAAAGGAGTATAATTTCTTCTTCATTGGCGCAATCTTTGCACTCATCCTATCACGAAGCATAGCAAAATCAGGTATTAAACCGATATACCAAAAAACAGTAGAAACTGTTAGATATGTGGATATTGCAAAAACATCCCATAATAAAGGAGAATTAAAATTAACCCATAAAGAACCAAACTGATTAGGGATCGGAAATACCCAGTACGCAAGCCAAGGTCTACCCATGTGTATTACAGGAAATAAACCGGCTTGCACAACACCAAATATTGTCATCGCTTCAGCAGATCTATTTATTGCCATTCTCCATTTTTGTCTAAATAACAAGAGAACAGCTGATATTAATGTACCTGCATGACCTATTCCAATCCACCAAACAAAATTGGTAATATCCCATGCCCAATTAATTGTTTTATTTAATCCCCAAGCTCCAATTCCTGTACCAACAGTATATAATATACATAAAACTCCCCAAACAAAAAGTACTAATGATAACGAAAACAATGCCCACCAATATTTATTTGCCTTACCTTCAACAGGTCTAGAAACGTCTCTAGTAATATCATGATAAGATTTTTTACCAAGAATTAACGGATCTCTAATTTCTGACTCTCTCTGCATTTTAAGATTTATTTCTAATTTTTGTTTGATAAAATACTGATGGTGCAGTATTTAAATGATCCAACAGACTATACATCCTTTCATCCTTTTTCAACTCATATATTGAATGTGTTTCATTATTAGCATCTCCAAATATCATAGCTCCTGTAGAGCAGGCAGATGAACATGCTGTTTGCACATCTTCATCAGCTACTGGTTTTCCTGTCATTTTTGCTTTTAATTTTATAGCCTGTATCATTTGAATACACATACTACACTTCTCTATAACTCCTCTTGATCTCACAACTACATCAGGATTTAAAACCATTTTGCCATAGTCGTCATTCATATTAAAATCAAACTTATCATTTTCATTATATTTAAACCAGTTGAACCTTCTTACTTTATATGGACAGTTATTTGCACAATAACGAGTACCAATACATCTATTATAAGTCATATGATTTAAACCCTCTCGACTGTGAGTTGTTGCAGCAACAGGACAAACAGTTTCGCATGGTGCTTTATTACAATGTTGACACATAACTGGTTGAAAAACTACCTCTGGATTTGCAGATGGATCTTCCATTTCAGCATACATTTCAATAGAAGAAACATTTTCATCAGCAGCCTTTTGTTTAGTCATGTCTGATGAAAAGTAACGGTCAATTCTAAGCCAATGCATATCCCTTGACTTTCTGATTTCTTCCTTTCCAACAACAGGAACATTGTTCTCAGCGTGGCATGCAATAACACAAGCAGCACAGCCGGTACATAAAGATAAATCTATAGATTGATTCCAAAAATGACCTGTTTTATGATCATGATCATCCCAAAGTGTAACTTCTTCAGCTGGTTGTTTACCTTTATATGTTAAGTATTTAGCCTTCTTATTTCCTGAGCTAGGATCTAAAATATAATCAGCAAGAGTAGTTTCTTTAACAATATCTCTACCCATCATTGTATGATGTAATTGAGTTGCTGCAAATTCATGTTCACCGTCAATTAATTTAATATCTGCTTTTCCGTGACCAAGCTTAAAAGCGTTAAAGCCAATATTATTTCCGCACTTACCTGCGGCAGTTCTTCCGTATCCAACAGCCATAGATACAGTATCTAGAGCTTGACCAGGTTGTATCATAACCGGAACATTGGTATAGGTTAATCCATTTACAGTTAACGAAACGACACTTCCGTTAAGCGCACCATTAGAAACGTTCCAATTTTTGACTCCAAGCTTGCGAGCAGTTGCAGCAGACATAGTAAGATAATTGTCCCAACTGGCTCTAGACAAAGGGTCAGGGAGCTCTTGAAGCCAAGGATTGTTAGATTGGGACCCATCCCCCATTGAAATTTTTTCAGCCATTTCAAACTCAATGTAATCGGCTTTGTTTATTTTAGTCAAAAATCTATTAAAACCATCTACATATTTATATTTAGGATAAACAAAGTCTTCATTTTTGTTAAAGAAGCCATCATGCAATGCTTTATCCCAATTAATACCTTCACTATCATAAAAGTCTTGTAAAAACTTTTGATAACCATCTGATAAATCCATCCATTTCATTAGACTATCTTGGAACTGTCTACCATTAAAAAGTTGCTTTATTGTTGGCTGCATTAAGCTGTATTCTCCAAATATTGGATTTGCATCTCCCCAGCTTTCAAGATAGTGGTTGTCTGGCACACAATAGGTCATTTGACTTGCAGACTCGTCTTTGTAAAGAGAAGTTGCAACTTTTAAACCAACTTTTTTAAGCCCTTTATCATATTCTGATCCATTTTGCAAAGTATATGAAGGATTTACATTATGAGTAATTAGTGCATCTATTTTTCCATTATTCATATCACTAATTAAAGAATTTACTTCATCGTCATTACCTTGTTTTAAATATGATGGTTTAGATATTAGTACAGTTTTTTCAAAATTTTCTAATTCATAATTTATAGCATTAACAATAACTTGAGTTTCGATATCATTACTGTTAGATACAACAATTGAATTCCCTTTGTTATCTTTTAAATTTTTGGCTAACTTCTCAATTCTTTTATCCACCTTGCTTTTACCAACTATATACTCATATAAATTTGATAGCAGTCCTTTTTGTTCTGAAGGTTTGATTTGTAATCTTTCGCAAGCATTAGAACCTGTAAGAGTAAGTGTTGACTCTATTTGATAATGCTTAGACATTACCTTATTTTTTGGATTTCTACCTTTTATATAGTCGCCTTCGTTATTTGGGTGACCCCATCCTCCAATAAAATCTGCTCCAAAAGAAACAATAACTTTTGCTTTATCAAAACGATACATTGGTAATACTCTAGTATCAAAAGATAATTTATTAGCTTCTAACATACTATGGCTTGACACAGAGTCTAGCTGAATATGCTTGACGTTATTATACTTAGTTGAAAATTGAGTAATAAGCATTCTTGTTGATGGACTTAAAAGCGATGGTGTTAAAATAACAATGTTTCCATTTTTTTCAGAAATGCGAGACAATTGACTTTTAATTTCTGAATCAAGCGAA
>CEWH01148013.1_pt1 | contig 12244 bp, 5 predicted proteins | sample 531231 | NCBI WGS metagenome assembly CEWH01 (sample SAMEA2622316, study PRJEB7988) | marine metagenome | biome: marine biome (ENVO:00000447); feature: surface water layer (ENVO:00002042); material: "saline water (ENVO:00002010), including plankton (ENVO:xxxxxxxx)" | depth 5 m | reverse complement strand
TGGGCGGAGCATCTTGGTGGCGCCAAGGAAGACTGGGAAATCAACAAAGACCTCAGCGGGGGCGGCAGTCGGTGGAACCAGATGATGAGTCTTGCGAATGGAAACATCACCAGCGCCAGAAATTACCAACGTATTCAAGACTACCTCGACGTGGTTAATTTTGCAGACTACATGCTCCTCCATTTCTACGCCGACTCTGAGGACTGGCCTCACCATAACGGTTATGCCGCTGCCAATGCAGTGAGTGGCGATGGCAAATACCGTTTCTGGTGCTGGGACCAGGAAATCGTCCTCGATAAATATTCGTGGAATCGCTACGGCGATAGCAGAGGGGTGGGATCTCCCTTCCAACGTCTTCGACAGAATGCTGAGTTCCGCATGCTCCTGGCCGATCGGGCGCAAAAGCACCTATTTAATGGCGGGGCACTCAGTGAAACAGAATCGGTCAACCGATATTTATCGATCGCTAACCGAATCGATAAGGCCATCGTGGCGGAATCAGCCCGCTGGGGAGACACCCAGGCCACTACTCCTTATGGAGACACTCCCGGATCATCTACAAATATCGATGCTGACTACTATCCGCCAACGATTAATCGCCCAATTTACTTCACCCGGGAACAGCATTGGCTGGTCGAGCGCGACAACGTAGTAAACAACTACATTCCTACCCTCCACGATCAGAACGACTCACGCTCCATCATCAGGGAATTACGAGCAAACAACCTATTTCCTTCCATCGACGCACCTCGATTCAGCCAGTTTGGCGGTGAAGTACCCCTCGGCTTCGAACTAGGAATAACCGGCGCAACGGGAACCATTTACTATACCTTGGACGGCAGCGATCCGCGAATGACCGGTGGAGCGGCAAACCCCCTCGCGACATCTATCCCCACGGGAGTATCGGTAGACACCCTCTTCCCCTTTGAGGATTCAGGCTGGCATTTTTTGGACACCGGAGCACGACTGAGTAGTAGCGATGTGGTAATTGGTCATAAATCCTACGACTCTACAGACTGGAAACATCCTGATTTTGCTGACGAAACATGGTCCACCGGCCAAGCCATGCTGGGCGGCGACTCGGTTTCCGATATTAATGGAGAATCTCTGGCTACAATTATTGACATTGGCCCCTCAGGAAACCGGCATCTCACCATCTATTTTCGAAAGCATTTCAATGTCGACGATGCCAATGGTTACGACACCCTGACAGCTGGCGTGAAGCGGGATGATGGAGCGATTCTCTATCTCAATGGCCGCGAGATCGGACGCACGAATATGCCGGGAGGGACGGTCAGCGCTCTTGATGTGGCCTCAACGGGAACCACAGGAGCGGCTGAGAATACGGTAAACCAGATTATTTACACACTGGAACCCGGCCTACTCAGAAATGGCGCCAATGTGCTTGCCGTCGAGGTGCACCAGTCGAGCCGAGGAAGCGGAGACATGGGAATCGACGTTGAACTCACCGCGCTGAAACCTGCTGAACCACCTACCCCCGTAGCCTTGACACAGACCAGTACAGTCAGCGCACGCATCCTGAGTGGCGGCGAATGGTCCGCCCTTTCTGAAGCGTCTTTTGTCGTCGGGACATCCGCATCCGCTGCGAACCTGGCCGTTTCAGAAATAATGTATAACCCGGTCGGAGCAGGAGAAGACTCAGAATACATTGAATTGATGAATATCAGCGATCGAGAATCAATCGACCTGACAAACGTCCACTTCGATGCAGGTCTCAGTTACGAATTTCCCACAGGTTTCTCTCTGGCCCCTCTCGAGCGCGCAGTGATCGTCAAGAACCAGAGGGTTTTCGCTGCGACCTATCCAACCGCCGGAATCACGATTGCACCCGGAGTGTTCACCGGAAACCTGTCCAACAGTGGTGAGGAAATCGCCGTGAAAGACGGCAACGGCAACGACATCCGCCGCTTCGCTTACAGTGATCGAAATCCTTGGCCAGAGAGCCCGGATGGAATGGGATACGCACTCGTACTTGTCTCTCCCTCTACGAATCCAGATCACTCCCTTCCTCAGAACTGGCGTGGGAGCGCCTCTCTCGGAGGTTCGCCCGGAGACACTGACTCCGTAACCTTTCTTGGCGATCCCGACAGAGACAGCGACCGGGATGGCCGAACCGCTTTCTTTGAACATGCCCTGGCCAGAAGCGACGAAAACCCCGTGGATGGCTCCATTTTCAACATCGGATTCGTGATCCTCGACGACAGATCTGGTTTGGGCCTGCAAGAGTTTCTGGAGCTCACCTTTACTCGAAACCTCACAGCCGATGACGCCCTTATCGAAGTGGAAACCTCCACTGATCTCGTAACCTGGTCTCCTTTAGCAGCCATCTTGACTTCCCGAATCAACCATGGCGATGGAACTGCCACTGACACCTATCGATCATCAGCCTCCATCGATTCAAGTCTGCGTAAATTCCTTCGATTGAAGGTTACACGGAGGTAAGGGGCCCCGCCCCGACCCTTCAGGACTTGGAAATATCCGGCCTTCCAAGTCTTTCCCGGAGAAAAACCAAACCTTTTGACACGCTCTTTACATTCTTCGCAAACTCACTGAGCCTTAATCGTAAACCAGACATCGCCCCTCCTCCTCTCGGCGCATTACCGCAAATTTGTTACAAACCTCGGGGCGATCGAATCACTCTCCCTCATCCACATGAAATCCAGACTATCCTCTCGCTCCTTGCGACTTCTCTTTGTCCTCTTCTCATCGACCGTGGGCGGAACCCTCTGCGGCCAGAATCTTCTGATTGATTTCAGCTCGACGACCCAGGACGGAGGCCCCGCGCCACAAGCCGGTTACCAGAGTTATAACGCCGGACACGAAATCACCGCAGATTTCATCACCCGGAGCTACACTGCCTTCGGCACGACAATCGACATTACCCCGGCCTGGCCCAATACCACTGACAACCGCGCCCAGCAGATGATCGACCGAGGCGGCGGCAACGATGCCAACTGGGATAATGCCAACACCGACCTCAACCTCGTTACAGACTGGCTTGGAATTGACACCAGGACCAGCAATGGAGGCAACGGAAACTGGGACGGAGCCACCGAAGGCACCCCCACCTTCATGACCCTCACGGTAGCCAACCTTCCAGCCGGCACATACGGTTGGACTTCCTATCATCACGATACCGAACACGTTCACACGAATTTTCAAATCGAGCTCTCCACCGATGGCGGAAACAGCTTCGTCAACCTCGGTCAGGATTTCTATATGTCAGACAGCACCCCTGGAGGGAGCCCTGACTCCAGCACCGATGGAGGAGGAGGCGTTCTGGTTGGCCCTGACGCTGACAGCCTGGCATCAACTGTAAATTTCACTATCGAAGCTACCGGCGTGGACGAAGTCGTCATTCGGTTTGCGCCTCTTAGCGGAGCCCTAGGCAATGCCGTCCATAACCAGCTCTGGGGAATCAACGGCTTCGAGATGAGTCCACTGAGCGATGCAGATGAAGACGATCTACCAGATTCCTTCGAGCGACTCATCATTGAGGCCAACCCGGCCGACGCAATTGAAACTATTGAAGACGTCCTCCCTGGCGAAGATTTCGACAATGACGGCTCCAGCAATGCCGAAGAACTGACCCGCGGAACCAGCCCTGTGGAAGCAGACTCCGACGAGGATGGATTACTGGATGGTGCAGAGGATGGCGGCGGAACCTGGGTCAATACCGATCAGACCGGTAGCAACCCCCTAAATTCTGATAGCGATGGCGATGGACTACTCGATGGAATCGAAAATCCCGAGCTCCCACACGATTCTGACAACCCTGCCACCCAACCCGGCACTAACCCCAATCAGGCTGACAGTGATGGCGATGGAGTCACTGATGGAAGTGAGATCTTTACGGACGCAACAAATCCAACAGACCCGGATGATTTCTACGACCCCTTTGCCTCAATCGACGGAGCTCTCCTGGTCGATTTTAATTCCACCACTCAGGACGGCCCAGCCAACAATCAAGATGGGTTTCAGCCCTACGATGCCGGGCACGAGGTCCCAGCCGACTTTATCACACGCTCCTACACCGCCTTCAACACCACAGTAACGCTGACTCCGGGGTGGCCCAACACCACAGACAATCGGGTGCAGCAGATGATCGATCGCGGCGCCGGCAACGATGCCAACTGGGCGAACACAAACGACGACGTTAACCTTGTCACAGACTGGATTGGTGTTGACAGCCGCACCGGACAAGGAGGCAACGGCAACTGGGATGGAACATCAGCAGGAACACCTACCTACCTGACCCTCACCCTTGGCGATCTACCTCGTGGCACCTACCAATGGACATCCTTCCATCACGACACCGAGAATGTCCACGGATTCTTCCAGATTGAAATATCGACTGATGGCGGAGCAAGCTTTGAGAACCTTGGTCAGGATTTTTACATGTCCGATAGCACTTCCGGAGGCAACCCAAACTCCGACGACTCAGTCAATGGCTTCACTGGCACCGAGGACGGCGCAACTGGCGCAGGAACACTTACCTCAACAACAAACATTGAGTTTACCGCCGGAGGTGATGATGTCGTTTTGCGTTTCGCTCCTCTAAGCAATATTGCAGTGCACCGGCAACTTTTCGCCGTTAATGGTTTCATACTGCGGCGCACAGGAGGCAACCGACTGAGAATCACTGACTTTTCCCGCGACCCCAACACCGAGGAACTAAGCCTTAGCTGGGAGAGCAAGCCCGGCAAACTCTACAACCTCCGCAGCACTCTCGACCCCTCTTCCACAAAACCCGAAGACTGGGAACTCCTCGAACCACACGAAGACATCGCCGCAACTCCCCCCCTTAACACCCTCGTCATATCTCGTCCCGCTGACAGCGAGCGCTATTTCGTCGTCGAGGAGTTCAATGCGCCACCGCTCACCGTGTTCACCGAAAACTTCGAAAATGGAGGCGCAGGATGGATCGCGACCTCCGAGGGAGCCGGCACCGCGACTGAGTGGGAGCTTGGCACACCAGACCCCGATCTCTTTGGTGGCCCTCCCGCAGCAAGAAGCGGAAGCCAATGCTATGGAACGGATCTGGACGCCTACTATGTTGAGGACACACTGATTCGGCTGCAATCTCCACCGATCGACCTGAGCGGAATCGTCGGAGGGAACATCAGCTATTTCCAGTGGAGAGACATAGAGGAAACTTTCGATAGCGCCACCGTGAGACTCCTGGATGCAAGCAACAGCTCAGAAATCGCAATCCTCGCAGGCTCCTTGGACGGCCTTTCGACAAGCTGGGAAGAGGTCTCTCACCCCATTCCTGCAGAAGCCGAAGGCATGACAGTGATTCTCGAATTTGTTCTCCAGAGTGACGACATCGGCAATCAAGCAGGCCTCTACATTGATGACATCTCGATACAGGGACCTGCTCTCTAGGCGAACCAAATGACGCAAAGGAATACGGGAGGTAATCCGGGCAGCTAGATATAAGCCTCTCTCAGGGCAGGTAATTGTATTACGCCTGAAACATCCTCAGCCGGGAAGTCTGGCAGATTGTGAGGCAGCGACGCACAAACGCGCAGGTTTCCTGTGAACTAACTTGACTGGGATACTCCCAATGAAAACGCTCTTTCTCTCTCTCTTGCTCTTTTCTCTCCACACAGCATCCTCCCTCACGTGGGCCGGAAAAATATATTTTACAGACCGCGGCTCGGGACGAGTTCATAGAGCAAACTTAGATGGATCGGATCTTGAGACTCTCTCCACTCTGACAGGGTCGAACCTACGTGGAATCACCCTTAACCCGGAGGCAGGGAAAATGTATTTTTGCGATAATGGAGGGAACACCATCTATTGCGCCGATCTCGACGGCTCTAACCGCTCTCCAATCATAACCACTGATCTCGGGTTCCCAGCTGACATCACGTTCGACTCCATCTCTCAGAAACTCTACTGGTGCGACCGCGACAACGATCGTATCGAGCGTGCAAATACCGATGGTAGCGAGCGTGAGACCATCATTGAGACTGACCAGCCCTACTTCCTGGATCTCGACCCAGCGGGAGGCAAAATCTACTGGGGGCACTTTTCTCTTGGCAGCATCTTCAGAGCCAACGTGGCCGATGGAACTAATGTCGAAACGGTTGTCAGCGGTCTCACTACTGTCCGTCAGGTCGCGCTCGACCTTAGCGAGGGCTATATTTACTGGTGCGATCGCAATGCCACTCCATCCCGGATTCAGAGACGTCCCATCGAGGGTGATCAGGTTGAAACCCTTTATCTCGGACTCGATACCCCGCACGGGATGAGTCTCGATATTCCAGCCCGAAAGATTTACTGGGCCGATACCGGCACCAACAACCGTCGAGGCAGCATTGGAGCCCGCTCCCTCTGTCGCGGTGATATGGACGGGAGCGGTCCCCTTGAGGTTCTCATTACGCTATCACAGCCGTGGGATGTCACTCTTGATCCTACCATCACCAATTACACCGATTGGTGTCAGCGCTACCTGCCTGCTGATACAGAGCTCGATGGGCCGGGCGACGATATCGATGGCGACGGCATCCAGAATGGCATCGCCTACGCACTTGGTGACCGCGCACCAATCCTTTCCGTCTCTCCCCCCGCTCTTCACTACAACCTCCGTAGAAATGTCAACGATCTCGACAACCTCCGCGTCGAATTGTCTATGGATCTTAAGACGTGGCGACATAACGATGATGGAGAGGGCATTATCAGCGTGAATTTCCCTGCGCCGGGGCTTCCAGAAGATCCATTCCAGCTTATCCGCAGCGAAGTGGTTCCTCCATTCGATACCGCTGAGCAGCTTTATCTCCGCCTCGTCCTGCCCTTATGTCCGTCCGCAGGCTCCGTGGATTTTGAATAACTGCCACCCACAATTGAAGCTGTCCACCTTAAGGCCCCCCTCCAGCTGAATACCGAATAAGCAACAAGAGGGGCCTAGAAAGTTGTTTTGCCGTCTTCTCACCAGTGGCGGAGTAACTACCACGAAAAACTGGCGGCATAGACCACCTCAAGCCCAGTAATTTCGACCTGCTTCTCGAAAAATAGCTCCTTCTTTCCGAGGAGCAAAGCCCGGAATATCCGCGGGCAACTGAGCCTTTGGAGGTTGCAGTTCCAACCTATCCGCCGGCCGGCCCCTCGCGGCGCCTTGACTAAAAAGGAAATTCTCTTCAGTAACAGCGTCCCGAAGCAGTAGTTCCCTTATCTATTCCCGCTCCTAACTACGAACTCATGTCAGCCACCGCCCCCTCGGCAGAAGCCAATCACGATAAACTCATGGTCGTTAACCGGGGCGAGATCGCCATCCGGGTTTTCCGAGCCGCAACTGAGCTTGGTCTTCGAACTGTCGCAATCTATGCAGAAGAGGACCGCTTTTCCCGGCACCGCTTTAAAGCAGACGAGGCCTACCAGCTTCGCAAAGAAAAAGGACCTGTGGGTGCCTATCTCGACATTGAGGGCATCATCGCTCTCGCGATCGAGAAGGGTGTCACCCTGATTCATCCCGGCTACGGCTTCCTGTCAGAGAATGCGGATTTCGCTCGGGCCTGCAGGGAAGCGGGAATCAAATTCATCGGACCTGATCCAGAGATGCTCGATGCAATGGGCGACAAGGTGTCTGCTCGCGCACTTGCTAAGAAAGCACGGGTCAACACCCTGCCAGGGACTGAGGACCCTGTATCAGACCGCGGAGAGGCTCTCGCCGTTGCTCGCGATATTGGGTTCCCCCTAATCATCAAGGCCGCGTTTGGCGGTGGCGGAAGGGGTATGCGCGTCGTTGAAAGAGAAGAGGACCTTGACTCCCTCCTGGATCAGGCGCAGGCCGAAGCTGAAAACGCCTTTGGCAACCCTGCCGTCTTCCTCGAGCGCTTCGTGGGCCAAGCCAAGCATATCGAGGTTCAGATAATGGGCGACCATCAAGGTAACATCGTGCACCTCCATGAGCGCGATTGCTCCGTTCAGCGCCGCCACCAGAAGGTCATCGAAATTGCTCCCTCCGTCGATCTCGACGAAACAGTCCGCCGCGACCTTTGCGCCGCTGCCGTTCAGGTTGCCAGAGAAGTCAAATACAACAACGCGGGCACCGTCGAATTTCTTCTGGATGGCGATACAAACGAGTGGTTTTTCATCGAGATGAACCCCCGGATCCAAGTGGAACACACCGTAACCGAAATCATTACCGGTGTGGATCTTGTCCGCTCACAGATCCTTGTCGCACAGGGACACAACCTCTTCGAGGACGTCGTCGACATCCCCGCTCAGGAAGACATTCCTCGTAACGGCTATGCAGTCCAGGCCCGGATCACTACAGAGGATCCTTCCAATAACTTCTCTCCCGACTACGGCAGGATTCTCAACTACCGCTCCGCGGCTGGCTTCGGCATTCGTCTTGACGCTGGCACAGGGGATGCGGGGTCAGTCATCACGCCCTTCTACGATTCCATGCTGGTAAAGCTCACGGCCTTCGGACCGCGATTTGAGATCGCCCTGCAGCGCATGGATCGCGCCCTCAGGGAATTCCGGATCCGCGGGGTGAAGACAAATATTCCCTTCATCGAAAACGTGATTCTCAACGAGACGTTTCGCTCTGGCAAGGCAACCACCCGCCTGATCGACACCAATCCCAACCTGTTCAATTTCCGGCCACGCCGAGACCGGGCCACCAAATTGCTGAACTACCTCAGTGACGTCACAGTTAACGGTAATGATACGGCCAAGGGCTACAAGCTGAGCGCCGCCCTCCCGGGCCCGCGAATACCAGCTTGTGATGTGCGCGCGCAAATGCAACCGGGCTCGCGGAACAAGCTTCTCGAGCTCGGACCAGAGGGCTTTGCCAACTGGATTCGCAACTCTAAGCCACTGCTGATCACTGACACCACCATGCGCGATGCCCACCAGTCGCTCATCGCGACCAGGATGCGGTCGGTCGACATGCTCAACATCGCAAGCTACGTAGCCCAGAAAACACCCAATCTCTTCAGCCTCGAGATGTGGGGCGGCGCCACTTTCGACACCACAATGCGATTTCTCAAGGAGAGCCCATGGGACCGTCTCCGCGAACTACGCGAACGCATTCCCAATATCTGCTTTCAGATGCTCTTCCGCGGCTCCAACGCTGTCGGCTACTCCAACTACCCTGACAACGTAGTAGAAGGATTTATTAAGCACTCTGCCGAGGCCGGAATGGATATCTTCCGAATCTTTGACTCCCTCAATTACCTTCCCAACATGCAAGTGGCCATGGAAGCTGTCCGGGAGCACACCGACTCAGTGTGTGAGGCCGCAGTCTGTTACACTGGGGACATCGACGACCCGAAACGAGATAAATATTCTCTGAAATACTATATCAACAAAGCGAAGGAGCTTGAAAAAATGGGCGCCCATATCCTCGCGATCAAGGATATGGCTGGCCTGTGTCGCCCCTCCGCTGCAACCAAGCTGTTCAGTGCCCTGCGCGAGGAAATTGGTATGCCGATACATTTCCACACCCACGACAGCTCCGGCATCAACGCAGCCTCGGTACTCGCGGCCTCTGAAGCGGGGGCGGACATCGTAGACCTTGCGCTGGCATCCATGTCAGGATCAACGAGCCAACCCAACCTGAATTCCGTTGCTGCAGCACTCAGCGGACTTGAGCGTGACCCAGGCCTCGATCCAAACGCCTTGAATGCCATGTCCGACTATTGGGAGGAGGTGCTCGAATTCTATGTTCCCTTCAATACAGCTCCACGCGCTGGCTCGGCGGAGGTCTATATTCACGAGATGCCCGGCGGCCAGTTCACCAACCTCAAGGAACAAGCCAACGCGATGGGGCTTGGCCACCGCTGGCCAGAAATCGCCCGCACCTATGCGGAAGTGAATCAGCTTTTCGGCGATATCATCAAGGTGACCCCAAGCTCCAAGGTCGTCGGAGATATGTGCATGTTCCTTATTACGCGAGGGATCAAACCTGAGGCGGTGACCAGTCTTGAACCAGGTTCCGTCGACTTCCCTGAGTCGGTCATCGACATGCTCTGGGGAGGTCTGGGCCAACCCGATGGCGGCTGGCCTGCGGACGTGCAAAAAGCCGTGCTTGGGGGCAGAGAACCTACGACCAGCCGTCCCGGCGATCTTGCCGAACCCATCAATCTCGAGACTACCCGCAGCGAACTCTCAACAACGCTAGGCCGCACTGCCAGTGACGACGACCTTTACAGTCACCTCATGTATCCCGCGGTATTTGCTGAGTTTGACGAATTTGTAAGAACCTACGGCAAGGTGCAGGGTCTACCCACTACCGCCTTCTTCTATGGGCTCTCCATCAGCGAAGAAATCTCCGTTGAGATCGGGCCGGGCAAGGTTCTATTCATCAAACTTATCGGCATCGGCGAACCCAACGCCGAGGGCCAACGCAACGTCTTCTACGAGCTCAATGGCATGCCTCGTGAGTGCGCAGTGATCGATCAGGCCCTCGCTCCAAAAAATGCCATCACCCGCCTTAAGGGAGATCTGAACGACCCTCTCCAAGCAGTCGCTCCAATGCCCGGGATGGTGTCTGAAGTTAACGCCGAGGTAGGGAGCAAAGTCGAGGAAGGCGATCCCATCATCACCCTTGAGGCCATGAAAATGCTCACTACAATTTCCGCCAGCACCAGCGGGACAGTGACCGAGATCCTTGCTCAAAAGGGCGATGCTGTTGAAACGGACGACCTCCTCGCCCGGTTGCAAAAATAGAGACACCAGAAAGGGTCTTCCCGTCCTGGGAGTCGGAGATCCAGACGCCTTTGGCTACCGCCTCCGGATTTGGGTTGAAGGGCACGTCTTTCGGCACTCTGGCCTGTCGCTTTAGGGAGGATACCGAAAACCCAATGGGTCTCGCAGCCTCAAACTCGTCAGGTCTACTTTAGCCCTCCATCCGCATACCCCTCTTTTAATGAAGAGGTGGCTCGGGACGGAATCGAACCGCCGACACAGGGATTTTCAATCCCCTGCTCTACCAACTGAGCTACCGAGCCAATTACTCCAAGGACGCGGGAAGTTGCGTGCAACGGCGCGCGATGGCAAGGCAAATCAGTGAGAAGACCACTATGTTGACAGTCTTATCTATCCGACGGTTGGCAACTTCGCCAGCAGTGGATCACCATCTCGGACTACGATGGCTACTATTGAATCCTCGCGAATCGACTTCCCAGATTGCTGTGTAGGTTCCTTAAAACTCGCCTTAGGCAAAAAATAGCGCTCATAGGAGAAAATAAACTGACGCTCCATCATAGCTTTTCCGGTCGCCAAGACGAACACAAGACACCCCATAAAGCTCCGGTTATTCCGTGGCTCCCTTTACCAGCTCCACTGCTTGACGAGCGAGCTGCTCAATGGCGCCCCAGTCTTCTTTTTCCACTAAATTACGCGGTGCTAGCCAGGACCCTCCCACTGCAAGCACGTCTGGTGATAAAATGTAGGAGACCAGATTACCCGGGCCCACTCCTCCAAGTGGGACATAACGCACCCCTAGGTGACGATAGGGCGACGCGACATTCTCCAGATATCGCAACCCTCCCATCGCCTCCGCCGGAAAAAACTTCAGAACCCTGCAGTCAAAATCTAACGCCAACTCAATATCACTTGGTGTAGCAATGCCCGGCACAAACGGAAGCCCTTGATCCCTCGCTGCCTGCAGGACATTTTTGTTGGCTCCCGGCGCAACGCCGAAAGCCGCTCCTGCCTCAAGAACCTCACGAACCTGCTCTTCCGAGAGAATCGTACCTGCCCCAGCAAGCATTCCCGGGACTTCTTCTACAATTCTTCGCAAGCACTCGGGGGCTCTCGCACTTCGCAACGTTAGCTCCATGGCCGAGACTCCCCCTGCGAGCAGCGCCCTCGCGAGCGAGACCGCATGACCTGGAGAATCGATCGTGACCACAGAGGCGATACTGCATTCACTAAGCTGCCGGAAAACCGGGTGTATCTCCTGCTCATTCATGAAATCGCCTTGCTGCTATGAATCGTAACCCGCTCTCCTCCTTCCATCACCTTGTAAGCTTGCCCAAGCCTTTCACAGGAAGAAACAAACTCATCTGGCTTCTCCGTATTAAAGGTAAACATATCATAGTGGCAGGGGATGACCACTCTCGCCCCGATTGCATGTGCCAGCTCTGCAGCCTCTTTCCCGTTCAAGTTTCCTGCAACCTTCCTCTCCGGTTTATTTCCATTTATTGGAAGCAACGCAAGATCGGGAGAACTCCCTCTGAGCTGATCAAGAAGCGCATCGTGC
>CEWH01040364.1_pt1 | contig 12248 bp, 10 predicted proteins | sample 531231 | NCBI WGS metagenome assembly CEWH01 (sample SAMEA2622316, study PRJEB7988) | marine metagenome | biome: marine biome (ENVO:00000447); feature: surface water layer (ENVO:00002042); material: "saline water (ENVO:00002010), including plankton (ENVO:xxxxxxxx)" | depth 5 m | reverse complement strand
AAGCTGCTCCCAAAGCGAAAGCGAAAACAGCGGACACCGCTTCAACTAGGGAAAGCGACAGGAAGAGGATATGAAAAACTCTTCGTCAGGCATATATTTTTTCAATCCGACGGTATTTAGAAAGAAAACCTGAGAGCCGGATTCGACTTATCCTTCGTAATTAAATGGCACGTCTGCACTCATTCCGATGAGAATAACCCCAAACTGCGAAAAAACCCGCTCATGGAATTCACCCTCCCTACCTTGACGATTGGAGCGCTCACACTCGCTTTGATCACCACTAGCTGTAGCGACTCCGGGGCAAGTGGTCCTGACCTGGTGAACCGAAAACTTTCGGAGAACGAAAAAAACTTCAGACTTGTGGAGACTAGCGCAGAACGATTCCGATACCAACAAACTCGGCCAGACCCGTCACTTTCAGAAAATAGCGGCGCATCCGAATCAGCTAACCAGTTCGGCCTAACCTACACAACACCGGATGGTTGGACAAAAGCGCCCGGTTCGCCGATGCGTGACGTTAATCTTTCCTTTGGCGTAAATGGTGAGGGCGAATGCTACGTTGCTCGCCTCCCAGGAATGGGTGGAGGGCTCCTCGCAAACGTGAACCGCTGGCGCCAACAAATGGGTGCTTCCCCCATCACGCCGGTCGAAGTGGATGCTCTTCCGATGAAGCCGCTCTTTGGACAACCTGCAAAATTTATCAAGGTTGACGGAAAGTTCTCGGGGATGGGTGCAACCGAAGGAAAGGATGATTACCGAATGCTCGGACTGATTCTCGCCTCCGAAGCTGGCGCCGTGTTTGTGAAAATGACAGGACCTCGGGAGCTTGTCGAAGCTAACGAAAAAAACTTCGACATCTTCACCAACTCGCTGGACGTCGGCCCCTAATCAAATTTTTTAAACCAGCCTTACCTCAATGGCTAACAAAGAAATACAAGAAAAGGAAAACAGCCTCCTAAAGGTTCTCTACAAGTTTTTTACCTCCTTCAAATTGGCAACAGTCGTTTTCGTCCTTATGACGATAGTGACCCTTTTTGGCACTCTGGCACAGGTCGAGATGGGTCTTTTCGCTGCAAAGGAAAAATACTTTCACTCCGTTTGGATCATTGACGAGATCGGAAACTTTCCAGTGTTTCTTCCGGGTGGAGGTCTGCTGATGGTGTTTCTATTCATCAACATGAGCCTTGGAGCAATTGTGAAGGTGAAAAAACGCTGGAAAGGGGCTGGCATGCTGATCTCTCACATCGGAATGCTGATGCTTTTTGCAGGAGCCTTTGTCACTTGGGGACTCGGAACCGACGGCTACATGGCGCTCTATCCGGGGATGAAGTCGAATAGGGTTGAAAGCTATCGAAAGTGGCAACTCGAAGTAATGCCACTCAATGACGATGCCTCTGCCGACGAAGTATGGATCCTACCCGCTGATGAGCTTTCTTCGATCCGCCCTCAATCTCCCCGTTCCTACACCACAGACGAACTTCCCTTTGAGATTATCGTTTCGGACTATTCACCCAACGCGATACCAACTCCTGTTACAGCACCACTTGCAGGCGCGTCAACCGCTCGCGAAATCGATGGATTTAAGCTTCTTCCACAACAAAAAGCCAAAGAAGCTGCGGCCAACATCCCGGGTTGTTACGTCGAGTTCAAACCGAAGTCTGGTAACAGCGAGATTATCAGCGCAATCCTCTGGGCCGGCTCCTCTAGGTTTGATCCGGGAGAAAATCCCATGCCTTTCGCGTTCGAACTAGGGGGGCAAAAATTCGGTGCTCTACTCGCTAAAAAGTCGTGGCATGTTCCTTTTGAAGTTCAACTCGACGAGTTCATCTTTGATCGTCACCCGGGCATCAGTATGGCTCGAAACTACGAGAGCCGGGTCACTCGGCTAGAAACCGACAAAGGAGCTAAGCCTCTGGAAATCAAAATGAATGAGCCTATGCGATACGAAGGCTACACTTTCTTTCAGGAATCCTTCGGCCCGGCTGGATCACAGCCCGGAGACCGCATGTATTCCCAGTTTGCCGTAGCAAACAATCCCGCCGACCAGTGGCCACTATGGGCACTCGTTGTCACCAGTATCGGTCTCGGAGTCCATTTCGTTATTATGCTACTGGACTACATGGCTCGCTCACGTAAAAAACGCATTCAGGCTGCCTCATGAAGTCGCAATTCTTCCTTCTGCTATCCTTAATCGTCGGCATTAACAGTCTGGCGTCTGCCCGCGAAGTTCCTCAAGTCGACCTTGAGAGCTATGATCCATGGGATTCGCAGGTGGTCGAAACTTTTGAACATCTTCTCATGCAGGAAGCAGGTCGAGTGAAACCGATCTACAGTTATTCGCGCTTTACCCTGCTTCAATTCAGCGGCAAGACCTCGCTCAGCTTTGGAACCAAAGACGGTGAAACCCACAAACTCCACTACAGCGAGTGGATGCTCGACGTCCTCTTTCGCGGGAATGTGGCAAAGGCACTCCCCGTTTTTGTGGTCGATGACTCCGCTGCTATCGTTCAGATTGGGGTTTCGCCCAAGGAGAAGCGTGATCGATACTCTTACGACGAGATCGTCTCAGGCCGCGCCAAGCTTGCTCAACTCAGTGCGCAATACGGCGAGAAACAGCGTAAGCATACGGAAAGTGAAAAGGATCCTCAATATGAGCTCGATCGAATTGAGGGCATGATCCTGACTCTTGGCCGCAACATCAGCGCCTTCGAATTCCTTGTTGGACAATTTAGTTTTGCACGTAAAGGACAACTCCTCGTCAACGAAAACATTCTTCCACAGGAAATGGTAGCGCTCGCCGCTACGCTAGATCCCGTCGCGATGATCGACAAAATGCCGGAGATGACTATCCAACAACTCGGCCAAGCGATCCAGCAGCCCGATACCGGCGACGAAGATGCTCGCATGTTTACAAGCGCCTTGAGACTCTTTTTCTTCTACGCCAACTCGGCGCGAGGTATTAATCTCTTTCCCCCACAGGAGAATGACAACGAAATCTGGTTGTCCGCCAGCGATGCTATGCTGGAGGGCCTCGAGTCGAAAGAAGCAAGGCCCTGGGCTATCGAACAACTGAAGGAGCTTCAGACCGTGATTGAGGCCAGCACTCAGGGAACTGAAACTTTCAGTGCTGCGCTTGCAACGTTCTCAGATTCCCAGCGTGCCAAAGCAGAATCTCGTGGAGAAGGAGAACATTCTGCCCTCGAAGTTCAACTCTACCGGGGAAAATACTTCAGTTACGCTCTCTACCTTTTTGTCTTTGGCTTTATTATTTTAGCAACCAGTTGGTTCTCTCCTGCGAGCAAATTTGGTCAGATTACGGTTCTGATCGCCAGTCTTCTCGCTCTTGCAGGGCTCCTTCTCGACATTTACGGCATCACCCTGCGAAGCATTATCCGGGATCGACCTCCGATCACCAATCTGTATGACACTGTGATCTTCATAACCGCAACAGCCGTTCTTCTCGGTTTGATTATCGAGTATTTCACGAGAATTGGAGTCGGAGCCCTGATCGCCATTGTGAGTGGCATGTTGGGTATGTTTCTTTCGATCAAATACGAAGCGAAAGAGGCTACCGACACAATCACCCAACTTGTTGCAGTCCTCGACACAAATTTCTGGCTCGCCACCCACGTCACCATCATCAACATCGGTTACGCTGCCGGTTTGGTCTCTGCTATTATTGGAATGCTCTATCTAGCGGCGCGTTTCATTCTCAACCTCGTCGGAAAGGAAGCAAAAGACTTCGTAAAGCTGCTAACACGGATGAACTACGGTGTGGTTTGTTTTTGCCTCTTTTTCTCACTTGTCGGCACAGTTTTAGGTGGCATCTGGGCAAACTACAGTTGGGGCCGATTCTGGGGATGGGATCCCAAAGAAAATGGGGCACTCATGATCTGCATTTGGACCCTTGTCATTCTCCACGGACGCATGGCCGGGTGGATTCGAGATCTTGGCGTCCACATGAATGGCATCATTCTTGGAATCATCGTCACCTTTAGTTGGTGGGGTGTAAACAACCTTGGCGTTGGGCTTCATTCTTACGGCTTCACCGAAGGGGTGTGGAGCTCTCTCTACAAAAGCTGGGGTATCATGGGAATCTTCCTGCTAATGGGTATTTGGCTTTACATCGATGATCGAGCGAAGAAATCGGCTAAGAAGGCCGAGCGTAAGTCGAAAAAAACTGATCCCCAGACGAATCCGGCCTGATTAATATTCGTACTGGAATTTCGATTAAGTCTGTCTAAGCTCCCTGCATGGCAATTTTTTTTGGAATATTTATCGCGGTTATCTTCATGATCGCAGGTGCCGTAGCTTTCGGCTATCTCGTTAAAGGAAAGTAGGTCACTACTCGCTACAATCTTTCCAACTCCACGACGGTTCAATCTTGAGCTGCGAGACCATTACGTTTCGATTTTGCTTCGGAAAAAAGTTGGATTTACTCATCAGACTGGCAATTCTTCCTGTTGAAACCGACTTTTCGCATTCCACATTGAATGCGTAACCTCTTCATCGTCGCTTTCGTTTCATGGCCAGACGCAAGACCAAAATTATTTCTACACTGGGACCTGCTACCCAAAGTCCCGAGATGATTCACCAGCTCATTACCGCCGGTGCCAACGTCTTCCGGTTGAACATGAGCCATGCCTCTCACGATTGGTGCCGTGAGGTCATCGGGCAAATCAAAGAGCAGTCCTACGCCACAGGCGTCAGCGTGGCCTCCTTGATCGATCTCCAGGGCCCTTCGATAAGAACCGGGGATATTGATGGCAAGATGAACCTCAAGAAAGGAGACACCGTTGAGTTTCGCAACGCCTCACTCGAACCAAAAAGCCCTATCTCGGTCACCACGAATTATGACGGACTCCACGAAGATGTCTCGGTCGGTGACGTGATGCTGGTTGATAACGGCGAAATCCACTTTCGCGTGCATCACATCGATGAGGGCCGACTCACCTGCGAAGTTCTCACCGACGGGCAAATGGGTTCAAGGCGCCACATCAACCTTCCTGGCATCCGGGTTAATCTTCCGGCACTGACCAAGAAGGATCTCATGGACATTGAGGTGGCCGCAGAGCTGCAGGTCGACTATGTGGCGATCAGTTTCGTCCGTGACGCCGAACACGTTTGTCTTCTTCGCGAAAAGCTCGACGAACTGGATTCGAGTGCTCGTATCGTCTCGAAAATTGAAGACCAAGAAGCCGTCAAACATCTCTCAGAAATCATCAAGGAATCAGACGCCGTCATGGTCGCCCGCGGAGATCTTGGTATCGAGGTTCACATCGAGGAACTTCCCGTAATCCAGCGCGCTATCGTGAAAGAATCGGCTCGCATCGGTCGCAAGGTAATCGTCGCCACTCACATGCTTGAGTCCATGACTGAAAATCCCGTTCCCACACGCGCAGAAGTCACTGATGTGGCCAACGCTATCTTTGAACAGGCTGATGCTGTTATGTTAAGTGGCGAAACTTCCGTTGGGCAGTATCCAATAAAATGTATCGAAGTCCTAGATCGAATTGCCCGCCGCATGGAGCGCGAGCCCGGTGCTGGCTTTTCAGAGGATATTGAACTCCGAACCGAAAAGCAGCACACCGTGAAATCAGCAGTCGGCCTCGCCAACTCCCTCGAAGATGCCCATCTCATTATCTTTACGGCTCGGGGTGTTCTTGCTAATTACGCCGCTCACCAGCGACCAACTCGGGCCAATATTTACGCCTTTTCCCCCGATGAAGTGGTGGTTCGCGCCCTCAATCTAAACCGAGCCGTGTTCTCTTATCCGATGCAATTCAACAAGGATCCGGAAAAGAGCATTCGCCACGCCATTGACCTTTTGAGAGAGAAAGGTCAGATTGAACCTGGCGACTCGGTCGTTATCCTCAGCGACGTTCTCAACCAAGATTTCGATACCGAAGCGATTCTCCTCCGCAAAGCTTGATGAAGCTAAATTCCTTCGAGACGATAGACTCTCATCTACTCTTTGGTCTGGTGAATACCGCCTTAAGGAATGACTTCGACGATCTAGAGGATTTGATCCGTTTCCACGACCTCGATCAGGAACGCCTCCTTCAAAAACTAAGAGAGGCTGGCTACCACTACGTGGCTGACCTCAATCAATTTCGCCCCACCGCTTCTCGCTAGAGGATTTCAACAAGCGAACTCACTTGTGAGCGTCAACAATCGCTTGAATATCAGCGCGCTTAACCCCAGCAGGAGAATCCACACTGGCGAATTTAGCTCGTGCAGCCGCTGCTTGCTCGACTGTTACAGGTGAAGCACTGTTACCCCAAGTGTTCCGAGTGTAGGTCAACACGGCCGCCATTTTTTCATCATCAAGGCCAGCACCTAGTGAAGCCATCATACCCATGTAATCCATGTTCTCTTTGGCAATGCCTTTCAAAATAATCAGGAGGGCGGTATCAGCATCGCCAAGGAGAAGTTCAGATCCATGTAAACTAGGTGCCATTAGCATAGGCCCTGCTTTGAGCCCAGCCCCGTCAGGACCATGACAAGCGGCACAGGTCGCATAGGCAGCTTTTCCAAGCTCCATTTGAGGCATTTCAAGAACTTCCCCCCCAGCAGTGGCAGTTGCTGCTACCGCTGGTTCGCCCATAGCTGTGGCGGCAGGTTCTGCCGTTGTCACCGCAGCGGATGCTACTTGTGCAGCCTCTCTTTCCTCGGCCACCTTTACCCCTGATCCGCTGAGAAAAGCGAATCCGACGGCGCCCAGCATCACAACGAGAGAGGCAGGAATGGCAAAGATGAAAGCTTTCCCGAGTAGAGTGAGGATCGGATGTGTTATTTCGTTGTTTTGGTCGCTCATGGACGCGTGGAAAAAAGCTGATTTTTGATAGAAGTCAATTGATTGCTGCTTGCGCCAAAGGCGCGAAATACCGCTATCCATGTTGGTTTACGTGATTGCCAAACCAGGGGATACGCGAAACAGAAGAAATCGTGTATGATTAAGAATGTCGTCCCTCTTCGAGTCCGTAGAACTCACTCCGGTAACACCTGAAGAACTGCCACTCATCAGTGGAATGGCCGCCAAGATCTGGCCTGACGCCTATCGGGAAATCAATTCCCCCGAACAGACCAGTTATATGCTGGAATTAATGTATAGCCCTCAGGCCATGGAACAAGATCTCGCCGAGGGCGTGATCTACCAATGGATTCTCTGCGAGGACGAGCGGGTAGGTTTTATCGCTGCCGGGCCAATCATCCCCGGTGAACCCTGCGTTCTCCATAAATGCTATGTTTTGAACGAGGCTCAAGGAAGAGGCTCTGGAAAAGCGGCGCTACGGCTTCTTTTTGCACAACTTTGTAAAGAAGGAACACCGCTCCTAAGGCTGCGGGTGAATCGTAAAAACTCACGCGCGATCAGATTCTACCAATCACTCGGTTTCAGTAAAGAAGCCGAAGATGTCCTCGATATCGGAGGAGGGTTTGTGATGGACGATTACGTTATGATCAGGTATCTGACTTGAGAGGCTTCCTTTCCTCTCGTTTTTAGGCCTATAAGTGGCTAATTTTTACCTTGGCCAGTCCACCGCGATCCGGCGACACTATCCCCATGACGAATGTGACTGGTCAGGACCGCATCAAACGACTGCGCGAGGATCTCATCCCCGCCGCTGATCACTTATGCTGTCTTATCCATGACTTCGCCTCGACTGGAGCGTGCCTCACTGGAGAAGATGCTCAATTAGTCGCCGATCTCGAGAAGCTGAAAGACCAAGCCGATACTTTTAAAAATGGAGTAGCAGATTGGTTCAGCGATGAAGCCGTTTTGGGCACTGGAGACTTCGAAAAGAACCTTAGCCACGCCCGACACGATGCCCGCAACGGACTGAATCACCTTTTTGGAATCATCCAACTGATTCAAATGGCGGCTCCATCCGGTGAAATTGGCAAAAAGTCTCCGGCAATCATCGCAGCTCTCGAAAATTGTCTGGCCCTGATATCGGGAACAGCTCAGATCGTTGAACCAGCGTTCAGTTCAAGCTCTTTTAATACTGCAGACTCGGCGACCGATTCGTCGGCGAGATCGTTGCAGGGCACTCTTCTTGTCGCCGATGATGATGAAGAAAACCGCACCATCCTTGAACGTCTCCTGATCACTCACGGATTCAAAGTCGAGTTTGCAGTCAATGGCGTGGAAGCGATTCAACGCATCTCTGAAAAAGCCTACGATGCTGTCCTGCTTGACATCCAGATGCCCGAAATGGACGGCTTCGAAGTACTGGCCAAGCTCCGCGAAACCGGCCATCTGCGCCACACTCCCGTGATTGTGGTCACCGGACTCCAAGAGGAACAAGACGCCGTACGGTGCATCGAGATTGGAGCCGAGGATTTTCTCTCCCGCCCAATACGTACTGAACTGCTCTTCGCGAGACTCAACGCCAGTCTCGAAAAGAAACATCTTCGGGAGAAAGTATTTGAGCAGCACTTCACTCCCGATCTCGCTCGAGAACTTGCCCGCAACCCCGATCCAATGAAGATGCAGGCGCGTCAGGCAGAAGTGACTGTCCTCTTCTGCGACATTCGCGGATTCTCCACCTTGAGTGAACGACTCGGTCCCGCTCAGACAATCGATTGGCTTAGCGGAGTCATGGGTGAGTTTTCCACCATCGTCATCGAACATGGAGGTGTTCTGGTTGACTACACCGGAGACGAACTCATGGCCATGTGGGGCGCTCCCAACGAACAACCTAATCACGCGGACCTTGCTTGCCAGGCCGCTATTGGGATCATGAATTCATTAGATGAGCTAAATGAGAAATGGCAGCCCATCGTTGGAGCCGAAACCGCAGTTGGTATTGGTATCAATACCGGGGAAGCGCTTGTCGGGAACGTGGGCACCCATCGTAAATTCAAGTATGGTCCGCTTGGAACCGTTGTGAATCTAGCCAGCCGCGTACAGGGGGCCACCAAGTTCCTTAAGTCTTCCCTGCTTATCTCCGGAAACACCGCGGAACAACTTCCGGATGATGCGAAAACCCGCCGCCTCTGTCAGGTTCGTGTCCAGAACATCCACACCTCGGTTGACCTCCACGAACTCGAACTTCCCGGAACACCAGATAACTGGCAACACCTAGTCACTCAATACGAAGCCGCCCTGAACCAGTTCGAATCCGGAAATTTTCGCCGAGCATCTGCCATCCTTGGCGACGTTCTTCTCACTGTTCCCAACGATGGCCCAAGCTTGCAACTGATGCGCCGGATTGTCGACGCCATGCTGGAAGAAGGTGCCGATTTTTCCCCAGTGTGGAAGTTGCCGGGAAAATAGTTATTGTCCCAATAAAGGAATCGCTCGCTTCTGCTCAGCGCTCGCGAAGGCAGTATCTACTATCTGCTGACCGACAAGCGACATGGCCACGCTTAGGGGCCCTTCGATCTCCCTCTCGTTTTCGAGGCAATCGATCAAATACTCGACTGGATTAGACCTCGGCGACGGCAAGTTGGGAGCATCGACACAACGCCCTTCCGGACATTCTTTCAACTGCACCGTCACATAATCGTCGTAGTCTCCACTTGAGATCGTTCCCCTAGTTCCCTTAATTATAAAACCGCATTTTGGCTGCGGCTGATGCGACCAAGGGTCAGTAAAAGTCCCCCACCTCGTTTCAAACTTCGAGAGTCCCGATTCATATCGCGCCACGGCAATGCAATGTTCATCGACCTCGAGTGCGCTGTTTTCGAGATCCCACATCGCCATGACTTCGATTGGCTTCTTGCCTCCATTAAACCATGTCCCAAGTGTGGTTCCATAGCCAAGGTAATCTTGAAGGCTTCCACCACCCTCGGATGCTCGATAAAACCAGCTTGCCTTCTTTTCTTCTTCGGTAGGTTCTCGCTCAATCTTATCGGCGCCATGCCATAGCGGACCGCGATTACCGTCGTAGAAATGAACTTCCTGAACCTCGCCAATGAGCCCGTCCTGAATCAAGGTCCACGTTTTTTGATGAGACCGATGCCAAGCTAAGGGCCAATTAATCGCGAGTTTTTTTCCAGAATCAGCCATGGTGGCTATCATGCGCTCTGCCTCCGAGAGATTAGAGGCAAACGGTTTCTCCATGAGAATATGAGCTCCGAATGGAGCAACCTTTGCGGTCCACTCGGCATGCCTCGCTGCTGCAGGACAGAGGATAACGATATCAGGCCTAGTCCGCTCAAGGCATTGTCGGTAGTCAGTAAAGACCTCTTTCTCTTTGAGTTCAAAATTCTGACGCGCCGAAAGCATTCGCTGCGACTGTTCGTCCGCTATCCCAACAATCTCGGCATTCGGATGGTCATAAACCATTCGGAGCAGATCGCCCATGTGGAAATGGTCGAAGTTGATGCCCGCGATGCGCCACTTCATGCCTTCCTTCAACAAGCTAAGATACCTTAGCGTGCCCTGTTAACTATCTTCTTGGTAAACGTCTCACTTTTTCCAATCACTGGCGATCCCGAATAGAGACAGCTTTCCGTAGTCACCCATCCCCGTCGGTTACCTTGGTCTTGTCGTGGAAAGCGGCAAAGAACACAGCCGTAATAACCGCCGCCATAATCGCCGGAAGAATCCAGAAATCTTTCCACTGATCCATCGTTTCTGTGAGTAAACCAGCGTCGACACCGTCCGGCATACTCTTGGCAAACATGTTGGCAAACTTCTCAAGCACCGACCAGTCAGCTGTCTCACGAGCGCCTCCAACCGCGTCGTTGAGCTCTCCATAGTTACTCACCTTTTCAAACTGCCCGGAAATTCCCCAGCGTCCGAAAACAATGCCGTAACCAATAAACATTCCCAATCCCTGAGTAATGAACACCAACATGCTCTGGGCTTGGCTTCGCACTTCTTTCGGAGCCACTGCATCGGTATACATGAAACCGGTCACGAAGAAAAAATCATAACATATTCCATGCAGAGCCACGCCCAGCATGATCATCCAGAACGCTTGATCTGGGGCGCCGTAAGCAAAGAGCAGGTAACGCAGCACCCAAGAGAGCATCCCCACGAGAATCATCCACTTTACCCCGAGGCGACGGAAGAAGAATGGGATTAGAAGCATAAAGATAATCTCGGACATCTGACCGATAGTCATAAAGGAAGCCGCCTGCTCGAATCCAGTCGTAGCAAGGTATTGGGCCGTTACGCCGTAGTAATAGGCAAGCGGGATGCAGATCAGTCCCGAGCAAAGGATAAAAACTAGAAAGCCCGGCTTGGCTAGCAGCTTCCAAGCATCAGCCATCAATATGGCTCGCAGGTCGAGCTTCTGACCTTTTGCCGGGGGTGGCGTGTGAGGCAAAGCAAATGAGAGTATTCCCAGCAGAATAGAAGAACCTGCCGCCAGCTTGAAGATCGCAAGTGAGGAAGTCCATCCCATAAAACCCACGGCCAGTCCGGCGACGATCCAGCCAATCGTTCCCCAAACGCGAATCTTGGGAAACTCGATCCGGCTGAGATTGGAAAATGCGATCGTATTACCCAGGCCAAGAGTCGGCATATAACAAAGCATGTGACCAAGGAAAAGGTACTTGAGCAGCACTGCATTTCCAGCCGACGCAGCCCCTTCTGCCATCCAAAGAAGCGCTCCCCCAATGAGAAACAGGACTCCCATCACGATCTGAGACGGGAAGAAGCGGTCAGCGATAATCCCCAGAAAAAGAGGGGCGAAGATGGCACCCAATGGAGCCGAGTCATAGGCAGCCCCAGTACTGGCTGCCATATCATTAGCCCCCAGAGCCTGACCTACGGTGGCAAACCACGCCCCCCAGGTGAAAAACTGAAGAAACATCATGATGCTCAGCAAAGGCACCGCAGATCGATTGGAGTTATTAGCCATAGTCGCGATTTGTTAGGGAATAAGGTAGGATATTGTCGAAAAACGAAAGACGGATCAACGCCGAAATACCGCCTTTATCCACGCATTGACGCTGTTCCTTCGAGGAACACCTGGGGGGTCAGCTATGAGAGTAGTCTCGCTGCCCGAAGATTGAAGAACCCACCCGGATCTGAGTCGCTCCTTCTTCGATCGCGGCGCGAAAGTCATGGCTCATCCCCATAGATAACTCAGAAAGCTCCACGCCTGTCGAAGCGATCAGCTGATCCCTAAGTTTTCTCAAAGCAGCAAAATGCGGTCGTACCTTTTCAGGATCCGGATCAAACGCTGGCACAGTCATTAATCCCTTGAGTTGGACTCGTTCAAGTTGGGCGACCTCCACCACGATGTGTTCAAGTTCTTCAGCCGCAAGACCGAACTTGGCCTCATCCC
>CEWH01129080.1_pt1 | contig 12267 bp, 11 predicted proteins | sample 531231 | NCBI WGS metagenome assembly CEWH01 (sample SAMEA2622316, study PRJEB7988) | marine metagenome | biome: marine biome (ENVO:00000447); feature: surface water layer (ENVO:00002042); material: "saline water (ENVO:00002010), including plankton (ENVO:xxxxxxxx)" | depth 5 m | reverse complement strand
TTTTTTTTTAATTAAGCCGAAAATGGTTGTGGTGATGGTTTATTTTGATTTTGTGAACCAGCTATTTGTTCGTTTATTGCGGTTGTTAGTGCTTCACTCATACCAGGAACATCTAGAAATTCCTTAGCTGTTGATTCATTTATATTACCCTTAAAATTAAGGTTTATATCTATTTTATCAAATTTATGATTTACAATACCGTTAGAATTGGCGTTATCAACTAATGTATTTAATTGATTTTGACTTGTTGATGCTGCAAGGATACCACCACCCATACCAACATTACTTATAGTAGCAAATTTATCTTTAGGGTTAAATTCTATTATACCATCGTTCATTGGCAGTCTACTATAACCCATACTTCCACCAGCATTCTCTCTTTCATTACCATAAACAGCGTCACCTATAGATTCACCTAACGAACCACCACCATAAGCCCCAATAGCCCCACCTATAAGCCCACCAATAACAGTACCGATAACAGGGACAACACTACCGATTGCAGCTCCAGCAGCAGCTCCACCCCAAGCACCTAGACCAGCACTAATAGCTTTAGTAGCGGTTCTACCAGCATTTTCTGCGCCATCTAGACCCATTGCTTTATTCTCTTGATATTCATTATAACCCGCAAACCCAGCGGCTAAAATACCACCACCAATAGCACCAGCAGAACCAGCCGCACCTCTAAAGTTTTTACCAACCATAGCCATTCTACTCATACCCGCTCTACTCATTGCACTACCAGCACCAGTGGCTCTAGTATTAAATAAACCACTTGCACCTACACCACCACCACCAACGACACCTCCAGGACCCATACCACCCATAGGTCCACCCATAGGTCCACCCATGTTAAATCCTAATCTAAGCATTCTTCCGTTGAATATCCAAGTAGCAGCTTTCAGTGCTGCCCAACCACCTAAAACACCAATTAATGACTTAATTGGATTTTCTATAATAAATTTAGCTATACTACCAGCTAAAGAAATTGCACTTTTAGCAAAAGATTTTAAGCTATCATAAAACCCAGCATCTCTCCATTGTTTTTGTAGTTTAATTAATGGGTCACCAACAAACTTCTTAAGTCCTTGAGCTACAGGTAATAGTATTTGTTTAAGCGACATCATTAAATCCTTAATAGTTTCATCAAAACTTCTAGAAGCTTCAGCTCTTTCTTCAAGTGTTTGTTCTTTACTCCTGATAGACTCTAAATCACTAGCCCTTAATTGACTAATTAATTTTTCTTGACCACCTAAATTAATAGTGAACCCCTTTTTATCTTCACTGTACTCGGCTATACTAGACAGAAATTCTTTATCCTTTTCTTCAAAATTAACTGGTGTTATACCACCAATAGTTTCCAATTTCTTTTGTTGAACCGCCATCTCTTGCATCTTATCAACACTAATACCAGTAATTTTAGATAACTCTCTCATCCTATCTCTAGCAAGACCACCCATCACCTCAAAAGAGCCCGTCTCTTTATTAAACTCAACAAATTCAGACGTAGCCTTACCAATATCTTTAGCAAAGCCCTCAAAGTCATTTCTAGCCTTAAACATAAGTGTCATAGGGTCACCTAGTTTTGCGAACTCTCCACCCATTACTGATAATTGTGCGGCCATTTCTATTGCCCCTTCTGGTCTAAAAACTTTATCGGCTAATCCAGCAATACCATCCATGTCTAATTTAAGCCTAACTGCATCAGCAGACATCTTACCTAAAGCCTTAACACCACCCTTAAAGTTATATCTTTGGGCTAATTTTAAATTCTTTTGTAATGCTTGTGCAGCGGCCTGTCCATTAACACCCATCTGACCAGAAATATTCATAGTCTTTTCAACCAAATCAGCACTAGCTTCAGCCCCAACTCCAAAGTTATCCATTGCTGAAGCCATACCTATTGCGAATTGTTCACCAAGTCCAGTACCTTCAGCCAATCCAGCCATAGCTTTAAGTCCTCCTTGTGTAAGCCTAACACTTCTACCAATTTCTTTACTATAACCCTGTTGCATTTTAGCTAACTGAGTTACATTAACACCCATCATTACAGTGCTATCCGCAGCTGTTGATAAATTTTTAGAAAAAGATTCAAATTGATTATTACCAAGAGCCATACTACGAGATGCATTACGTATGGCTTTATCCATATCAAATATCCCGTATGATTTTAGTTTATCCCAACCCCACTTTTTAACAAAGCTTCCAGTTGACCTAGCTATAGATTTTAATTTATTAGCCTCCTTAACTGACTCTTTTAGATTGTTTAACCCTTCTCTCTTCTCTTTATTTTCTCTTTCAAGGTATTTTAATCTACCTTTAATGTATTTTTCTTGCTCTGTTAATACTCTTAATGTTTTCTTTTCTTGTTCGGTTAATTTAGCAGCATCTTTCTTTCTTAATTCATCTAAAGTTGATAATTCTTTTTTAGTAGCCTCTATCTGATTCTCAATATTAGCTATATCTTTCTGAGTTTCAGCAATATCTCTTGATGCTTTATACCAAGCACTAATACTTTTTTCTACCTCTTTAGAACCCTTACGTATTTTGTCTAAATTCCTAGCGGCTTCGCCAAACATTTCATTATATTTATCAAAATCATCAGCCATTTAAATAAACTATTTTGGATTAATCTTTTTTATCTTCTTTTTTATTACTATTATCTATTAGTACTTTACCAGTACCAACATCAGTATATTTTTTGGAGTTTTCGTCTCTATATTTTAATTTAATCTCATAAATTTTAAATCTATCATTATCTTCAATTAAATTAGTTATGAATATATTATATTTTAGAAATTCATTAGTCTTTATATCTATATCGAAATTAGTGGATATTCTAGGATAAATTTCATCTGTACCTTTTTTTCTAACCAACCCAACATACTTCTTATTTTCTTGCATTGGTAATTTTGAAATATCTTTATTAGTGACACTAAATTGAGTAAATTCAAAAGTTTTTTTAGTGTTAAATTTAAATTCTCTATTAATCTTTCTATATTTTTTAGCTCTATCATACCACCTACTAATTCTATCATCAGCTGGTAAAATACCCCTCTCCTTACTTATCCTAAGTAAATCAAGAATCCAATTAGGTTTGTTCCATAAAGCTTTTCTAAGAATCTTATCATTTTTTGTATAGTTTTTTATTTGGTCTTCTAATTCTTCATCACTTAGTTCTTCAGATTCTTTATTTTCTAAATCTTTTTTAAGTTTACTTGAAACATAATTATCAACACCGTGAATAATCATCTTTTCTGACTTTGATTTATCTTCATCTTCTTCTGAACCACCTAAATATCTTTTTACTTTAACATTTAAATAATCTAAATTATAATTTGGTTTTCCAGTATTTTTATTATTAACAGTATTAACTTTAACCTCTAGCTCATCTGGGTGTAATTTTAATTCAATTAAATCACCAATAAGTTCTTGATACCTTTCACCTTCATTTCCAGTAGAAGAACCATTAATTTCAAAAGAAATAACTCCAGCGCCTTTATTAACGACAATTAAATTAAGGTATCCACCGTCCTTAAATTCCATATTATATGACTCACCCCTATTAGATTTACCAACTTCACTTAAAAAGTCATTCTTATAATCTTCTATTCTACCTTCTTCTTCATTATCAGGTTCATTACCACTATCAGGGTCCTCAATAACACCAGTTTCTGGATTAACATTAAATTTAGGTTTTAATTTAGAACCCAAATTACAATTTAAATCTTTACCAGCACCTTCAAAAACTTCAAATGACTTTATGTTCTTAAAAGTTGATTTAGCCCAACTGTCAATTTCAGACTTAATACCTTCTAGGTTACTACTATCCTTTATATTTTTTAAATGTCTAAATTTAACTTTCAAACTATTATTGATTAAACTATCACTACCCATGTAATAAAAGTTATTCTTCATAACTCCATCATTGCAGTTAATCATGATTATTTTTCCACTAAAAGCCTCTAAAACTTTAAAAAATAATTCATTATTACTCTTATCAATTAACTTAATTGCATCACCCTCTTCTATCTTACTAATAGTTTTAGTCATATTACTTTCCAACAATATTTTATTATATTGACTTTCAGTGATAACTAATTTAGTTTTAATTTTGTTAAAAACCCTATTATATTGTGATTCAGTAATAACTAATTTCATAGATATATTCTTTTATTATAAATATATAGAATAAAAAAAAATACCTAACAAGTTTAATTAGTTAGGTATTTCTCCACTTCTCATTTTTGATTTTAATTGCTCACCACCAATTCTTGAAGACCTAGTGCCCTTAGCGCCCTTATTTCTAAGCCTTTCCATTTGCTTTTGAGATTCTTCATTTTGTTTGTTATTTTCATTAATAAGTGTTAATATAAAGAATTTTCTTTCGTGCGTTGGTGTTGATAAAGCATCTTGATACGTCATACCAAGATGTTTTATACATATATAAATTTCTTCAAGTAATCCTGACTTATATTCTGGAGTTAGGCCAAAAAAACCTTGGTGTAATGGGAAGAAACATGGGAACGGACTCACCTCCAGGAGTCCTAACTTCAATGTTCATGTCTATACCACACTCAATAGTAGATATATAATCTCTAAGACCCTGAGCATCACCAACCCTCATATTATTTGCAAAATCTCTTATTAAAGACTTATCTCTATTACCGTCTATTTCTACTAATTGATTTTCCAAAACTAATGTTTGTTCTTCATTTATTGGGTTATCTTTATTTTCATCAACAATCTTTTCTAATTTCTCCAACTCACCAACAGTTAGAACTTTAAATTTAACATGTTTTTTACTTAAAGGTAAAGTATAATCAAATAAACCTTCAGAATCTGGTTCAGTACTTAAGTTAACTGTTTTAAGTTCAGACAAATTAACTTCCGTTTCAAAAGATTCTTCTTTTTCATCATAAGCCAATATTGGATACATTTCACCATATCCAGTAGCCCTAAGCCAAATCATTATTGCGTTTCTATCTCCTGGAATCAAATCTTTATATCTTAAATCTGGTTCGAGTAATTTCCTGTTTATAAGTATTTCTAAAAATTCACCACTTTCAACTAAGTTAGGTGAAGTTAAAATATTTTCATCAGCAGTTGTTAGATAAGCAACCTTAACAGATTTTTTCTTACTTTTATATAATTTACCCTCAGAAGGTAAAGGTATAACGTCAAAAGGTTGATTAAACTGAGGCTGACTTATGGACTCAATGTATTTGTTATTATCGTTAGAATCTCCATTTGAACCATAATTTTCACCATTATTATTATTATTATTATTAATTGGTGGTACGGTTGGAGGTGGAGTGCTAGACCTTTTAGACTTCTTTTCTTCTTTTTGTTTAGCTCTTTTTTCGTCTATTAATTTAGCTTTTTCTTCTTGTTTAGCTAATTGCTCATCTCTAAGTCTAATTTGTTCTTCAGTTCTTCTTCTCATTTCAGCGGCAGCAGAAGCTTCTTTATCAGAACCATATCGTTGTTCAATATTATTCTCATCAGCCAATTGATTAGCTATTTTTTCACCTGTTTCATTAGCTTGTGCTATCTGTTCCTTGGTAGGAAAAACATTTGGTTTTACATTACTCATAATTAAAACGTTTTAATAAAATTTTATATATTAAATCTATTAAATAAATATTATAAGTAAAGTTTTTACAATACAAAAGAATTTATATGAAATAAAAAAGCCCCTAAATAGGGGCTTTTACATAATTTTTTTGATTATTAGAATAATAAAATTGCTCTATCAAATCTTATATCAGCTGTTATATCAGCTATTGCATCATCGTCCATTGATAAGTCACCGAAATTAACGTTTGTTAGCATTGTTCCTTGAAGAACCCATTTTTCAATAACTACACCAGTAGGGTCAAGCATTTCTAATTCAACATCTTTTTTATAACCAGCAGCATAACCTTGTCTACCAGTAATAGATTCTGATTGTAATCTAACCCACTCCATAATAGCTTGTGCAGCAGAAGGTCCAATTGGGTCTCTAAATGTAACGGAAATCGATTCCCAAGTAAATCTACCAATTACCCAAGTAGATGTATTAAGGAAAGGAATTTCTACTTCATTTTGTGTAATTGATGGTCTTGAAGCAGATGCCAACCACCATTCTTGAATACCCAAATCAGCTGGGAATCTTAAAAGCCACCTATTCTTTTTCTTTGGCTCATACTGAAGAGGCATTTTCATTAATAAATCTGGCATGTTCTATAATTTTTTTATCTTTTTATTATTCTTTATTAATAAATATGTGGTTTCTATTTTTTTTTATTGGTTTTTTAGTTTACGCCTATAAATTTACCACCATTTATTGTTATTTTATTAATAATTATTAAGGCTCAATTAAGAGCCCTAATAACTAAGTATTATATTGATTAAATATCATCAAAACTAGCACCAGTGTTCATTATGTTGAATTCAACACAAATGAACTCTAAAGCTCTAGTAGGTTTTAAAAATATTCTACCACACAATTCATTTCTATCTCTAGATTCTGGCGAATCATCAAGAACAACTCTAAAGTCTGTAAGACCCCTATCACTTCTAATATTATCTAGTATTGGATTAACAAGACCTAAGAACTGATTTCTTACGATATCATCATTTTGTTCAAATAACAATCTGATAGATACAGCAGAAATTAATTTTCTAGCTTGTAATAACAATCTTCTAACATTAATTCTGTTAAGAGCAGTATCTTTAACTTGTAATGTTTTGTTACCCCAAATTTTAATACCTTCAGAAGCGAAAGTTGCAATCGGGTTAACTCTACCATCATAAAGCGTGTCTCTTTCAGCAAGTGTTAGTTTCTTTCTAGCCTTAATAGCCTGAACATCACCCCTATTTACACCAGCAACTGCGAACCATGGGAATGAAATATTATCTGTAAGTGCAATATTTCTAACCACGTCTCTTGTAGGTGGAACATAAATATATTGGTTATTTTCAGCATCATTAATTTGAATCCAAGGCCAGTAAGTAGCCGTATAGTTAGAGTCAAATTGACTATCAAGAGTATCAACAACATCTTCTGGTAACATAACATCACCAGCAGCGTCTGTATCTGGAGTAGTAACAATGTAAAGTGAATCCGCTCTATCTTGTTCTACCATTTCAATAGCTTCTTCTACTAAATTAGTATTATCAAATGTGTCAACACCAGGTGTACTGAATACATTAATATTTGTAGCTTCTGGGTTTTCAAAAGTCTTGATTGCTTCTAAATAAGCATAGTAATCTGAATTAAGTCCAGTATCACCATTACTAAGTGCTCTGTTTTCAAAAACACCGCTAGTTAAACCCTTTTGACCAGCAATACCATTTATAATGTATTTGTCTCTATTAGTTCTTCTAGTTCTATGAACATCCCATCCATCAAAACCACCATAAGGTGCGAATGTGAATTTTCTAGCATAAACTTTTTCATAATCAGTACCAGAAACTCCAGACTCAGTTCTAAACTCATCAACACCAGTATCGAATTCAAATATTGGACTATAAGTACCACCAGTATTATTAATAACGATTTCAACGTTATCAATTGTTGCTCCAGTAGCATCAATATCCATATGAAAACCTTTCGTTAATCCAGTCCAAGCGATTAAATCACTATCTTCAGGAACACCTTTATAATCAAAGAAATCTTGGTCAATACCTTTTGTTTCAGAAAGACCCAAATAAGCTTTTCTTTTATTTTCAAAAGGCCCATAAGATTGCTTATATTCTATTGTAGGTGACTTAACAGAAGTATTACCATTAGTTTGGTAATCTCTAATTGGGAAACCTAAGAAACCAGCTGGAAAAGCTTCAGAAGTGTCAGACTCTTCTTCAAGCTCAACTAATACAAAATTAGAACGTGATGCAAACTCACCGTCTAAAGTACCAATTCTTTTAGCTATATAGTTGTTAGATGCTGGTTGCATACTACACCTTGTAAATCTTTCAAAAACTACAGGTTTAGCATCTGTATCATCATAAGCCCTGATTTCAACATCAAATTCTTTATCGCTTAGTCTAATATTTTTAATTGAAATTTTAAATTGTCTATTAGCTGCATTTCCATCAGAAATTGTATGCAATCTAAATAATCTTAACAATTTATTACCTCTTAATTCAGAAACTACCCATGGGGTAATTGCTGATTTGTATTCTGTTAAATAGTTATCAAAATCATTATCGTAATTAACAAGAGAATCTATTTTAATACCTCTTATTTCTTCAGAATCAATATAATCCTGTAACATATTATCAAATAATTCTTCAACAAATAATGCTGTTTGTCCACCTTGTGCAGACCTACCTAAAACTTTAGTTATGTAATTATTTTTTGTTTTGTCAAAAGACAATGAATATGAAAAGTCTCCTTGAGTTGTTGAATTACCAGTAATTGCAAAATCACCTAACGCATCAGTTTCAGCAGATGTAACAGAAGAACTATACCCTATATCTGTAGACCCAGTAATTTGAGGTCTAACTACTTCATCAGAGTCAACAGTGGCTCTACTTCTTAACAAAGCAACAACCTTGTTCTCAACATTCTGAAAACTAGAACCAGAGTAGTGAACCGTAACACCAGTAGTTGTACCAGTCTGCAATGTTGTTCCAGTAACTGGACCAGCATCAACAACTTCATAATTTATGCTAGCACCTTCAAAAGATAATCCGTTTTTATAAAAAACTGGGTCTATTGTATCAACAAGACCAGTTGATGCTGTTGCTAAAATTGCTAACTCATCATTTAGGGCCCCATTATCCCATAAAGCTTGTACCACTGGGTCTGAAGATGTGACATCAACAATTGTAAGACCATCAGCAGTATAAGAAATTAAATTACTAGAATATGTAGCACCACCACTAGTTACACCAGTAGTTGATAAATCGCAATTTGCATCTAAGGTTATCCCCCATGCCAATCCAGCGTCATATCCAGAGAAACCAAGTATTCTAGTTACGAATAATTGATTAGATTGTGATAGATACGATTTAGCAATATATGGTAACTCATATTTAGGTGCACCCGTATCTTTTATTTTTGTTGCATTAAGACCACCGAAAAACGATGTGAACTCATCATAGTTTGACACGAATATCGGTTGGAAAGCTGGACCCTTAGTTGTTTCACCAACCAAACCCAATGTTGTTACACCAACTTGTCGTGTTACGAAAGTTAAGTCTCTTTCTGAAGTATAAACTCCAGGACTTACAAATACCATATCAGCCATTCTTTACTTATTTTAAATTTTTATTATTTTCAGTTATTTAATTATAAATATGTACTAAAATTCCAAAAGAATTTTTATGGTCTTAAAAAGACCATAATTAGTGTACCTTTTTTCTTACTTTTGTCATACTTATATATAAATACCCTATATTATGCCCATAAAACGTACTAAAAATCTTAAAATCACCCCAACAACACACAAGATGTTAAAAGAGTACTGCCAAGAAAACGGTCTTAAAATGTTTGCCTTTGTTGAAAAAATAATAAAGGAAACTTGCAAAAAACCAACTGACATTTACGGTGAATAATTAATACTTTTAGCTTATCAACACCATATTTATAAATATGTCAGATAAACTAAAACCTCTAGAAATAAAAAAATTACTGAACTTTTATGAATCACTATTAATTGAAGAAGAAGATATCCAATCAATTATTGAAGATAATAAATTAGAATTTCAATCTGAAGTTAAAAAACTTATGGGTGAAAATGAAAGTTCAAATGAATTAAAAAATGATAACTTAGATATTAATAAAGATATAAAAGAAATTAAAGGTTGTGATAATATTGAAGAAAAAGATATAAAAGAAGAAATTAATAAAGAAGATTCACATGTTAACGAATCTACTAAATCACCAATTAATAAAACATTAAAAAATATATTTAGAGAAATAGTTAAAAAAACACATCCAGATAAAACAAACTCAGAAGAATTAATTGACATATATATAAAATCTAAAGAATTGTATGATAAAGAAGATTTTTTAGGTCTTATATATAATTGTAAAATTTTGAATATAAAACCAGACCTAACATTAGATGATGTTAAATCAATTAACAAATCCCTAAATAATAAAAGAGAAGAAATTTATAAATTAAAAAAGACCTGGGTTTACATATGGGCAACTTCTGAAAATAAAAAAGAAAAAGAGAGTAAGATAAAAATGTTTTGTAAAACATACTATAAAAAATAAATTATGATAAAAATAGATGAAATATATAACCAAAGTCCATATGAAAGAGCTTACATAAATAAAACCAACCTTAAAGATATTAATGAAAGTTATTCGGACGTTTATGGTGAAGTTACAAAAAATGGGGTAGAAAATATGTTAATTGAATTTAAAGATTTTTTTAATGAAGATACTGTTTTCTATGACCTAGGTTGTGGATTAGGTAAAATGGTTTTACATATTGGCTTAAAACTTAATATTAAAAAATCTTGTGGAATTGAATTAAGTAACGAAAGATTCAAAGGGGCATTAGAACTTAAAGAAAAATATGCTAAAGAAAATAATAACATAGAATTCATAAAAAAAGATTACTTTAAATGTGACCTTAGCGATGCTAATGTAGTTTACTTTGATAATACAGCTATGTATGACATTATTCATATCCAAAATATAATAGAAATGGTTCCACCAAAAACACTAATAATTTTTAGAGCTTTACTTAATACTAAAATTATTAAACCAAAAACCTTCAATAATTTTGAAACAACATATGGTAAAAAAAATGTATATTATCTTATAAAATAAGAATAATGAAAAATCAGAACTTATTTAAAGATTTAGACGGATACATTAAAATCAACATGATTAATGATATAACTTGTTCAAAAAAGTTAAAAGAAAAAGTTGATATGAAAAGCCTAACGTATGGAACAACTCCATTTAATACCTTCAAAAAAATATATGAAAAAGTGAAAATAAAACCAAATAGATTTATAGTAGTTGGTTGTAGTATAGGGTGGATGAACTTTTACTTTAACGAATTAAATCCAAATATAAAAACTATTGGTATAGATATTCATGATAATAGAGTATCGTTTGGTAATGAATTAATTAATAAATATAACTTAAATAACATAGAATTAAAGTTAGAATCTTTTGAAGAGTTCCAATTTATGGACGGTGATTTAATATGGCAAAGTAACTTATGTTTCCCAAAAGAAAAAACATTAATGTATAATGAGAAACTATTTAATGAAAGAAATGATATATCTATAATATCATATGTTAGTTTAAATAGATTAAATATTATTAAAGATTTAAATCATGATAGAATAGCATTACCAGTTAGTTGGTATAATAAACAGAGTTTTTATATATATGAAAAAATATAAGTAAACAATTAAAATTTTATGACGTTTAATGCTAAGCCATATCTTTTTAAACCAGATAACTTAGGTAATTGGATACCACAATTCAACAATTCTTATGTTGAAGACAAATACAAAACACCTATAGAAAAAAGTTATATGAGTACGTTATATAATAAAAATAAAATAGAGTGTGAAACTATTAAAAAACTTTACAACAAATATGAAGTTAAGAGTTTTTTTGAGTCCCATGGTTTAAAAGTTCCGTCACTTTATTATTATACTAATTCAGAAAACAATGTAGAACATATATTATCTTATCATAAAAGATATGTGGCGAAACCAGCTCATATGTCTGAAAATGATGGTATTTTTATTAATGATAGTAACTACAAAAAAGTTAATGATAGCCTTAATCAAAACTTAAGTAAAACCTCTAGAACTACCGAACCCAAAATGATGAAAGAAACAGAAAAAGGAATATTAATAGAAGAATATATTGAATACGATTACGAATTTAAAGTGTTCGTATTATATGGGTGCCCAATTTTAGGTGACTTAAGGAATGGACCAAAAGAATGGCACAGAATAGACATTATAGACAAAGATAATAAATATTTCAATTGGGATAAAGAACATGAGATATGTAAAGAAATAGCAAAAGAACTTAGAATAGACTTTTTTAGGATAGATTTCTTTTACTCCAAAAAAGAAGATAAGCTTTATGCTGGTGAAATGGCTTTTAGACCATCTACATTGCTAGGTCCAAGTATAGAAAATTTTATACTATCTAAATGGAAACAAATGTTAATCACAAAATAAATATGAAAAAATAAAATAATAAAAAAAGGGAGTCTAAAAAGACCCCCTTTAATTTTATATGATATAAATTAATATTTATATATTAAATTAAATCAAGTGTTATGC
>CEWH01018555.1_pt1 | contig 12280 bp, 8 predicted proteins | sample 531231 | NCBI WGS metagenome assembly CEWH01 (sample SAMEA2622316, study PRJEB7988) | marine metagenome | biome: marine biome (ENVO:00000447); feature: surface water layer (ENVO:00002042); material: "saline water (ENVO:00002010), including plankton (ENVO:xxxxxxxx)" | depth 5 m | reverse complement strand
AAGGCACGCATCAAAGAACTGCAAAGCCAAGTCGACGATTTGAAAGAACTTGTTAACACACTACTTTCTGTTATTGTTGAAGAGCCGGATGGTGTTCACAGCGGCTCCGCACCAACAGGCGGGCATCCACTCGCCAACACCTGCATGTGATCAGCCCTTGATAACGGCCATTGGTTCGAGTCGTAAAACCGGACGTGCCAAATTCGCTCGGCTTGTATTTTCGATGACTTGATCAACATTTTTGTATGCTTCTGGAGCTTCTTCTGAGAGGATGTTTTTCGTTGCAGCTTGTACAACAATCCCTTTGTTACGAAGTTCGTTTTCTTTCTGTTCAGCATTGATTTGTTTCCTTGCAGCTGAACGGGATAATGCTCTTCCTGCTCCATGACAAGCACTCCCGAAAGCTTGGTTTTGTTGTGTCTTTGGCCCCGCCATCAGCCATGAACCTCGACCCATATCACCAGGAACAACCACGGGTTGGCCTGTATCTGCAAACGATGCATGAACATCGGGTTGATTTCCACTAAAGGCTCTTGTCGCCCCTTTTCTGTGCACGACACAGGAGCAGTTTTTACCATGAATGACGTGCTTCTCAATCTTGGCGATGTTGTGCGATACATCGTAGAGGGTTGACAATTCGACTTCTTCACCGAGTTCTGCCTTTAAACCCTTGAACAAACGGTCGGTTAGGACAGCTCGATTTGTAAAGGCAAAATTGGCTGCAGTTTTCATATCATTGAGGTAGGCTTGACCTTGCTTGGAATGGATTGGTGCAGATGCGAGTTGACGATCGGGTAACACGTAACCCCATTCCTCGTCAATCCAATCGTTTCCTCGTTGTTTGAGTCGTAATTCCAACTGGTGAATGTGGTCACTGCACACTTGGTGGCCGAGTCCGCGAGAGCCGGAGTGAATCATCGCTACAACCTGATTCTCAGAAAGATTCCAATGTTGCGCAGTCTCACTATCAACAATTTCTGAAACCCGTTGCAGTTCAAGGAAATGGTTGCCACTTCCAAGCGTACCGAGTGCCTTCATGCCTCTTTGTTTTGCTCGATGACTGATGGATAACTCGTCGACCTCAAACGCACCATTCGACTCGACTGTACCAATCGCATGATGTTGTTCAACATCGATGGACTCCAGTTCACTCAATCCTCCTCGTAAAATCAGATTCAATTTTGATTCAGACAAGTCAATACCTCCTTTGCCTGAACCACCAGCGGGTATTCTGCCGTTCAAACGACGTGCTAATTTTTCGAGGTTCGGGATGTCATCTGCTTCCAAATTGAGAGCAACAGCACGCACACCACAATTGATGTCAAACCCAACAGCACCAGGTGAAATTGCACCACCCTGCTCACCATGTTCAACATCCGTTGCCACAACGCCTCCAATGGGCAGACCATATCCGTAATGCCAATCGGCCATGCCCCAAGCGGTTCCAACCACACCGGGAAGTTCCGTAGCATTCATCAATTGAATCGGCCCACGTCCGTCTTGATAATTTTCGATTTCTTCCATGGTTGAGATGATGGCTGCATCAACTTTCATTCGGTTGTGAGCTTTGATTCGAACAACACCTGGCGACGACAGGTCGACGTGCTTGGTCCAATCAGCAGCCATGGTTGTCGTTCAACATCTTTCTTTTGATGATTTCCACTTTTGGACACCAATGAAAGGGAGGATTGAAAGGACTGAGTACCCCCCACGGAATAGGAGGCGTTCGAATGAGTCTACCACCGATTGACTTGGCAGTGTTCCATGACAATGGTTACACTCGGCAGCAATGCCGTATCACTGACTTGTGGTTCTGGACATGCGATCCTCAACGAACAACCTGTGGAGACACGCACGAGGATGAATATTCCTTCATTGGAAAACCACTTATCGATGGATTCGACCAGCGTGGCCGTGCATTGAAAGATGCAATGCGAGAAGCTTTCCTTACGTTTTTTGAAACTCATCAACATCATCGAGTAGAACCCTATCCTGTTCTTGCACGATGGCGCGATGATATTCATCTCACCATCGCATCGATTGCAGACTTCCAACCTCACGTGACCTCAGGCCAAGTGGCGCCTCCGGCGAACCCGCTCACCATCTCACAACCGTGCATTCGCTTGACGGATGTTGATGCCGTTGGTCGTTCAGGCCGACACCTGACCACGTTTGAAATGATGGCGCATCACGTCTTCAATCGACCTGATGACGGCGAGATGTACTATTGGATGGAAGAATGCGTTGCTTACTGTCACTCCATGCTAACGGACACATTCGGGATTGACGACAAGGAAATCACCTATGTGGAGAATCCATGGTGTGGCGGAGGGAATGCAGGTCCTGCAGTCGAAGTGATTGTTGGCGGTCTCGAACTTGCAACGCTTGTGTTCATGAATCTTGAAGAATCCGAGGATGGTGACATCGAACTCAAAGGAGATCTCTACAAGGAAATGCCATTGCAAATTATCGATACTGGATATGGACTTGAGCGATTTTGTTGGGCTGCTGCAGGAACACCTACCATCTACGAAGCGATTTACCCCGAAACGGTTGCTTGGCTCAAAGATCTATCTGGTTTCTCAGATGTCGTCACCCAATGGCCTGATCTAGATCTCGATCAACTTCTCGGGGAGATGAGCCGTCTCAATGGAATTATGAACATTGAACCCGGTGTTGATGCAGAGGAACTTTCTCAGATGTTCATCGCTCGTCTCGGACAACGTGGTGTTGATTTGACGAAAGAGCAGTTCATGGCCATTACTGAGCCTCTGTCACGTGTCTATGCCATTCCGGACCACCTTCATGCCTTGACGCACATGCTCGGAGATGGTCTTGTTCCATCCAATGCAAAAGCCGGCTATCTGGCACGTATGCTTGCCCGTCGAATCCTAAGAATGCGTGATGATTTAGGAATGGACGTTTCGCTTTCAGATCTCATCAACCATCATCTTGATGTCAACATGAGTGGGCATGAAATGAAACAAACAAGGGATGGTCTCTTGACCATCACGAATCTTGAAGAGGAACGTTACAGCGAGGTGTTGAGAAAAGGAACCAATCTGATTCAACAATCCTTGAAATCTGTTGACCAAAGTGCTGAAGAATTGCCAGATGAGTTGCTCTTCCAACTCAATGATTCACATGGGCTACCTCCTGACATGGTCATCAACATGGCCCGAAAAAGTGGGTGGTCACATTTGCGACTTCGAACAGGTTTCTCTGCGGAAATGGCTGAACGACATGCAAAGATGGCAAAGGCCGCAGCCGCATCAAGCCAACATTCCTCACTCGTTAATCAATTACCGGTTCTTCCAGAAACGATTCCATTGTACTACAACGATGTTCAACAACGGAGTTTCGATGCGAGCGTGTTGGCTTCCATCCCTCTCGTTGAAGGGTTTGGTCCAGATGGGGCGACACATGCAGTTGTTCTTTCTGAAACCTGTTTTTACCCAGAAGGCGGAGGGCAAGAAGGGGATTATGGGTCACTTACGACAGACGGGACCTCACGTCAAGTCTTGGACACACAAAAGGAAGAGAACCTTATTCTTCATCTCTGCGATGGCCCACTTGAGATCGGGGACCTTGTTCACGGAACCATTGACTGGCGTCGACGGAAGCAACTGATGGATCATCATACCGCTGTCCACATCGTTGGAGGTGCTGCACGACGTATTCTTGGCCCTCACATCTACCAAGCAGGAGCGAACAAATCAACTGAACTTGCCCGTCTGGACATCACCCATTATCGTCGACTTACTCGTGACGATTTGGACGCCATTGAAATACTCGCAAACGAAGTGCTTGGACAGGTTTCTCGCACTGAAAAGACCATCCTTCCTCGCCATGAAGCTGACAAGAAACATGGATTTGATCTCTATCAAGGAGGTGCTCCCAAAGGCAACGAAATTCGCATACTTCGCATCTCTGACCACGATGTACAAGCTTGTGGTGGAACACATCATGATGAGCCTGGCAAAATCGGTTCGATCCGCGTTGTACGCTCCACAGCAGTTCAAGACGGTGTCGAGCGTCTTCACATCGTAGCAGGTGAGTCTGCGCTCAAGTTTGCTCGTGAACAAGACGAATTGCTCCGAGCAACATCGCAAACATTTGCTGTATCTTCAGAAGACCTTCCGAAAACGGCAGAGCGTTTCTTTTCCGAGTGGAAAGAACAACGTAAGCGCATTGAACAACTCGAGGCAGAAATCGTTCGACTTCGAACGACAGGAGGGGGCGATGATTCAATGACCATCGACGGCGTTCGTGTCGTTATCATGGAAGTTGAAGGGAACTTGAAACAGTTGACCTCAATGTTGCAAGAACTTACCCGTGACGCTGCAACTCCAACACTCGCAGTGTTGGGCTCCAAGGAAGGTGGCGGCAAGCTCATGGTTGCATGCACAGAGAATACGATTGCAGCAGAACGTTACAACGCTGTGGATTTGCTTCGCTCCATCATTCCAAACATCAAGGGTGGCGGTGGTGGTCGTCCAACCATGGCTCAAGGTGGAGGTTCGGATGCAAGCGGCCTTGATATGGCATTGCAGGCCGCAAAAGACCTTGTTCAATCCTGAAGCGATTCCAATGCCAATCTGTCAAATTCTGACGCAGCATGTTCAATGGCATCATTCAGACTGAACCAGGCAGCAGCCTCGATTTCACCTTGTTTCAATTTCAATTCATCAATCGAACCGTTCCATCGTCCACAATACGTGAAACTGACAAACGATACACCGTCCCTGAAGAACGATCGTTGCGTGATGACAGGTTTACGATTGTCGAGATCAATGAGGATTCCTAACTCCTCCTTTGTTTCTCGAACGCATCCCTCAGCAGGTTCTTCACTGTGATTCATGTAACCTCCTGGTAACCCCCAGTATCCTTTGAAAAACCCTCTTTCAACCTTGGCCATGAGAATCTCGTTATCCTCATTGCGAATGATGACCTTGGATACGAGACGATGAAGAGAACGGTAGACTGCTTCTCGTGCAACTGGGTGAACTGCGTTATCGGAGACGACTTTGTCTTTCCAAGTCCAGTGCTCGGGCCAATCGATTTCAGGTTCTCCATGCAGGACTGTGTATGTCTCACTTCCAAAGCGGAGATCTGTTTCTCGACCTGCTGTCCATGCTATTCCAAGATGTTCAACTTCCTCAGGTGTTGGGAATCGAAGTAAAACTTCGTTTGTGTCCCGTCCCATGACGCAATCTTTAGGCCCATTCCCATTTTCATCCATCAGCAGAAGTTTCCCATCGTGTTCCAGATAGACAACGGTCCTCGGGTGCATGGCCATTGCTTGACTTCTCCCTTCATGAAGCCTCGTCTTTGTTGGAATGGGTTGAAGTAGGACTTTGCCATCGTTGAATCATGCACGTAGAAGACATTCGTCCAGAGGGCTGGGCTTGCACATATCTTGTCGCAAACAACGGCGAAGCCGTTTTAATCGACCCGGTGTATGATTACATCAAGCACTACGAAACGGTGCTTGTAGAACGAGGCCTCAATCTTGTAGCATGCATGGCAACACACACGCATGCCGATCACATCACTGCTTGCTTTACACTCAGTAAGGAGCGAAGCATTCCGTTTTACATGTGGAAAGATACTGCTTCTCTTGGCGTAACGGATTACATCGATGAGGATTCCACCATCACCATTGCTGGCGTGGACTACACATTCCTTCACGTGCCAGGGCACACGCAAGATTCTGTGATTATTTGCATTGATGGTCACATTTTTACTGGTGACTTTTTGTTCAATGGCGATGCTGGTGTTGGGCGTGATGACCTCCCTAGCGGTCGTCTTCTCGAACACTGGAATTCAATACAGTCGCTCTCTGTTTTGCCTGATCATGTACTCGTCTGCAGTGGTCATGAACCACCGGGGACAGAGTTGCAAACACTCGGATGGAATCGTGAGCACAATCCCATCTTGACCATGGGCTCATTAGAGGAATTTGTAGAGTGGCAAACTCAAACAGCCGAAAAGCTCGGTTCTGTATCGAAAATTAAAACCGCCCTCCCAGCAAACATATTCGCAGAGATTCCAGATGACATTCCTTGGCTTTCACAGTGAGTGCAAACACATTTGAAGTGCCTTCTCGTCGGTTGAATATGGCCAAATTGCAACGTAAGAAAATCCACTTGGTTTTTTTCCTTCAATTGGTATTCTTGCTTTCACTGACGTCACCTCTTGTACAAGGTACAAATCCATACGGTGACGTCAGTAAAATGGATGCAGCTCTCGAATCTGCTTTACAATCGACACAAGACGTTGATGAATCCTTTGAGGTCATCTTCCAACTCCACTCAGCCGTGACGGACGCTGATTTGGCGTACTTCTCTAAGATCGGTGCGACACACCTTCACGAAGCAAAATTGATTGATGGTGGATTAATTGAAGCTCCTGCGGATGTTCTTCGAAAACTTTCAAACTGGGAACGAGTCGAATATCTTGAATTGAACCGTGAATTGGATTTCTTCTATTTGCCACCTGATTGGGGCGGTGATCCGACTGATCCTTCCCTCATGATGCACGAAACCACACACGTCGTTCGAGCAACAGACGCATGGCACCGGGCCATCATCGATGTCAATGGAAATGTACAGTTTGAAACGGACAATGCGTTTACCGAATGGGACGGAGATGGCACCGCTGTTGTCGACCTCGATACTGGTGTTGATGCAGGCCACCCAGACTTCGATTACCTTGAACCTTGGACAGGTGAGAAAGTCATCTACTCTGCAAAATGGAATGGCGTTTGGACAGAAACCCGAAACTCGGACACATCCTCTGGACACGGAACACACGTGGGTGGAACCATTGCAGGAAATGGTGATGCATCTGCTGGTCGGAGAGCAGGTGTTGCGAAGGGCGGACAAATGGTCGCATTAGGGACGGGGGATGGCGCATCGATATTTGCTGCAGAACAAGGTCTCGAGTGGACGTTTGAACACTCAATTCCATCGCAAAACCCGTACCATATTCGTGTTGTATCGAATTCATGGGGCACAGACGGTGATTACGATCCGAACGGCGCTATCGCTACAATCACTGACAGACTCACCTTCGAAAATGGTGTTGCCGTTATCTTCGCCGCTTCCAATTCAGGTGGCTCCGGTGGTGGAGGCGAATGTGGTGGAGATTTGCGAACAAATGTCTACGCCAACACGCCTTCCGCCATCTCCGTTGCTGCTCTAACACATGACGGAACCCAGGTCACCTCGTTTTCCTCAAGAGGTTGTATGAATCAACAGCATACGTGGCCCGATGTAGGTGCTCCAGGACGTGACATTTGGGCGACAGCCCCTCGTGGCACCGCCATCGATGCAAGCACTCGGACGCAAGGTGACCTGTACTACATGGCTATCTCTGGTACGTCCATGGCGACCCCCCACGTTGGCGGCATGGCCGGAGTCATTCTCGATATCGCTCCATCCTTGGGTGTCGCAGATTATCATCGTGAAGACCACGATGAAGGCGATAGTCTGGTCGGTGGTGAGGGCACTGCTGCATACGGACAATTCGACGATTGGGATACAGCCAACTATTCGCGTGTTCACGAACTCGAATTAATCCTCGAATTAACGGCTCGCTACGAAGGAATGGACAATGCATGCGAAGACGGTAATGACGAAGATTCATGCAACGATATTCCTGAAGAATGTTATCGCTCGGCAACTGGTGAATGCCACGATTGGAGAATTGGTCATGGATTAACCGATGTTGATGCAGCTATGGCTTTGGCACGAACGCTTCAACTCATGCGCGACCAGGATGGCGATGGTTTTGTTGATCACCCAGAATACACAGTTTGGGATGCATGGGCCATTTACGAATCCATGATGGTTGAAGCATCCATCCCTGTCAATACAGACCGAGTGAGTCATAGTTGGAAGGGCGATTGGAATCACTTCAACAACGGTGCTACTGGTGCTGTGTATTACACCGAAGATTCTCATTACGTTTGGATTCCAAATGGTACAACGCAAATGGAGGCTCGCTTCGTTCCAACAGAATTTGATTTGGATACTGCACAAGGCGGTGCTCTGCAACTTGAAATCGATCTTGGAGAAGATGGAAGCAACGACGCACAAGGAGCGTGCACACGTGTCTCGGATGCTTGGATTTGCGATCTCGATGTTGAATCATCGCACTGGAACGCATGGGCACATTTCGATGTCACCGGTCAAGCATTCACGTTCCTAGGTATCCTCAACGATCCTGAGTTCTTTGAATCTCGAATTCCCTACACGGTGGATGTTACACTCACGTTGGATTTGAGTCAACCTGTCGATATTTCCATCGAGCAACGACCTGATTTTTACTCAGACCTTGATCCTGCCTCTCCATCGGATGCGTACGATTCGGAGTACGATGGTATGCTCACTTTCACTCGACCAGTGTACGACCAACAAGCCGTTGCAGCAATGATTCAACCGAAGGAAGTTGTCACAGACGATGGCGAGGTAGGCTTCTTCTCCGCTCTAGGAGATTTGTTTTCTGATTACTTCGGGGCTGCAAGTTTCTTCTTCTTGTTCGTTCTTTTGAGTGCCCTTGGAATTGGGTATCTCGTGCGCTCGAGCCGAATTGATGATACCAAAATGTTGGTCTCTACATCCGTAGATGCTGAACTTATTGAAGATTAGAGGGGGTTCTGTGGTGCTTCTTTTGGAGCACTACTCGGCATCGATTCAAGGTCTTCGAACGTCAGTTGTCCTGTGTGAATTTCTTCAATTTCCTGAAGCCGCTCTGCCATCGGCTTCCGAACAATAAATTCGATGCGCCCTTTGCTTCGTGTCAAATCGTAGGAAAGCGGGTCAAGTGCTTCGATGACCTGTTGTTCGAACGATCGTTGGACTTTTCGTCCTCTCCATATTGAATACCCCCATTGATATGCAATCCCCACGATGGCCGCACCGTAGAGGATGGCAAGAAAGGTTGCAGCAAACAAGGCGGCATTTCCTCCACGTGCTTCCTCAAGCAAATCTCGGCCAAGAAGGAAAATCAAACCAACACCGACCAAAGGTTTGAGCAACGATTCTACCCACTGATCAATCGGTATGAGCCGACCTTTGGAAGGGTCAACAAAGACAAGGTCTGTTTCAAACGCTGTTGATAGTACACCGACCAGTGCCAACAGTGCGATGTACAACAAGGAGGAGAGAATTATTTCTGTTCCAAAGTTCTCCAACTTGAAGATCCAATGGACAATCAAATAGGCGAACAATCCCAAAAATACACCGCGTGGTACTCTGTGAAAGTGCTCGATATGCTGTGAAAATTCAGTGTAATTTCGCTCTTGTGCAGGATTGCCACGGTGAGCTTGCGGGATGTGGATGATTTGCCAGTGCATCGTTCGCTCAACGAGGCTCATGATTCGGATTAAGATGCGACGCCTGATTAGGACAAATTCAACCAAAAGAATCACAGGGAGACCAACCAGCATGACTGGAAGGGCTACGATGAATGCGAGTGGAAAAATAATCAGCGCTGGAAGGATGAGGAAATGGGAAATCGATAACGGATTCAATATGTCTGCCTCAATCAATCGTTGTCGTGATGGAGTAATTCTCAAGCTTCGAGCAACATCGTTCAGTGAATGTCTGTAACTTTCCAATTGTCTGCCAGAGTCAATGATTTGTCGTACGTTTGTTCGGTATTCGGATTCTTCGTGACTTCCACCGATCCAATATTGCCACATAAAGCGGAGTGGTATTGCTGTCAAAACAGGCACAGAGAGGATGCCTAAAGCCCAGATAAGTGATTGGATATCAACCTCTGCTGCCATAGCCTCACTGGACCATCCCAGTTTTCTCCTTCCTATGAATCCATTGTGAAAAAATCGAAGCGAACCCAATGTTCTAACACCTCTTCGATAAGCATCAACCATGCGAAGAGTAGCCGTAACCGACGGTATGGCGCAAGAGGCCGTCAAGAAACTCGAAAGTGCTGGTTGCGAGGTTGTTCAGGATTTCATCGAACACGATCAACTGGTTGATGGGGCATTGGCTGATTTCGATGCAATCATTGTTCGCAGTGCAACCAAACTGACGAAAGAGATGTTGGACGCAAGTCAACCTCGGTTGAAGGTGGTTGCACGTGCAGGCGTCGGTGTCGATAACATCGACCTTGACGCAGCCTCTCGTCTAGGCCTGCCGGTCGTCAACGCACCTCGTGCGAGTACCCAGAGCGTCGTGGAACTCACCGTTGGACATTTGCTGTCTTCGCTTCGATTCATCCCACGTGCCGATCGATCATTACGTGATGGTGTATGGGCAAAAAAGGAACTTAAAGGAACAGAACTCTACGGAAAAAGGCTCGGCCTCGTTGGTTTCGGAAGGATTGCACAAGGTGTTGCAAACGTCGCTCAGGCGTTTGGAATGGAGGTTCATTCTTACGATCCCTATCTTCCACTTGCCATCGCAAAGAAGGCAGGTGTGACGATGCACAAGAACGTCGACAATCTCTTCAAAACATGCACGCATATCTCCATTCACTGCAACTTGACTGATGAAACACATCATCTTGTCAATCAAAAGCGCATCAGGATGATGCCCGGCGTCGATCCGTTCAATCTCAAATGTGGCAATCATGTCGTCAACTGCGCCCGAGGAGGTATCGTTGATGAAGATGCAGCTTTTGAAGCACTTGAATCTGGACAATTGTTGTCCTTGGCCCTTGACGTCTTCGAACACGAGCCAGTTGATTCCACATCTCCTCTTCTTCAACATCCAAATTTCCATGGTACGCCTCATATCGGTGCTGCTACCATCGAAGCACAGCGACGTGTAGGGCTTGATATCGTCGATGCCGTTCTCACTGTTTTGGATGGTGGCATGGCCGAAACCACTGTCAATCGAAGCGATCTTTCCTGACCATTTTCACTTTTCAGAAGGGGTTCGCACAACGCTTCCCTAGCGCTCGTCGTTCCAACACTATGGGACGAACTGTACCAACTTGGCGAGGACGCGTTGAACAAGAGATCGAAATTCTCGTACCGTACCGGCGTGCACTATCGCATGAGGATCGCTGTCGTTTTGATGCGATGCTCCATGATGTTCGAATGCGTCGAGCAGCAGGCGGCATGCTTCCTGCGCACGAGGCGTGGAGGCCGATGCTCTTGTCGATGATTCTCGGCGCTCATGAACGAATTCAAGCGCTTGAACAGTGTGTTACGTCTCTTCAACAACACATTTTGTCTTTGGGTGGAGACGAGCATGAGCAGCACTAGTGGCTGGATTTTGGACGCCCATCTTTGCTCAGCACAACTCGAAATGCTGGTATGGATTGTGACTGAGCAAGGCTCCGTTGTTTCATTTCGTGAGCCTTGGCATCCTACACTTCATGTCGCCGGAAGTTCATCAGATCTCGAGCACCTCGTCGAATGGTTGTCGCAGCCAGAACTCTGGATTCGATACGGTCTGCAACGTTATGCCTTCGAGAGAAAGCGACCCGAATTGGGTTCCTTCGATACGGAACGTATGCTTGCACTTACGCTTGAATCGTGTGCTACATTACGCGCTCTCGCCGAACACATCGATGCGCGTGGTGAGCATGTTCGATACAACCTCTATTCCGTAGATGTTCGAGCTGAACAGCAATATCTCACTTCAAAGCGATTGACCATTGGTTCACCTGTGTCTCTCGAAAACAACCACCTTTCGCTCTTGGAAAGAGACGTTCAACGACGTGACTGGCGATGTTGTCGACTTGAGGTTGTTCTCGAGGAGGTTGGTCAAGGAGAAACCCTGTGTCGCCAGCCAACACGTGTTCTCGTTACACCATGCGATACGTCTGGCACCGTCACAGGGCCACAGGCTGCTTTTTTTCTGCAGCAATCCTCATCTCTCCAACAATTGGAACAGTGGTTTCGAAAGTATGATCCGGATCTTGTGCTGTCGTTGCGTGGCAATACCGAAGGCTTTCCACATCTGTTGCGTTACGTTGAAGCCAAACATACAGCGATCTGTCTTGGACGAAACCAGACTCCTCTGAGACAGATTGGTCAAACGAGGATTCTTTCGTCCTATGGGCAGGTGTTGCGAAGCGATCCTCAGTTCCCGCTCGAAGGTCGTATTCATATCGATCTTTCGTCAAGTTTCATGTTTCGAGAAGGGGGGCTCGATGGACTGTACGAACTTGCGCGTGTTTCTGCAACACGAATCAGTGATGCCTCAAGGAAATCTCCGGGTTCGGTCATCAGTGCGATACAATATCGAGTAGCAATGGAAGATGGTGTGCTTGTTCCGTGGAAAAAGACGCGTCCTGAAGA
>CEWH01140923.1_pt1 | contig 12337 bp, 7 predicted proteins | sample 531231 | NCBI WGS metagenome assembly CEWH01 (sample SAMEA2622316, study PRJEB7988) | marine metagenome | biome: marine biome (ENVO:00000447); feature: surface water layer (ENVO:00002042); material: "saline water (ENVO:00002010), including plankton (ENVO:xxxxxxxx)" | depth 5 m | reverse complement strand
GCGGACGGCCACATTCTCGCTCTCGAACCAACCTAGCGTGGTGGAGCCACTGAGGGCGTTGCCGTCAAGCTCGAGCGTGGTTGACGAGGTCCACGTCCAAGCCCCTTGGGCCCCATGCCCGACTTCGACGGTCACAAGTCTGGACCTTGAGGAGGCCAGCGAAAGATTCCACTCCACTTCGTGACCGTTCTGTTCGTCGATCTTCACCTGTTCGATGGTGCTGGTAAGGGTCGGTGCCCCTAAAATCAACAGGTTGGACGTTCCACTCCCATCCGTCAGGATGCCGTCGTCGCTGACCAAGGTCCACGTCCACGCAACGTCACCAGCACGAACCAGAGGGTGTGCGAGACTCAACTCCGCGGCCTCACCGGGTGCAAGGGTTACAGGTTCTGATGCATGCTGATTGTTTCCCTCTGCAACTTCAAGCGCGACCGTCCCATCGCGGGTGCCAATGTTTCGAACAACAGCAGACCATCTGACGTTATCCCCAACGTCCCAAGGACCGTCCAAAGGAACCGGTTGCCCACCGGCCACCACCTCGAAAACAGCCGTTGAAAGTTCGAGCACATCTTCGACGACGGCTTGACTGGCATCGTCCACACGGGGTCCGACCGCTGCACATGACAGTGTACCGTCCTTTGCCGGACCCTCAGATTGCACGTCCAGCGTTTCAGTAATACCAACCTCCGCGGACAAACTGTCATGCAGCGAACCGTCGGACCACGTGCAGTTGATCGCTCCAACCCATGACGCTTGTCCCGTGTTGGACAAAGAGAGGTTATGCCGCCAGACTTCACCGGGTGCTTCTGGCGTGTTTTGGCGCTCAATCGTCAGGGTCAGGAACGGGAGCGGTGGTGGGGCAACGGAGGTGTTCCAATCCACCTCGTTGTCGCTTTGATCCTCATCTGTGAGGTTGACGAGAACGGCATTAAGGTGCATCGCTCCCTCGCTCCAAAACGTGGACGTGAGCACCACCACCTCGGTGGTGTTCATGGGGCTGAGGCTGACCGATTCATTGACGATCTCCTGCACGGAACCTTGAGAAAATGTGGACCGAAGGCTTCCGTTCCAAGCCACATCGCCGTCGTTTCTGAGCGTCACAAACCACGCCATCCGCTCACCATCACGAGGATCCGCTCCGTTCGGTATCCCTGCAGCGTTCAGGCCCTCCACGCGGTCCGAGCTGGCTCCAACCACGCCAACGGAGAGGGGCCTGTCGCGCTGAACCGAGATGGCCGCTGACGAGACGTACGAGGCGTTGGACGCCATCACGTGACCCGATAGCACGAGGTCCAGTTGCTGCACGCCCGCAGGAATGGTGCTGAGGTTCACCGCCAGCACTGCAGCGTCGCCGTCCCCAAGGCTGACGTTGTCCATGACCGACCACACCACGCTCCCCTCCGCGTCGCTGATGGACGCAACCAACATGGCCGTCCCGTTGAGGCCAAATCCAACAAGGTGAACATCAAGCGTGGGGTCGAGGTCAACGTCGACAAAAGCAGGCAACAGCGCGGCATTCATGCCGATGCCATCACCATCGGCTTGCACCGGTGCAGAGAGCATAACCAGCATCAGCGCAAGCAAGAGTCCGCGCCATGGACGCTGACTCATACCATGTGCTCGCCTGCGAGGTTCTTCACCTTCACGCCATGAAGACCTGCAGGGGAGCCTTTACACAGGTTGGTGTGTGCCCACCGCGCGTGGACGTCGACGCCCTTCTCGAAGTCCAGCCAGAACTTTTGGCTCGTTTGGTCCTTCACAGACGTGAACGGCTTGCTGAAGTCATTCCTGACCAATTGGATGCACGACGTGAAGAACTGGAAGCCGCGAAAGGCCTGGCTTCGAGCGCCAAGCGTCAGCGCGATCAATTCAGCGAAACCATTGCGTCGTTGAAAGCTGAACGAAACGGCTACCATGCGAAAGCACGCTCTGCATTTGAGCGCGTGGAAACGCTTCGTGAAGGCATGGAAGGCAAGGACGTGGTGCGCACGCCAGACCCAGCCTGGGCACGTGAGCGCCTAAATGAACGCCTCAACGCAATTGAAGAGGCGATGCAACAAACGGCAGGCGATCACAAGACCGAGGCCAGTTTCATTTCGGAAATGAGGAGCTTGGTGGCTGAACACGAAGCTTGGGTCGCGACCCGGACGGAGAAGGCCAGCGACCACCTTGCCATGAACGATGCCCGAAAGGAAGCGCACAGCATGCTTGACGCAGCCCAAAAGGCCCACGAGGCCATGCTCCTCGTGGTCGAGGATCACCAACACCATCACAGAGCTTTCCTCGAGCAAGACGAAGGATTGCGCCGTGCAGATTCCCGTACGCGCAGGTTGGCCGTCGCCCTCAATGAATCCGAGCAAGCCATCGCCTACTGGGCCAGTATCGTCGCGGCAGAACTGGACGCAGAACATCCTCTGCTCCAATCCATGCAAAAGGTGGCCTCAGGGGGCAATTCGAGTTTCGTCTCCTCCAAATCTAAGGAGGAAGAAGAATGAGTGCAGGCTGGACGAAGGATCAAACCGCACGTTGGCCCCGTGTGGTCGGCCTGCTGGAAGGGACCTACACGCCACCCTCAAAAGAAGCGATAACAGAAGATCTGTTCGGTGTTTTCGCCACTCAACTCGCAGATGTTGAGCGGGAGGTGACGCCATCGGAGGTGGAACGTAGACAACGTCGGGGTATCGTCACTCACCTCACCCGAACCCTCGAACGTCAGGTGCGGGGATCAAAGCTCCATCCCTTCGGTTCCGCAGAAACCGGTCTTGTGCTTCGCCGAGGTGATGTTGACCTCTGCCTCGTCGTCAAAGACCTTCGAAAGCCCAAGGGTGTGCTGCGTCACCTTGCCAATGTGCTCGAAAGTGAGGATTACCGCGACATCCAAACCATCGGGAGAGCCAAGGTCCCAATCGTGAAGTTCACAGATGCCACCACGGGAATCCCTGTGGATTTGAGCCTCAACAACGCCCTTGCTTTGCGCAACACGGAGTTGATTGCCACATACGTCAACCTCGATCCACGCGTGAAAACCGTGGCCCTCGCGGTGAAACACTGGGCGCTTCAGCGGGGCTTGGCCAACGCATTCAACGGCACGTTGTCTTCGTACGCGTGGACGGTGTTGGTGCTTCGTCACCTGCAGTCCGTTGACGCGCCGATTGTGCCAAATTTGCAGTCCGGTGAACCGCGACGGCTGGAAACCTACGACGGCCGCAAGCATGACACCACCATCCTTGTGCCTGAGGATTTTGAATCCGGCACCGCCTCGGCAGCGGAACTCTTTGTTGGGTTCTTCCACCGTTGGTTCGTTGAACACCCATGGAACAAGCGGATTGTCAGCCTCAGAGAAGGCGATGACCCTCAGCGCACCAAGCGGCGTTGGCCGGCAGCAAAACCTGGACCCGTCAAGGAACTTCAGGGGGCCGTGGACCGCATGGGTCAACACGTGATGGCCATCGAAGACCCCTTCGACCTCGACCATGATCTGTCCCGCGTCGTCAAGGCTGAGGGCTGGGCAGACATCATGGAAGAAGGCCTCCGTATGTGGGAAGGCTTGGTCAATGGCGTTGAGTTGGCGTCATTGCTGGCACCGGTTGATGGCCTGCGGCTCGCACCCGACCAACCCAGGGGTCTGTTCGACGACCTCAAAGGCATGAATCGAGAGAAGGTTGCAGCCCTTCTCGCCACCAAAAAAGCCGAACTGAGCGTGGCTCAAGAACGGGTGGACGCACTTGTCGCTGAGCGTGAAGAAGCCATCCGGCTTTCGAAAGCAATGCGAGGTGCGCTAAAGGACACCGAAGAAATGAGCAAGGACATACGAGCCGTAGCTCGGGGCCTCCGTGACCGAGCCGCGGAAATGGACGAGGCAAAGGCCCTTCGCGACGCAGAAAACCAGCGTCTTGTTCTGCCCCGTGCCAGGATTGAGGAGGAACTGAAGCGATTGTACCACACGCTTACCGCCGAAGTCGACGTCTTCCGGGTACCCTCACTGGAACGCGAGCAGCGCGACTTCAGTCGGTTTTTCGAGCTCCAAGCCATGCACAAGGCGAAGATGGCCAGCGACGCTCACCACCAGCGCTACATCGACCTTCTGAGGGTACAGCGAGAAGAAGTCAGGAAGATCCGCACCCTAGAGAAAGACAGGAAACAGACCCATGCAGACCTGCTCAAAGAAGAACCGGAGTTGAAAGAAGTCCGCGTCAGAAGCGGAGACGTCGACGAATACGATCGCCGCGCCAACCGGATTACCCGATTGCTGAAATCCAGACGAAAAGAACGGAAACAGCTCAGCCGTGAAGTCGGACGCTTGGAGGCCTACCTCAAGGGTGGACCACAACGCAGTGGATCTCAACGCCGACATGGCGGTCGCGGCGCAGGTCGTGATGCACCTCGACGGTCTCGTGTGAACGTGAAGGAGGTCCGAGAGCGGGCACAAAGCGGGGGCACGCTCTCACTCGCTGACCTCGGTGCACTGCTGGACCAAGGCGGTTTGCCGGGTTCGAATCAGGAACCAAAGCAGGGCAAACGCCACCGGCACAAATCTGAGCGTCACGCCGCATCTCGACGCCGAAACGACATCCAGCAGCGTCGAGGAAAGCGAGGCAAAGGGCCACGGTCACCACGGGAGTGAACGGATGTTCACGTGGTGCACCGCACGAAGTCCAGCAGAATGGAGTGAGGCATGGGCGCAGGCCGCCTGCTCCCTCTTTCTTGCTCAGACCGGAGAATCCTACACGCCGCGGAGTCTTGCCGCTTTGCCGGTGCCGACGTGGGATGGGAACCTCATGCTGCTCGAGCACAATCAAGACGAAGTCCTCGCCGACCTCGGACCACATCGGCTCCGCGGCCTCCTTTGGACGACGCCGTTTCAAGACGTGGATCAAAGGGTCGTGGCCTTCGCGCTCGAGGCTTCATTGCAAGGCCGTGGCCTCGGCGGCCGAGGCTGGGAACTCGCGCTTCAAGCCGGCCGAGATGAAGGGTTGACCGGCGTGCGGTTGGAAGTTCGAGCCGACAACCACGGAGCCATTCGGTTCTACGAGCGTCGAGGCCTCTCGGTGGAAGACCGGCTCCACGACTACTACACCGACGGCATTGGTTTCCTGATGCGCGGCCCCATGCCCCCAAAACCGCGGCAAGGCTGATGCACCGAAGCGTCGTCTTGCGCTCATGAGCCAGTCCGTCCTCGATGGCTTGTGCTCGACACGCAACGATGTAGCGGGCGTTGCCCTGCTGGGCCCTGACGGCCATTCACTCGCCTCTTCTGGGTCCCGTGCCCACGATGCAAGGAAAGCTGCTGAAGAAGCCATGTGCATGTTGGAATCGGGTCAACGCATGACCCTCGAGGCGGAGCGAGGATGGGCGGTGGCCGAGCGTTTCCAAACTGGGGAACTCTTGCTGGTGTTGACCGAGGCCTCGCCGAATCTTGGTGGCCTTCTCGCCGAAGTGCGACGCTGCTGCGAACGTTTGGCACGCTGAAGGATTAAATGGGACGTGCAAATGGCGAAGACGTCGGGTCCAGACCTGACGGTGAACACGATGAGCGACCTCAAGTCTCTGCTTGAAGAACGACGAAGCATGGTGGACACAAAAGCGACCACCTACCGCGAGGCCCGTGATGGCCACAACGAGAAAGCGCGGACCGCTCGCACCGCTCGTGACGAACTCAGCGGCGAGGTTCGTGAACTCATCACGGAAGTCAAGCAACAGCGCGAAGTGCGCGAACAACTCAACGAAATCGTACGTTCGAAGAAAGAGGTCAGAAAGCAGGCTACGGACCGTGTGCGAGCCGCTCGCGCCAAGATCGAAGAATCAAGGGCGTCTCAAGCACCACAGGAAGACTCCTTCGGTCGCCGAGGGCGTCGAGAGCGTCCCGTCACCCTGCAAAGCCTTCGCCGTGACCTGGACCGGCTCGAGCGTGAGTTTGAGCAGGGCCGCCACACCGGAAAGAACGAGAAGAAGGTCATGGAGCGCATGAAGAGCATCCAGAAGCAAATTCGAGACATGAAGGCGGCCGAAGCCAACGACACCGAACTTGGTGCGGTCAGTGCGGATTTGAAGACAGCTCAGGAAGAACAGGAAGCAGCCCACCAAGAGGTGGAAGAAGCCGCTTCCGCGGCTCAATCAGCCCACGACCTCATGCTCAAGTGGCACGCCCAAGTGGACGAGACCCGCGCCAAGCAAGAACGCGCGCACCGTGAACTCCGTTCAATCAAACGCGAAGCCGACAGCGCCCACCACCACTACATTGTCTCGCTCCGCTGCTTGCACTCCATTCAGGACATGCTGCGCGCCATGCGTAGCGCAGACAGCGGCGATAGCCACCGCCCAACCCCGCGCATGGAGGTCTCCGATCTCATGGGCAAACTGATGTCGGGCGAGACGCTCTCGACAGACGAGCTGATGCAACTGCAGCGGTATGACTGAAAACCTCCCCCGGGGAGGTCCGATGGAGGTCAACGCATGATCACCCGTGACGACATCGCAAGCATTGTCGAGAACTACGATCGCATGAAGCTGCGGGTGGGCATGACGGCTTCTCACTCTGCGCTGGACATTTGTGATGGCGCGATCGAAGAGGGCTTCCCCACCGTGGCCTACTGCAAGGAAGGCCGTGAGAAGACCTACGCGAAGTACTTCCGCAGCGAGCGCAACGCGTCCGGACGCGTCCGCCGAGGCATGGTGGACAAAGCCATCGTGATGCCCTCCTTTGACGGCGTGCTGGATCCGGTCATGCAGCAGCGCATGCGCGAGCGCAACGTGGTGTACATCCCCAACCGCTCGTTCACCTCGTACTGCGACATCGACGCCATCGAGAAGGATTTCCACGTGCCGATGTTCGGCTCGCGCAACATGCTGCGCATGGAAGAGCGTACAGAGGACCAAGATTACTATTGGATCCTCGACAAAGCAGGCCTACCGTACCCGGAAAAAATCGATGACCCACAGGACATCGATTGCTTGGTCATCGTCAAATTGCACCACGCTCAGAAGAAACTCGAACGTGGCTTCTTCACGTGTGCCTCATACGAAGAGTACGTCGAAAAGTCGCAAACGCTACTCAAGGAAGGCATCATCGATCAAGAAAGCCTCGACGGCGCCCGAATCGAACGGTACGTGATCGGCCCTGTGTTCAACCTGAATTTCTTCCATAGCCCGCTGGCCGACCGCGATGAGTCACTCGAGTTGCTCGGCGTCGATTGGCGTTTCGAATCCTCCCTTGACGGTCATGTTCGCCTGCCTGCACCGCAGCAAATGACGATGCCTGCGCACCAGCAAATCCCCGAGATGACCGTCGTGGGCCACAACACGGCCACCATCCGCGAGTCCCTTCTCGAAACCGCGTTCGAACTGGGTGAGAAGTTCATTGACGCCGCTCAGGAGCACTACGACCCCGGCGTCATCGGCCCATTCTGCCTGCAGACCTGCATTGACAAGGACATGAACTACGCGATTTACGACGTCGCCCCACGCTTGGGCGGTGGCACCAACGTTCACGTCAACGTCGGCCACCCCTACGGCAACGCCCTGTGGCGCCAGCCGATGAGCAGCGGCCGCCGCATCGCGATGGAACTCCGCCGCGCTGCTGAACAAGACCGCTTGCTCGAAGTGCTCACCTGATCAATCAGGCCGCGCAACGCCTGCGCGCTTCGCCCGCAGTCCCGCTCAGTAACGGTAGGCCTCAGGCTTGTAGGGGCCTTGAACTTCGACGCCGATGTAGTCGGCTTGGTCCTTGGAGAGCGGAGTGATTTTGGCACCAATGCGCTCGAGGTGGAGCATGGCGACTTCTTCGTCGAGGTGCTTGGGCAGAATGCTGACCTGAATCTCGGCATGCTCGCGGTTGGCCCATAGGTCCATCTGAGCCAGCACCTGGTTCGCGAAGCTGTTGGACATCACGAAGCTGGGGTGGCCCGTGGCACACCCGAGGTTCACCAAACGACCTTCCGCCAAGAGGTAGATGCTGTGGCCTTCAGGGAAGTCGTAGCGGTCCACCTGAGGCTTGATGTTCTGGTGCCCAACGTCCCGAGCGCTCTGAAGGGCATCGACCTGAATTTCGTTGTCGAAGTGTCCGATGTTGCAGACGATGGCCTGGTCTTTCATCCGACGCATGTGGTCGAGCGTGATGATGTCCTTGTTGCCGGTGGCGGTCACGAAGATGTCCGCAGTGTCAAGTGCGTCTTCCACGGTGGTGACCGTGTAGCCTTCCATGGCCGCTTGGAGCGCACAGATGGGATCGATTTCAGTGACGATAACGCGCGCCCCCTGAGCCCGAAGGGCGGCTGCGGAACCCTTCCCGACGTCGCCGAAGCCACAGACCACGGCCAACTTTCCGGAAATCATGACGTCCGTTGCACGCTTTATGCCGTCCACCAAGGACTCCCTGCAACCGTAGAGGTTGTCAAATTTCGACTTGGTAACGGAGTCGTTGACGTTGATGGCAGGGAAGAGCAACTTGCCTTCTTCGAAGCGCTGGATGAGGCGATGCACACCCGTGGTGGTTTCCTCAGACACGCCGACGATGTCCGCCACCATGCGCGTCCATCGGGTGGGATCTTCGGCGTGGACGCGGCGGAGCAAGTCCTTGATGACCGCTTCTTCGGTACTGTCCGAGGCCGAATCAATCCAGCGGTCGCCGTGTTCAAGTTCGTACCCCTTGTGAATGAGCAAGGTTGCGTCGCCGCCGTCATCGACGATAAGCTGGGGGCCTTGGTCATCAACGTGGGACAGCGCGTGATAGGTGCAGTCCCAGTATTCTTCGAGGCTCATGCCCTTCCACGCGAACACGGGGGTGCCGCTTGCCGCAATCGCCGCCGCAGCGTGGTCTTGGGTGGAGAAAATGTTGCAGCTCGCCCAGCGTACTTCGGCTCCGAGCTCCACCAGCGTTTCGATCAGAACCGCGGTTTGGATGGTCATGTGCAGCGACCCTGTAATGCGAACCCCCTCGAGCGGGCGTTGGGGTGCGTAGCGGGCACGAATGGCCATCAAGCCGGGCATTTCATGCTCCGCGATGCCGATTTCGAGACGACCAAAATCCGCGAGGGATTCGTCGGAGACCAGAAACGAGGGAGACGCAGTGCTGGATTGCATGCCCACAGGGCTCGGCCCTGCCTCAAGAGGCTTCCCTTGGCCCCATAACTCAGGGTTGGAAGCCGGGGTAGTACTGCGCCGTGTACATCTGGGCTGAGGCAGGATCGTAACCCTGTGCCAAGAGGCCTTGGTAGTAGGACATCGCGGCGGGGTCCACGACCGGCGCCGGAGCAGGCGCAGCGATCGGGGCCGCTGCGGGCAACTCAAGACCCGGAGGAACGGCAATACCTGAGGCAGGCATGGCCAGACCGGGCGGCACCGCAACGGCCGGGGCCATCGCGTTCAATGGTGGAAGGCCATCAGGTGCAGAGGTCCATGCTTTGTCATCATCGGCACCGCCTCGACCGCGCAACACAAGCACGGCGGCGATGGCACCGATGACCAGGACAAGGCCGCCAATCATGGCGATGGCACCGAAGCTGCCGGATGAGCCGGTGGCCTCTTCTTCGACCTCAGGTAACCACTTCAGCGGGTCATTGGGGAAGGCGTCCGCGCCCATGGCCACGGTCCACAATGCATCGGGGTCCGAGTAACCGTCACCGTCGGAATCCAAACAGCCAAAACGGTCCAACGTCGAGGTGATGGAAGGGCTGTAGCCGTCATCTGGACATGCGTCGGCTCCCATGGATGCGTTGTAGCTGGCGTCAGGGTCTGAGTATCCGTCGAAATCTGTGTCGGGACAACCGTTCCGGTCAATGCCTTCCAATCGGGTGGCGGCACCAGGCGCCACCGGTGCGTTCGGGCAATCGTCCGCGTAGTTACCGCTGGGGTTGTCGTACCAGAAGTCACCGTCCGCATCGCTCCACTGGGTGGGGTCCTGCGGCGCTGCGTCGGTGCCGATGCCGTCGAAGGGATCTGACCACCCGTCACCGTCGTAATCCTCGCAACCGAAGCGATCCATGGTGGAATTCCCAGGGGTGTTGGGGCACGCATCGCCCTCAAAGCCGTCTGCGTTGTCTCCAAACCCGTCACCGTCTTCATCGCTCCATTGAGAGCCGTCGCGTGGGAAAGCGTCGTTGTCGTTGTCATACCCGTCTCCGTCGTTGTCGAGGCAGCCGAGGACACCCAATTTCGTGGAATTGCCTGCGACGGCTGGACAGCGGTCGTAGTCGCCCACGATCTGAAGGTATTCACCGGGCCAGAACGGACTTCGATCGTCCCAGTCCGGGTCGTCATAGTTGTCACCTAGGCCGTCGCCGTCAAGGTCAGACCACTGGGCGGGATCTGTCGGGAAGGCATCCGCACCGTCTTCAAGCGTCCAATCGGCGTCGGGGGACGAGCGACCGTCCGCGTCTGGATCGTTGCACCCATAGCGGTCAACGTTGGAAATTCCCGCGAAGGTTGGGCAGGCGTCAGGCGTCACGCCATCGGCATTGTCACCGTAACCGTCACCGTCCTCATCGGACCACTGCGTCACTTCGAATGGGAAAGCGTCTTGCTGATCGGCCCAGCCATCGCCGTCTTGGTCCGGACAGGCGTTGGTGTTGTTCGCGGTCGAATTGCCCGCAAGTTCTGGGCAGTCGTCCTGGGTGTCTGCCCAACCGTCCATGTCGCCATCGGGGCAACCCGTGAAACCACCGAGGGTGGAGGTCCCAGCCACCGACGGACAGGTGTCTGCTCCATCCTCAAAACCGTCGCCGTCGTCATCGAGGTCCTCGTCGAAGTCGCGGCAGCCGTCACCGTCAAGATCGTTCGTTGAATTGGACACCCACGTCGGGCGAGGGGGGCTATATCCAGTGTGCTGACACGCGTCGTCTGCATCGAGCACGCCGTCGTTGTCGTCGTCGTCGTCCTCGAGTGAGTCACGGCATCCGTCGTTGTCCCAATCGGTCGAGTTGGCCGGGTCTTCCCAATCCTGCATTGAGGTCCAGTTGTACTGGCTGTTACGAGGGCAGAGGTCCGGGAAACTGTCGGTCAGGCCGTCGTTGTCGTCGTCTGAATCGCACGCGTCACCCTCGCTGTCGAAATCGGTGTTGCCTTGGCCAGGATTGCTCACTGTTGGACAGTTGTCGCGCACGTCAGGCACGCCATCGGCATCGGTGTCAATCAGTGTCGCAGGGTCAAAACCGAAGGCCATCGCATCAATGGCCCCAGTTGGTGAGATGGATTTACCACCTTGGCTGATGGTGGATGTGAATCCTCCAACCATGATCGCTTGATCGCTCATGTTGACGGCCAGATCAAACGCATATTCGTCTTGGGCGCTGGCCACGCGTTGTGCCCAGTCCCACGTTCCGCTGCTGGTGATGCCCAGCAGCACTGCGTCCGTGCCACCGTAAAGGATGGTGGACTTTGAACCGAAGGTCCCGCTGGCGTCCAAAGAAGCCGCAATGACCACCTCGTCGAGGCTGTTGACCCCCATGCCGCTCACGGTGTCGTTCTCAGGGGTGCCTCCGGACACCGCCCAGTCACCGGTACCGCTTTGCGAGCGCTTGATGACGAACAGGTCGCTCTTGCCTTGGCTGCTGGAAATCGACCACCCGGATTTCGCGAGGGTCCCCTTGAAGCTCCCCCCGAGGTAAAGGTCGCCCTGAGCGTTGGATTCGAGCGCTCCGATGGACGTGACCTCGTTGGGTACACCGTAGCCGTCAAGCGACAAAACCGCGCCACTTGGGTCAATTTCCATCAGGATGATGTCTTGAGCGCCAACCAGCGAGTAGAGGGTCGAAGCAGCGTTGATCGTGGCGCTGTTGGTCAGCATCGCGACGTGAACGGAACCGCTCTGGGTTGTGGTCAGGGCGACACCGAGGTCGTTGCTCAAGCCTCCGGCTTGGATGACCCAATCCAACACACCACCTTGGGTGTACTTGGCGACGAAACCCTGCAGGTCACTCACGTTGACCGTTTGCCCTCCAAAGTCGGTTTCACCGATGAAATAGCCCGTAGCGTAGTGGTTTCCTGCCATGTCCACGGCCACGTCGGTCACCACAGAGAGGGCTCCAAATCCGCCGTCGATGGTGGTGTACCCAACGCCCCACATCCAATTGCCTGTGGGATCCGTTTTGGCCACAAAGCCCTCGTTGTTTTGTGAGAATGCGAAGGCGGGGGAGCCACCGAAAACAAGGCTCCCGAAGTAGTCACCACCCACGAAGGCCTCACCGCCAGCTCCAGCGGCCACGCTAATGCCGGTGACGGCCCCGTTGGTGGTGTCGATGGCGCTGCCCCATGCGTAGGACCCCGATTCCGTCAAACCGATGACGGCTGCGTCACAGAAGCCCACCTGCGATGCGTATGGACAGGTCGCAGAGACCGTTTGGCT
>CEWH01106621.1_pt1 | contig 12417 bp, 5 predicted proteins | sample 531231 | NCBI WGS metagenome assembly CEWH01 (sample SAMEA2622316, study PRJEB7988) | marine metagenome | biome: marine biome (ENVO:00000447); feature: surface water layer (ENVO:00002042); material: "saline water (ENVO:00002010), including plankton (ENVO:xxxxxxxx)" | depth 5 m | reverse complement strand
AATAATTCTCCATTTTTGGAAATCCCTTTTCCATAAAGAATATCAAATTCGACAGTTTTGAACGGAGGTGCAACCTTGTTCTTTACCACTTTCACTCGTGTACGATTCCCATTGATTCCACCTTGAGTGTCTTTAATTTGAGTGGAGCGACGAATGTCTAAGCGCACAGAAGCATAGAATTTTAGCGCATTTCCACCTGTGGTGGTTTCTGGATTCCCAAACATCACTCCTATTTTTTCTCGCAATTGGTTGATAAATATCACAGTTGATTGCGTTTTGCTGATCGAGGCAGTGAGTTTTCGCAATGCTTGTGACATCAGGCGCGCATGTAGTCCCATTTTGGAATCTCCCATTTCGCCTTCAATTTCACTTTTTGGAGTGAGTGCTGCGACAGAGTCAATGACAACAATATCAACAGCGCCCGAACGAATCAAATTATCTGCAATTTCGAGTGCTTGTTCGCCATGATCTGGCTGAGAAACAATTAATTCATCGATATCAATACCTAGACTTTGCGCATAATAACGATCGAATGCGTGCTCTGCATCAATGAACGCAGCGATTCCTCCACTCTTTTGACATTCTGCTATTGCATGTAGTGTGAGTGTGGTTTTTCCTGACGATTCTGGACCATAGATTTCAATGACCCTACCTCTAGGATATCCTCCTACTCCGAGAGCTGCGTCTAAACTCAAGGAGCCTGACGAAATCGCTTCGACTTCTTCAAGTGCCTCATCATTCATTCGCATCACAGTTCCTTTGCCGTATGCCTTATCTAATTTGTCAAGGGTAAGTTGTAGCGCTTTTAATTTCGCTTCTTTTTCATTTGCCATGTTGTGGTTTTTTGAAGTCTCTAAACTACAATTTTTGGCGCAAAAATAAAGCCCTTAGATGCGTTTTTTAAATTTGTACATTTGCCTGTCAAACTTAATACGTATAGCATGCAACTGTACAACACATTAAGTGCGGAAGAACGCGCCAATCTCATAGACCAAGCAGGTGAAGATCGCCTCACCTTGTCGTTCTACAAATACGCACAAATCAAAAACCCTAGTTTATTTAGAGACCATCTGTTTATACATTGGAACCAACTCAATGTACTGGGTCGAATTTATGTCGCTTACGAAGGGATTAACGCACAGCTTTCGGTTCCTGCAAGGCAATTTGACTCGTTTAAAACACATCTTGACAACATCTCTTTTTTGAAAGATGTTCGTTTGAATATTGCTGTTGAACATGACAATAAATCTTTTCTTAAACTCAAAATCAAGGTAAGAGACAAGATTGTAGCCGATGGGCTGAATGATGACGATTTTGATGTCACTCAGTGTGGTGTTCATGTCGATGCACAATCTTTCAACGACTTGGTGTCAAAACCAGAAACATTGGTCGTGGATATGCGCAACCACTACGAGAGTGAAATAGGTCATTTTGAAGGTGCCATTACACCAGATGTTGATACCTTTAGAGATTCTCTGCCGCTGATTGAAGACCATCTAAAAGCACATAAAAAAGACAAAAATATTGTGATGTATTGCACAGGTGGCATCAGATGTGAAAAGGCAAGTGCATACTTCAAGCACAAGGGTTTTGAAAATGTATTCCAGTTGGAAGGAGGTATTATTGAGTACACCCGTCAGGTCAAAACAAAAGGGCTTGACAATAAATTTCGTGGGAAGAACTTTGTGTTTGATCAGCGAAGAGCAGAGCAAATCTCTGACGAAGTTATTGCCGTTTGTCATCAGTGTGGTACTTCATGTGATACCCATGTCAATTGTGCAAATGAAGCTTGTCATTTGTTGTTTATTCAATGTCCATCTTGTGCCGAAGTGCACAAAGGGTGTTGTTCAGATACATGTTCCGAGATCATCCAACTCCCTGAGCAACAACAAAAACAACTGAGAAAAGGGACAAAAAACAGCAACAAAATATTTAAGAAAGGTAGGTCTGAAAACCTTGCTTTTATGAAAAAATAGTTCGGTTATATGTATCAACTTTTAATTTCAAGAAAAACACTTGCTGGCCTTATCGTCATTTGGTTGGTTTGGGGATGCACTGGAGGAAATGAAAAGTTATATTTTTCGTCATTGTCTGATGGGTGGGCACAACAAGAGGAGGTGCAGTTTTTATTTTCCCCCAAAAAAATCAATCATCCGACAAACCTGTATATCTATTTGCGAAATGATGACCACTATCCTTTTTCAAATATCCATCTCATCACCACACTCAAAAACCCAATTGGCGAAACGTTGATTGATACCCTTTCGTATTCGATGGCTACCCCCGATGGTGAATGGATTGGACAGGGGTATTGGATTCATGAAAACAAGTTGTGGTATAAAGAAGCTTATCGTTTTGGCGTTGTTGGAGAGTATCAGTTGAGCATCAGGCCTGCTATGCGGCGCAATGAACAAGCAAAATCAATTGAAGTGCTTGAAGGCATTACAGAAGTTGGCATTGGCATAGAACAAATACAATCTGAGCAATGAAAGAGAACAAAAAAACTTATCGTCGCGAAATAAAACTCTTTTGGTATGTGTTTTCCTTTGGTCTTTTCTCTTTGGTTGGGGTGTTTGTAGCTGCTGGGTTTGGTTTGTTTGGCAAAATGCCTGAGTTCCGACAGTTGGAAAACCCAAAAACAAATCTAGCAACACAAATATTTTCTTCAGACAATAAGATCCTTGGCAAATTTTATTACAATGACAATCGCACCCCTTTGGATTATGAAGAGATTCCTAAAGACCTTATCGATGCTTTAATCGCAACCGAGGATGAGCGCTTTTACAGTCATTCTGGTATCGATTTGCGAAGCACCATGAGAGCTATTATTTATTTGGGTGAAAAAGGAGGAGCAAGTACTGTTTCTCAACAATTGGCTCGGCAGCTCTTCACCGGTGTTCGTTCGAGAAATACTCTTGATGCAGTGATACAAAAAATCAAGGAATGGGTGATCGCCATACAGCTCGAACGAAGATATTCAAAAAAGGAAATCATCACCATGTATCTCAACCTTTATGATTTCAATTACAATGCTGATGGGTTGCGATCGGCAGCCAATATTTATTTTTCAAAAGAACCCTCAGAACTGCTTTTAGAGGAATCTGCTATGTTGGTAGGAATGCTCAAAAACTCTTCGTTGTACAACCCTATTCGAAGGCCCGCGCTTGTGATTTCGAGGCGAAACATTGTCTTTCAGCAAATGCTTCGCAATGAGATGCTCACTCAAAAAGAAGTAGATTCTTTGCAGCAGTTGCCTCTCGAAATTCAATTCAACCCTCAATCTCATCGTGAGGGTCTTGCAACCTATTTCAGGGCTTATCTACGCCAGTTTATGCTCAATTGGATTGAAGAAAACCCAAAACCAAATGGAGAAAAATACAATCTTTATTTAGATGGTTTAACAATTTATACCACGCTAGACTCCAGAATGCAAACCTATGCTGAAAATGCTGTAAAGGAGCATATGTCCAACCTACAAGATGCTTTTTTTGAGCAAAACACTCCCAAGTGGAATCCCACTGCGCCCTTTTTGGATCTCACCGAAAAAGAAATTGAAAGGCTAATGGAACAAGCCATGAAGCGTTCGGAGCGTTGGAGAAAAATGAAGCTTGCTGGGAAAACAGAAGGCGATATCAAAGCATCATTTGAAGAAAAAACAGCGATGAAAATCTTTAGTTGGAAAGGAGAGATCGACACTGTGATGAGTCCCATTGATTCCATTCGTCACTACAAGCACTTTTTGCGTTCGGGTATGATGTCGATGGATCCACAAACTGGGCATGTAAAAGCTTGGGTTGGGGGCATCAACTACAAGCATTTTCAATTTGACCATGTATTTCAAGGTAAGAGACAAATAGGGTCAACTTTCAAGCCCTTTGTATATGCCTCTGCCATTGATCAATTAAAGCTTTCTCCATGCGACTCTTTCCCTGATGGGTTCTACTGCGTAGAGGCAAGAAAATTTGGTGCGCATGAAGCATGGTGTCCAAAAAATTCTGGTGATCGCTATACTGGAAAGAGAACCTTGAAAAATGCGTTGGCCAACTCGGTCAATACCATCAGCGCAAGGCTCATAGATAAAGTTGGGCCAGGGCCTGTGAGCAAACTCGCAACTGACTTGGGCGTCAGTTCAAATATCCCTAGTGTTCCTTCCATAGCTTTGGGAACTCCCGATTTGAGTGTTTATGAAATGGTTGCTGCCTATGGGTCTTTTGCCAACCAAGGAATTTATGTCAAACCTGTCATGGTCACTCGTATTGAAGATAAAAATGGAACTGTTTTGTTTGAAACAGCCCCTGAAACGCGTGATGTGCTGAGCGCAGAATCAGCCTATGTTACGCTCAAGCTACTTGAGGGCGTAACAGAATCTGGATCAGGAATCCGTTTGAGACACAGAGGTGCTGAAGAAAACAACCCTTATTTTGGTACTGTTGTGACAGGATATCCTTATGAATTTCAAAACCCGATTGCGGGGAAAACAGGTACCACTCAAAATCAAAGCGACGGATGGTTTATTGGTATGGTGCCAAACCTCGTGACTGGTGTTTGGGTTGGTGGAGAAGATCGTGCAACCCATTTTAACTCTATCGCATATGGTCAGGGAGCAACCATGGCACTTCCCATTTGGGCATTATATATGAAAAAGCTTTATGAAGATTCTACACTCGAAATTTCATTAGATTCTTTCCCTGCTCCAAAAAAAGTGGGTATCCCTCTCGACTGTGATTTGCTTGCTAAAATCCGACAACGAAACTCATCGGATGATGCGATTAACCTTGAAGACTTAGGGCTTTAACCCTTCTTTGGCTAGCGAGCTATTGTAATAACGCGAATCTCCTGTTACCTCTTTTCCGATCCAGGGTGGCAGTGCAACCTTTTCCTCTGCTGATCGTAGTTCTATTTCTGCAATGACCAAACCATTGTGATTTCCAGAAAAAACATCCACTTCAAAACAATGGGATTGAAATGGAACTAGGTGTCTTGTTTTTTCAATGGTTTGACCCAAGCACAAATCGAAAAGTTGTGTTGCTTCGGCTGCTGAAATTTCTTTCTCCCATTCAAAACGGGTGTCTCCAGCACTGTTGGACTTGCCTTTAATTGTCAAAAATGCTTGGGTGTCTGTTTTCCTAATGCGAACCGTTCGCGATGGGTCAAGCGATAGAAAGCCTTGCACAATGTGGGTTGACTTGGTGGCATGTCGTAAGCATTCGTCAAGGTTTGAAACTAAAAATTTACGCTCGATTTCTATCACTTGTTTTTTTTAAAAATAAGAATATTATAGGCGTTAAAAAATCCCCTGCACTGGGAAAAAAAGGAATTTATCTGACGACAGGTCAAAGCCTAGTGTAAATTGATGCCCATTGAAAGGCATCATTTGTTTGTCTTCAAAGCTTTGGGTGTAGGTGTAAAAAAATGAAAATCCTTTAAATTGCAATCCGGTTAATAACGACAATTGTTTGTGACCTTGGTTGAGGTTCTCGCCAGCAAAAACATTTGCATTGGGTTGTGTGCCAAAGCGATATGATGCCCCAACTGAAAGATTTAGATTGCTAAGAGAATGATGTGACTTAATGTTGATATCAAAGGATGGAAGATCTGCATACTCTACAAGTTGCACCATGACAGATGGTTCAAGGGTATTGTTTTCGTTGAGTTCAAAAAAATGTCCTGCGTTTGCAATCCACTTTTTGCCCTTGTCTAGACTGATATTGTCTGATATGTTCTGTCCTTTAAAGATGAGGTTTCTAAGGGTCAGATGGCTGTAAAATTGGTAGCGAATATAGGTCAGCCCCAAGTCCATGTGCAGCCCATTGGATTTGACTTTACTGCCCTGCACAAGTGGGTCTGATAGGCTGGGGGCAAATTGTGTTTGGTCATGGGTATTGTTCATCACTCCAGCCGAAAGGCCAAATGAAAGTTGATGAATGTCTCTGTTTCCAAGAATAAGGTTGATGTGATGCGCATAGGTTATAGAGGCGCCAACTTGTTTGTGAAATCCATTTCTGTCGTTATAAAAAACAGTGCCTAGTCCAGATTTTAAACCGATGCGAGCATGTGCATTGATTGTTTGTAAGCTTGGTGCGTTTGACACCCCTTGCCACTGCGACCGATGGGTCATTCGCACTTTGATACCCTCGAGCTGGGCACCTGCCACAGCTGGGTGAACCAAAAAATAATTGTCTGTCAGATAATCCGAATACACAGGAAGCTGCAACTGGCCGTGTATGAACTGTGCCTGCCCTAACACAAGCATTATGAGCCACTTAAGGCAATTACAATTTAGTGATATGAATGTAAATTTTTTCACTATACTTGAATTGTGCAAATAAAAGATAATTATTTAAATCAAACATTAATCCTATACTTGGTGTTGATTGGGGTGTTGTTCCCTTTTTTTTCACACGCTCAGCTGAGCAAGCAACATTATATTCCACCTGTGCCAGATTTAATTTTTGAGTCTGCTCATCTATATATCTCCACTCCTCACGAAAATGTACAGTTTACGATAAAACCCATCGGTCAACCCACAAGCAATTGGATAGTAGGAACCTTATCCAATACAAAATCCCTCAAAATAGAAGTAGCAATAAGTGAGATTGGTGTAAAGTCTTGGGAGTTTGATCCAGACCACGTTTTTGATAACAAAGGTTTTGAGGTGTTTGCCAATAGAGAAGTTTATGTATCTCTCCGTTTACGAGCAAACAATCATGCGGGCTCACTTGTGAGTAAAGGAGTCGATGGGCTTGGAAAGAGCTTTCGAGTGGGAGGAATGGAACGGCAAGAGGAGGAGGATTATTCTTTCTTTTCGCTTATGGCAACTAAAAACAATACCATTGTTAATCTTAGTTTTGATCCCGCACTGAGAACTTTTATTTCCCAAAATGAGCTGCCACAAACCATCGTATTAGATAAGAATGAAACATACATTGCTGTGTTTAATGGCACACATAACGACTTGTTTATTGGCACTCATATCGAGTCGCAAAACAATGATATTGTTGTGAATTCAGGCTCTATTCTGGGTAGTTTTAGCAATGAGATTATTGACTCCCCCTATTTCTTTGAGGGACCAGATTATGGTTATCCTAGTGGACAAGGAGAAAAAGATCTTGGCTATCTCAATGGAAGCGATATGGGGATCGATCAAATGATCAGCTTAAACCCTAGTGTTGATGCAACTGAATACTTGCTTATTAAGGGGGATAGTTTTAACAGTATTGAAAATGCTCTTATCATCGCCAATGAAGATAATACACTTGTCTATCTAAACGACAACAACACTCCCATAGCTCTTGATGCAGGTGAACATGTCTTTGTTGAGGGAACTGATTTTACAAACAACTCCAGCACTGTTATCGATTATCTACATATTCAATCGAACAAAAACATTTATGTTTTTCAGGGAACTGGAAAAGAAGGGACTGCTGAGCGGATGAATTCGGATGGTGTAAGAGTCCATTATTATGCCGCCAATCAAGGGATGTTTTTTGTGCCTCCTCTCAGCTGTACAAGTGTTGGTGATGTAGAAAGCATTGGACGAATCAACGAAGTGGATAATAACTCAAGTTTTAATGGTTCTTTGTTTGTCCTTAGTTCCTATGGATCTTCAGTGAAAGTAAATGAAGAGGATATTTTATCACTTAATAATGTTGTTTTCGAGCCCGGCCCTATCCAAACTTCTACTGCTGACTACCAAATTCACAGAATTGATGACCTCGTTGGTGATGTGTCTATTGTTGGATCAGAAGAACTTTATGTGTCTTATTACAATTTCAACAACACAGCCACTTCTGGTGCATTCTATTCTGGGTTTAATCTTGAACCAAAAATTTATCCTAACTTAAATTTGAACACTTTGGGCAACTGTGTTGATTCTTCTGGACAAAGCAATGTTGTCTTACAGCTTCCCAATGCTGAAAATTACGACTCCCTCAAATGGCAAAAACAAAAAGATGACGGATCGTGGGAGAACATCTTTACTGGATCATCAGACAGTCCTGAACATACCCCCAACTCCTTTGGATCCTATCGCCTCGAGGTGCTGATTGACTGTTTGTCTCCCAATAGTATTGTGTATTCCTCTACTGTCAATGTCAGCATTTGTCCCAATGATTCGGATAAAGATGGGGTGGTTGATAACATTGACCTAGACAATGACAATGATGGGATATATGATAAAATAGAGTCTTTAGGGGATTTTGAAATTGATCTTACCACAAGCCCTCCTGCACTTGTGGTTGACAACCCTCTTCCCTACAGCACCCCTGCTTTGTCTCAGGTACTTTCGGTTGGGAATGGAACCTTTACTCCCTTCGATGATGGGCGATTTACATCCTTTCTTCCTCCAAAACAATCTAGTAATGATGCGATTCGTTTTGAATTGGGCCCTGTCGTTCCAAAATCTCTTCACTTTTCATTTGGGTTTTCTAATAATCAACCCTTACCTGATGAAGAAAACACTTATTATAGTTTAGAGGCTATAGACCCCTCAGAAAGCATCACACTATTTGATGGGTCAGCAGGTACAATTGAAATACTTATCGATGATAAATATGTGAGTGGTTTTACACTATACAGTAGCTCCAAAATCACATTTAGGTTTAGCAGTACAGCTGTTGGCACTACTCCAGGTTTTAGGTTTTTTGCGCACCAGTCATCTGGTTTGATATTTACTCATCATAATGACTCAAATGCTGATTCTGTTTTCGAAGGGCATATTAAGATTGTAGATCTAGATTTATTTTCAGATGGTGATAATCTTGCTGATGCTTTTGACATTGACAGTGATGGGGATGGTTGTTTTGATGTGATTGAAGCCGGGTTTTTAGACCCTGACAACGATGGAAGACTTCAACAAGCACCCCTGACCATCGACGACAATACTGTAGATGATAATGGTTTGGTGATTGGGCACAATTACGATTCTTTGCCAAAGGACTTTGATAATAATGCTATTTATGATTTTCAAGAGCTTGGTAACCCTGCAGAAATTTCTCCCAATGGAAATCCTGTTTCAGTGCAAGTTTGTGAAGGTGAAGCTGCTACTTTCTCTGTAGACACACCCACAACCGATGCTGTTTTTCAGTGGGTCATTGATGGTGCGCCTATTGTTGACAATTCGACCTTTAGTGGCACAAATACCAATTCTCTTACTGTCAATACAGATTATGGGCTGAATGGTGCAGAAGTACAAGTCCTTATCTCCAGACCAACATATGCCTGCCCTGTTGAGTCGATTGGGGGAGTAGTCCTGACTGTCAGCCAAATTCCAGATGCACAAACGCTCGAACCCATTTACACCTACTGTAATAGTGATGTCCCAACCATCGAAGATTTGAAAAATGATATTGGAGGGTCTGTTGGCGTCTTTCTATCTTCTACTGGTGGAAGTGCTTTGGACGATGATACACTGTTGGTTCATGATCAAACTTATTATGTAGAGGCATATTCATCCGTTGGTTGTGTGAGTTTAACACGTGTTGAAACAGATGCATTTATCAGCAATCCTGAGCTGTTGAGTTCTGAAACAGAAATATGTGAGGGAGAAAGCGTAACCTTGACTGTCAATGGTGTACCACAAACCGCTCAAGATTTTACCATTGCGAATCCTGATTTTGAACGTTTTTTACAATACGAATCCTCATCCTATTTCTTAAAAAGAGAATCCATGGCTTGGACTGATGCCTACAACCTTATACAATCCTTAGGTGCAGGTGCATCGATGTATGTCATCAACACCAAAGAAGAGGAAGATGCTGTTTATGATGCCCTCAATTCGCTTGGCGTTGCTGGGACATCTGGAACACATTTTTGGCTGGGCTTGCGTCAATTATCTTCTTTAAACCCAAATAATGAGATTGATGAAGGGTGGCAATGGCTTGATGGCAGAATACTCACCGACGAACTTGCCAATTGGGATTCGGATGAGCCAAATGACTATGACCATGATAAAAAGGAATATGATAATTTAGAGAACGGCGATGAAGACTACGCGCAGTTTGATTTTTATTCAATAAAAACATGGAATGATATGACAGATGATCTGCCGGATACGGGCGACTCTTGGCCTGTGTTTGAGTTTACTGGCACCACAGAGGTGGTTTGGGGAAAAATAAATCCCTCAACAGGGGCTGATATAGTTTTTGATGGGGTTGAAACAAGCTCTATCACTGAGTCCCCTACTGAAACAACAACCTATTTTTATGAAGTCACAACCAATGGCGTGACTTGCCGAGTCGAAACGACTATAGTTGTCAACCCATTGCCTGTTATGCTACCAGCCAATGATATGAAGCTTTGTGACAATGACCTTGATGGAGATGCATTTAATGGTCGAGTCAATGACTTTGATCTGCAAGCGCAAGAGCTATCAATACTCAATGGAGACTCGTCTCTTGAAGTTTTATTTTTTATAAATGAAACAGACACTAGTGCCATTGACAAGTCTGTGTTGTTTGGCAACTCATCAAACCCTCAACAATTGTATTATCGATTAAAAAATAAAACCACTGGGTGCGAGTCCAATCAAACTGATTCCTTCATGCTGCGAGTTCAACCAGTCCCCCCCAACATCGAAATTGAACCTCATTATGAATGTGATGACCAAGCCAGTGGCAGCGACATAGACAACATAACCACCTTCGATCTTCAACTAAACGATTCGCGAATACAAACACTGCTTGGGAGTGCTGCTGGTCAGTATAGCATTAGTTATCACACAACGCTTTCTGATGCAGAAGACCCTTCAACAGTAGGCATAACATCCTATACAATGACTGCCGCCGATAATAGAAAAAAAACAATCTATATTCGTGTTACAGACAATTTGACTTCCCTTTCTTGTTTCACGACAACCAATCGTTTTGACTTGGTATTGACACCTTTGCCAGTCATTGATGAGTCTGTGATTACTTTTGAGCAATGTGACGAAACTGATGGTTATTCGGATGGAATAGTACTGACCAATCTGCGCAGTTTTGAAAACCTCATCTCAACAAACTCTTCAAACGAGGAGTTTACCTATTACACCTCTTCAACCAGATCGCCTGGAAGCAAGATTAGCGATCCAACATCCTATTCTAACGCTGATATCAATGGCAACCCAATCCCTAACGATATTGTTTATGTGCAAATCAATAGCATTTTACCAAACAATGTCTTTGCCCCAAATGGAAGCTGTGGTCGTGATGCTGAAATTCGTATCAATGTAGCTGTAAGTCAAATCAAGGATAGCTTTATGCTCGATTTTGTTGCTTGTGAACTTCCTCCCTCAACCACACAAGATGGTCGAACGCTTTTCCCGCCCACCATATTTGATACGCTCACAACAGCGCTTCTCAATGAACACCCTTTGTTTAGCATGACTGGGGTGGTGATTCGGTACTATCCCAAATTAGAAGATGCTGCCCTGAAAAGAAATGAAATAGACCAAAATACTGATTATGAAAACCCTAACCCTGTCTTAAATGGAGCAACCTGGGTTGACGAAATCTGGGCAAATGTAGAAGTGGTAGGGTTAAATACCATCACATGTATTGGCTTGAAAAAGGTTGCCAATTTACATGTCGAAAAGCTACCAACTGCTCATGCTGTTGCTCCTTTTCGCGCATGCGACGACGATGACGATGGCTTGTTTATTTTCGATACTACTAGGGCTTATCAAGAACTCACCAAAGGACAGACCAATATTCAGGTTTCTTATTTTGACACAAACTATAATTTGCTCTTTACAGGTGCCTTTCCAAATTCGTTTGAATCTGGTAGTCAAAAAATAATTGCTCGGGTAGAAAATGACCCCTCAATCAACAATCCTTCCTGTTATGAAGAAACAGAGATTGAATTTATTGTCGATGACACCCCCAATTTCAACCCCATCCCCATACAAGAGTTGTGTGACGATTCTGATGGTGTGATTGATGGTATGGCAACTTTTGATACACAATTCATAGAGAAAGACATTTTAAATGGGCAAACAGATGTTGTTGTTTATTATTTTGACGATCAAGGTAATGCCTTGCCCTCTCCTCTTCCGCCGCTTTTCAATACCCCATCGACCTTTATTCGTGTGGAGCTGGTCAACACCATCAACACAAGTTGTATTAGCGTGGGGTTTGTCGACTTTAATATTCTTGAAAACCCTTCTTTTGATCTAGATCAAGAAGGAGTCCTTTGCTTGGATGAAACTGTTTTGGACCTCGAAGTCAAAAACCCTTCTGACAACTACAGTTATGTGTGGGAATACATAGATGAAAACAATGCCATCACAAGGGTGGGCACTTCATCTGAAATCACAATCGATGTTGGTGGAACTTATACTGTTACAGCAACAACGATAGGGGATATTGGTTGCTCAACAACAAAATCGATTGTAGTGATCCCCTCTGAGTTTGCAAAATTCGACTCAAATGATATTATTAT
>CEWH01028167.1_pt1 | contig 12448 bp, 10 predicted proteins | sample 531231 | NCBI WGS metagenome assembly CEWH01 (sample SAMEA2622316, study PRJEB7988) | marine metagenome | biome: marine biome (ENVO:00000447); feature: surface water layer (ENVO:00002042); material: "saline water (ENVO:00002010), including plankton (ENVO:xxxxxxxx)" | depth 5 m | reverse complement strand
GGCTAAGGCGGGATGGGAAAAAGGTCCTTCCGGGTTTGGCTATGCAGATGACGATGATGCAACGGTCCTTAACGACATGCAGGACAAATATTTATCCGTGTTCATTCGCCGGGAGTTCGAAATTCCGGCGGGAGCTGATTTAAAAGGATTGAGTCTTCGCATCAACTACGATGACGGATTTGTTCTGCACGCGAATGGGCGTCGTCTGTTCAGTTCAAGCAACGTATCAGTGAATGAAGAGAGTGGAGAAGTTACGGTGGGTAACCACGAGGCGGGTGGCCTCGAATCTTTTTCCCTCGCTGACTTTAGCGGGGTATTCAAGGAAGGCCGGAATGTAATCGCGATCGAGGGAATCAACGCAACCTTGGATAGCAGCGATTTTACCCTTGATCCGCAGTTGTTGGTTGGGAAAGCCACAAAGTTTGTGGAGACCAATCGCAAGGAAAAACATGAAACTGCACAGACTGACTGGTTTTTTAACAACCGAGCCTGGGATGGGAAGGTCGACAACCTTCAGATCTGGTCCAGGGCACTAAAAGATAGCGAGGTCGGAGCCCTTTGGAATCAGGGGAAAGGCACTGCGAAAGCGAAAGGCGAGCTAACCGATGGCCTGGTTGGGCACTGGCCTTTTGATGGAGACTTCAAGGATGCCAGTGGAAATGGGAGACATGGTACAGCCAAGAATTCTCCACTGTTCGTAAAGGGTCAGCTTGGGCAGGCGCTGGATCTGAATGGCGAGGATCAATATGTTCTGCTTGGTGGAAAATCGGCAGATTACACCCCCGAAGGTGGGAGTATAACGGTCTCGGTCTGGTTCAGTCCTGACGGTTTCGATAAGCGTTGGCAGACGCTGATCGCGTTGGGGGACGGAGGTTGGGGCGATTGGCGCATTCATCGTGAGGCTTTGACAGAAAATATGCAGTTCGTCGGTGTGCGCAGAGTTCGGAATACCGTTCCGGTCCTCGACGGAAAAATGCACCATTTGGTAGCTATCGCAGAAAAGGGCAAAGGAGTTCGGCTCTTCATCGACAACGAAGTGATAAGCAATGATCCACCTGCGGAAGAGGCGGCTGACTTTGCTGGAATCCCTTTGGACAAGGATGAGCAGGTGCCAGCTGTGGGGGCAAACCTTCAGGGTCCGATATTTCGTGCAACACCTCTTGAAGGAGAGTTTATTTTAATGGAAGAGTCGTTGCGTATTGCAGCCACTTCAGGAATTCAGGGATGGGGTAGCGGAAATGCAAATTCCTACTCGGGGCTCTATCGAAAGGTCGAACACCCTGAAGAGGCTCTGCTCATTGCCGCACGCGCGGGGAACCTCGAGAAGGTTGAGTCTCTTTTGAACGCTGGAGTTGATCCAAATGCCACTTCGCAAAATTCCTACACGGCGCTCAGCTATGCGGCTGCAGGAGGGCATCTTGAAATGATCAAACTGCTACTCAAGAATGGTGCTGATGTAAATAAGCAGGCGCGTCACATGAAAAACTCGCTGAGTGTAGTCGCAGGAAGTTCACATGTTGAAGCGGCGAGGTTACTCCTAGCTAACGGTGCTAAGATGATGGTAAACACAAATGGATCCTCAGTTGTGCATGAGGCGGTTATCTGGAGGCAGCCCGAGATGCTCAAGTTCCTCTTGAGTGAACTCAAGGTTGGAGTCGACTTAAAGTCTGCCAATGGCAGGACTCCCCTGCATTACGCCATTTCGAGGATGGAAAAGGGGCAGAACATTCGGAACCAGCTTGATATTGCTTCTGTGAAAATCCTTCTCCAGCAAGGAGCTGATCCGAACCAGCAATTCACGGACAATAATGTGAAGAGAAGTGCGATAGGGCTTGCTGAATTTAAAGGCTTGGACGAAGTCGTGGCTCTCCTGAAATCGCATTGAGATCTTGATGCCGATTCATTGAATGACTTTAGCGGCGACCATCATTGGGGATGCCCTGCCTGAGGGGCATCCCAAGTGACTAGCTCGGAGATTGGTAGATGCGGAGTCGCTCGACTTCTGTAACCAGTTCGAAACCATTTGCTTCGAGCAGGATCTTACAAACGATCTGCTCCCGCTCGCGTTCGCAGTCGTGAAGACCGACAAATCCACCTGGCTTGACGGATTTGGTAGCGGCGTAGGTGCTCTGGTGACGTCCAAAGGTCGGGCCCCACGGAGCATCTACGAAAACGCAGTCCCATTCGCCGTTGAAGGGAGGGCTCTCCAAGGCAGGAAGGGTTACCTGATCAGCCGCGAAATCAGTTTTTTCCCAGTGCTCGAAAGACTGCTGGTAGGTGACGGCAAGAATGTGCTCATTCCCGATCTCTTTCCCGATTCGATCAATCCACTCCCCATTGTTCTCAAGGAAGAGTGTTGGATTTCCGTGGTTCAGTCTCCGCCAAGCAGCCGAGTCCCGACCCACCCCAAATACGAGGAGGCGACAGGATGCGATGTTCTGCACGTGCTCCGCAAAGGCACAGTATTCCCTGAGAGTGCAGCTGTTGGGTTGTCCGCCAATTTCGGAAAAGACGTCCTCAGGGGTAAGTGCCATGCTTAAATTTAGGCTTGGGGTCAGGCCTCGGGATAGACCCAGGGCCCGCGGTAGTCCCGCTTGAGGAGCTTGTTGGCGGCGGGGTCGTTGAGGACCTTCTCCGCTGCGCCGTCCCATTGAATACTACGCCCAAGTTTCAAGGACATCATACCAAGCATCGGCAGGACCGAGGATCGGTGGGAGGATTCCAGCCCGCACACAGTTTCCTTCCCGCTTTCGATCCCATCGATGAAGTTCTGCCAGAGCAACTTGAGATTGTGCCCATCCGGCTGTTGGAGCTGTGAATCCTGATGGATGATCTTGTCCCGGGAGTTCGCAGGATAAAAGGTCCACCCATCACGCCACCCCATGTGAAAGACCCCATTCTCTCCGTAGAAATAGCACCCGATCTTATGTTTTTCCGAGGGGTTTTCCGCGTAGCGTCGATGTTCCCAGGTGGCAGTGAAGGATTCGAACTCATACACGGCGACCTGAGTATCCGGAGCATCAGTAGTCTGCTCAGAGTCATTCAGGACAGGAGTACCCCGGACAGGCCGCCCGCCCGTCGAATACACTCGCTTGGGATATTTTTCCTCCGTCCACCAGAGGACTTGGTCAAGCCAGTGCACTCCCCAGTCCCCCAGGATTCCATTGGCAAAATCGAGAAAATGCCTGAACCCTCCCGGGTGGATCCTGCTGTTGAAGGGGCGAAGCGGTGCTGGGCCACAATACATATCCCAATCCATTCCCTTCGGGGGTTCCTCGTTGGCACGGGGTTGTTCCTTGCCCCCTCGCCCTGCAACAAACATGCGGACCATGCCCACTTTTCCTACCTTTCCGCTCCGGAGAAAGTCCATGCCTGAGACGTGGTGCGGTCCAATTCTGCGGTGGAGTCCAACCTGGACGGTCTTCCCCGCGCGCGTGGCCGCGTTGAGCATGGCTCGGCTTTCCTGGATAGTGTGGCCTGTGGGTTTTTCGACGAAGACATGAGCTTCTGCCTGGACGGCTGCGATTGTCTGGAGTGCATGCCAGTGATCGGGAGTGGAAATGATAACGATCTCTGGCTTTTCCTTTTCGAGGAGTTCGCGATAATCCTTGTAGGTCTTCGGCTGTGCCCCGGAGAGGTCCTGAACCTCCTCCGCTGCAACTTCCAGGGCATCGTCGGACACGTCATTCAGGGCAACCACCTGAATGGTTCCCGAGGCCATGGCCTCCCTGAGGATGTTCATCCCCCACCAACCAGATCCAATCAGAGCAGTGCGGTATTTTTTTCCGGACTTTCCCGGATTGGCGAGCAGGGGAACTTGAGTTGCCATGCCGGTTGCGGCGGCGGTATTGACGAATGCTCTGCGATTCATGAATGGATAAGGGCTACGGTTACCTCAGAGTCTAATTCAATACAATTTACCAGCTCACGCAAACCAGAGTTCCCTCTGAGTTTCTGGCATAAAGTTTCCCGTGGGCAAAGACCGGAGCAGTCCAGCATTTTCCATCGAGAATTTTGCCTTTTGATGTTGGCTGGAACCCCTCTGGCGAGGCCGGGGCGACCCACAGAAACCCCTTGTGATCGAGCACGAGAAGTTGATCCCTGACAGCGAGAAGCGATCCAAAGCCACACTGGTCGAAACTCCAGCGAACTTCACCGGTCCTCCAGTCGATGCACTTGAGGGCGGCGTCTTCATTAGAGTCTCCGTCGATGCCGTAGAGGAAGTTGTCAATCAGGACGGACCCATTGAACTGACTGCGCAGGTTTTTGTTCTTCCAGAGCGTTTCAGCCTTTCCGTCACTGATCTCGAGTAGGGCGCAACCCTTGTTGTAGCCCGATGAAATAAATACCTGATTCTCTCTCACGATCGGATCCGCTGCGTTGACGCCATAGCGGGTGATCCACCGGTAGCTCCAGAGCTTCTTGCCGGTCTCGCGTTCGACTGCGAGATACGCCTTCCCATTGGAGAGGAGCAGGGCCGGACCTGAAGCAAGATCGACCGGGAGCGGGGTGGAATATCCAGGGTCCCCGCGGTCGGATTTCCATAGGATCTCACCGTCGGTTTTTCTGAGGGCCATCCCGGCGCTGCCGACGTTGAGATAGATAGTATTTCCTACCAGAGTTGGAGATCCATTGAAGCCCCAGGTCGGAACCCGGACCTCGGCTTCGTCCCTGAGCTGCTTTTTCCAGATCACCTTTCCGTTCGAGGCCTGGAAGCAGAAAAGATCGCCCCATTTGGAAAGCAGATAGGCCCGTTCCCCTTCGATGGTGGGGGTGGCACCGGGTCCGCCTTCATAAAATTTGTCCCCCAGGTCTGCGGGGAAGGAGTGCTTCCAGACCGTTGCCCCGTCCGCGGTGCGTATACAGAAAATCGTGTCGTAGCCGTTCTCGTGCCCCGTTGTGAAGAGATGACTTCCGACAACCGAGCAGGAAGAGAAACCGGTTCCTATCTCCGATTTCCATGCCACGGTTCCGCCGATATTCTGAAGAGCCTTGTCAGGAAGGCGCTCGGCGGAAATGCCGTTACGCTTCGCGCCTCGCCAGTGAGGCCAATCGTTAGCGAGAGAGGGAGGAGCGGAGGACAAGAACCAGAGAAGCAGGCAGGAGAGTCGAAGCGATGGGACGATGAACTTCATGGATGAACTGGCTGTTGCCACGCTGCCAGCCACGCAAAGAGCCGTCACTCTTAAATCGTGTGCGCAGCTGATAGAGGTTACCTGCGGGCTACTGCTAGGAGGGTTTGGAATCCGGGTGGCGCTTCTTCCCGGTCGGCAATCGTAGTTTCAATCTCGCTGAATCCCGCGCCTTTGAGCAAGCCGGCGATTTCAACTTCCGCAAACCCGAGATGGGTATCGGCGTAAAGCTCGCGCGCCTGTTCGAACGAATGCTGGAGGAGATCGAGAATCACTACTTTCCCGTCGGGTTTGAGGATGCGATGGACCTCTTCGAGAGCACGCGATGGATTTGATGCGTGGTGAAGGGCCTGACTGAGGAAGGCGAGATCAATAGAACTGTCTTCGATCGGAGGAGACTCGATGTCTCCAAGTCTGTATTCCAGATTTCCCAGACCGTTTTTGGCGGCAGTTTCTGTCCCAAAAGATACCATTTTCTCTGAGTGGTCGATGGCGATAACCTGCTCTGCTCTCTGCGCAAGGAGTTGTGCGAGGGTTCCTTCGCCCGCCCCCAGATCGGCAACGACCTTGAAATCAAGAATCTTGAGCAGGCCTTCTGCGAGTGCTTTCCAGGATCTGCCCGGGACATACTGCCGGCCAAATTTACCCGCGAGCTCATCGAAATAGGCACGGGTGCGGTCTTTTCTCTTGTTGAGGACGTGGTGCAGGGAGGCGAGATCCTTGTCGCGTTCCTCCAGTTCGGCCCCGGCCTTTCTGGCAATCCCAAGAAGTTCTTTTTCGGGTCTGGCCGAGTAGATATTATTTTTTCCTGAGCGTTGGACCGCAACGAGCGAGGCCTTTTTCAGCTGGGCCAACTGGGTTGAGATGCGGGATTGGCCCATCCCCAGAATTTCCTGCAACTCCGCCACGCTGAGCGACTCTTCCGCGAGGAGGAGAACCACGCGAAGTCGGGTGGGATCAGCCAGTAATTTAAGTGAATTGAGAATTGACGGCATGGGTTCCCGCGCTTAGCTCATATCAACAAATCAAGATCTGTAGATACATTCCAGCCGAAAAAACCAAAACCTTATGTCTCGTCCATTCATTTTTTCGTCCGAATCAGTGACCGAAGGTCATCCTGACAAGGTGTGTGATACCGTTTCGGATGCCGTGCTTGATGCTTGTCTGGCCCAAGACCCAGGTAGCAGGGTCGCCTGCGAGACTTTCGTGAAAGATAATGTGGTTGGACTCGCGGGCGAGATCACTACCAGTGCAATTTTCGACTACGGGAAAGTAGTTGGCGAAACCCTTCAGGAGATTGGCTACGACGCTGACTACGCGCAGGGGACAGACTACTCTTACACCTGTAAATTTGAAAAGGGGGCTTTCCTGATGAACATGCTTGGCCAGCAATCGCCAGACATTAAGCAGGGGGTTGATGCAGCAGGTGCTGAGGGTAAGGAAACCGATGAGCAGGGGGCAGGGGATCAGGGGATCATGTTTGGATATGCCACTAACGAGACCCCGGAGTTGATGCCCGCCCCGGTGCTTTATGCTCACAAGCTTGGTCAGGAAATGACGCGGTTACGTAAGGACAGGGTTCACACATGGTTGCGTCCGGACTCCAAGACACAGGTTAGCATCGAGTATATTGACAACCGGCCGAACCGGATTACAGCGGTAGTTGTTTCAACGATGCACGCCCGCGAGATCACAACGGAAGAGATTCGGCAGCTACTGCAGGCAGATTTGATCGAGAAAATCCTGCCCGAAGAGCTTCTCACCGAGGATACCGAGATACTCATCAACCCAACCGGGCGCTTTGAGGTTGGTGGGCCAGAGGGAGATGCTGGGCTCACCGGACGGAAAATCATCGTTGATACGTATGGGGGAATGGGACGTCATGGAGGAGGGGCGTTTTCAGGAAAGGATCCTTCAAAGGTAGATCGCTCCGCGGCTTACATGTGTCGCTGGGTTGCCAAAAATATTGTGGCAGCAGGGTTAGCCCGGGAGTGTGAGCTCCAGCTTGCCTATGCTATTGGGCACCCTCATCCCGTCAGCCTTAATGTGAATTCGTTTGCGTCCAACGAAGTGGCCGAGGAGAAGATCGAGAGGGCAGTTCAGGAAGTCTTTTCCTTCAAGCCTGCAGACATTGTTGAGCAGCTAGACCTTTTGAGGCCGTTTTACCAGACCACGACCAATTATGGTCACTTCGGGCGGGAAAATGCAGGATTGCCATGGGAGGAAACCAATCGGGTTTCTGAGCTCCAAAATGCGATTTCCGCTTCATAAAGATATTTAAAACCAACTATAAAAAATAAATGAGTGTAATTGCAGAAGAGCCACAGGTTCTCCCCTATAAGGTCGCCGATCTGGGCCTAGCCGAGTTCGGTCGAAAAGAAATTGAAATCGCCGAGTATGAGATGCCGGGATTGATGGCAGTCAGTGAAAAATATGGTGCCGAGCGACCGCTGGATGGAGTGCGAGTGATGGGGTCACTGCACATGACAATTCAGACTGCGGTATTGATCGAGGCTCTTCAAAATCTTGGTGCTGATGTCCGGTGGTGCTCCTGTAACATTTTCTCCACCCAGGATCACGCCGCTGCAGCGATGGCTGAGCGGGGGACTCCGGTCTTTGCGTGGAAGGGGGAGTCACTGGAAGAATACTGGTGGTGCACCTGGCAAGCTCTTCAGTATCCAGGAGGGAAAGGGCCTCAGCTCATTGTAGACGATGGTGGTGATGCGACCCTCCTCATCCATAAGGGCTATGAAATGGAGAATGGGAGCGACTGGGTGGACACTCCTTCCAGCAATGATGAGGAGCAGGTTATTAAAGACCTCCTTAAAAAGATCAAGCTGGACCGCCCGGGTGTCTTCAATGAGTGGGTCAAGGAGCTTGTTGGCGTCTCAGAGGAGACCACCACCGGGGTGCACCGGCTCTATCAGATGCACCGGGATGGCAAGCTTCTCTTCCCAGCAATCAATGTGAATGATTCAGTGACAAAATCGAAATTTGACAACCTCTACGGGTGTAGAGAGTCCCTGATCGACGGGATCAAAAGAGCGACAGACGTCATGATCTCCGGCAAGGTTGCGGTAGTCTGTGGCTATGGTGACGTGGGCAAGGGTTGCGCGCAGGCTTTGCAGGCTCAGGGGGCACAGGTTGTTGTAACAGAGGTCGACCCGATCTGCGCCTTGCAGGCTGCGATGGAAGGGTTCCGCGTCCTGACTATCGAGGACACTCTGGGATGGGCAGATATCTATGTGACTACCACCGGGAATTTCCGGATCATCCGGACGGAGCACATGGAGAAAATGAAGGATCAGGCTATCGTCTGTAACATCGGTCATTTTGATAATGAAATCGAGGTCGACAAACTGAACGAGATGGCTGGAGTTAAGAGGTCAAACATCAAGCCCCAGGTGGATAAGTACACCTTTCCCGGAGGGAATGCTCTCTACATGCTCGCCGAAGGCAGGCTCGTGAATCTTGGCTGCGCGACCGGACACCCGAGTTTCGTCATGTCCAACAGCTTTACTAACCAGTGTCTGGCCCAGATTGACCTTTGGGCGACCCGTGGTTCCCGTGAACCTGGCGTTGAGGTGCTTCCCAAGAAGCTGGATGAGGAAGTGGCCCGTCTCCACCTTGAGAAAATTGGATGTAAGCTGACAAATCTTACTCAGGAGCAAGCCGATTACATCGATGTGCCGGTAGATGGTCCCTACAAGCCTGCCCATTATCGGTATTAGAAGATCACTTTTGAAAGGCCTCCGGGAGCGCCCGGAGGCCGGCTGGCAGCAGAAGTTGGTGTATGGGCCCGCAAAGCTACATCTGCCCCAGTTGTGGCAGTGAGGCAGTGGTGGGCACTCCCTGCGGGCTTTGTGCCAAAGCGAATCTACCCCCGGACTCTTCTGGTAGTCGGACAGGAACGCGAGGCCGGAAGAGGTCCCAAAGATCGGTGCGCCGAGGCTGGGAGCAGACAGAAGACTATGAAGGGCTCGATCTCCCGGACGAGGCCTTCGACTATGACGACTTCATAGCCCGGGAATTCGGCAACAAGGGCAGGGGAGATGTGATCAGGATCCGTTGGTACTGGTGGGTGACCGCGCTGCTTCTGATCACTACTCTGGTCCTGCTCGCTAGCGCAGGGCTCTGGTGATTTGTTACGGGAGTTCCTGAATGGCAAGGTCCTTGAACTGGACCCGCATGTCCTGCCCTCCATGAAGCTGCAGCGCAATGTGGCCCTCTTTGAGGCACTTGGGGTCATTTAGCAGCTCAGTTACCTTGGTTCCGTTGAGAGAGACGGTGATGCTGTCCCCGATTGCAGAGACAAGAAGATCAGTCCAAGCCCCTGGTTTGACTAATTTGGAAATCACGGTTGGATCGGGTTTCCGAACCCAGGCTCGCATCGAGGTTTCGTAAAGGCCTCCAACTTCCTTGGAATTGTCGACTTCTGCCTGGAAGCCTCGGACACTGACGTGGGTGTTGGTTTTTTCGACCCGGAAGTAAAACCCGCTATCTCCACTGGTTACCTTGAATTTGGCCCGGACCCTGAAGTTCTTGAAGCGCTTGTCGGTCATGAGAAGCCCATGGCGCGGTTCGCTGCGTGGGGAAGTCCCGAGGATGGTTCCATCTACAACCTCCCATTTTCCTCCGGGAACCGGGTGCCAGCCGTCGAGGTTTCTTCCATTGAAAAGATCCTTCCACGCGGGCTCTGCGGAGGCAGTCATCGGGGCGAGCAGAAGGAGGCTCAGGGTGGAAAATATTCTCATGGGCTGGATAGTGGCAGGAGTTTTCCAGATGAGAAGAAGCGATGTGTCGATGACCCTGCTCCTAATGTCTCAGGTAGTCCAGCGGTCTACCCGAAATGAGAGCGCAGCAGCTTGAGAGATTTTGGAATAGCTGTGAGCGGGTCCTCCTTACCTTCAAATTCGAGCGAGACGTAGCCCTTGAAGCCGGCGGTCTTCATGATTCCCGCTATACGGGCATAGTCGAGGTCGAGAGTATACCAGCGTCCGCCCCCAAAGTAGGTCTTGCACTGCATGAGAACAGTTCGGTGGGCCAGTTGCGACAGCCTGTCGTATGGATCCTCGAGGAAATTCCCGGTATCGAGGGTCACCTGAAGCCACTCTGAATCGACGGCATCGACAACTCTGTTGACTCCCTCCGGGGTGACTCCCAGACCCCAGTGGTTCTCCAGGCCCATGACCACTCCGCGCTTGGCAGCCTCTGGAACAAGGGCCTCATAGGCGTCGATTACCCACTCATACGCATTTTTCTCGGTGTAGCCCGGGAGGGGTTTTTCGATACCCCGTTTTGCCATAAGGTCATCAAAACTCTTTGAGGTGCCCCATGTACCCGAATTGACCCGCATGGTTGGAATGCCGAGCTGATAGGCCTGCTCGAGGCAGGCGATGGTATGATCAATGTTCTTCTGGCGTCTTTCCTTGTCGGGAGAAAGGAAGCCCTGATGAGTAGAATAACCCATTAAGTCTAAGCCGAGAACGAACGCATGGCGCTTGATTTTCTGGAGGGTGGCATTGTCGTAGGACTCCAGCTGCCGCTGTAGGATTTCAAGACCGTCGAAGCCCATTCTTGCGGCGTGCTCAAGATTGGAATGGAGTGATCGTAATTCCTGCCGGCGAAAGCCCCAGAAGGAATAGGAAGACACCCCGATTCGGTTCGGTCCCCGATACGGAGGGTGGGATCCTTCTTCCTGTAGCACGGCACCTCCGGGAAGTTCCACGGCAGCGAGGCTACTTAGAGAGGCTGCCGTAGTAGCGGAAGTGGTGAGGAAAGTGCGACGCTTCATAGCGCGATTGTCCTGAATCCTGAGGAGGATCCAAGTGGGAAAACAGGGTCTAGTCCAGTTCGAGTCGGTAGCGCTGAACGGAAGGATCTACTTCCCGGGCCCAGCCGTCGATGCCCCCAGCCAAAGCCAGAGAATTTTTCAGGCCATGGCCATGAAACCAGGCACAACGATCCAGGACATCACGTCCTCGGTGATCATAAAGGACGATCGTTTCCTCGGGAGGTTGTGCGAAGAGGCTATTCTGCAATTCCTGAGTCAGAAATTTTGAGCCGGGCAGGCGAACAGACTCGTGCTCCTCTCTGCTGCGGATGTCGAGCAGAAGAAAGGGCTCATCCTTGTTGAGGCGCTCCGCAAGTTTCAGGGGCATGATGAGGAGGGCTTGATCTCGCTCATGGCTCTCGAGAAGGACGGTAATGGCCTCCTCCACCGGGATTTCGTTGCGGGCGCAGACTTCAGCCAGAGTCTCGTCATCCCTGTAAGAGCAGGACTGGCAGCCGCCAACGTGGTAGGCGGCGAACAGCGTTCGGCGTGCTCCTGGGAGCAAGGCAAGAAGGTCCTCCATGCGCTGGGAAGCACTGATGTCTATTTTACCTGCCACCAGGGGAGCATGGCGAACTATGGGAGGATTTCCAGTGTTTGTCTTAAAAGAAAAGTTCGTATACTGGCGGCGCGATGGAAAACGACCGGGAGCCGAGGATTTACCTTCTGCCCAACTTGATGACGGCGGGAAACCTGTGCTGTGGTTTTTTTGCAGTCCTTACGATTTTCAAAGGCATGCAGATGCCCGAATTTGAAGACGCGAAGCACTACTATGAGACCTCGCTATTGTTAATTTTCGGGGCATGTCTCTTCGACCTGCTGGACGGTAGGCTCGCCCGCCTCGGGGGGCAGGAGTCAGACTTCGGACGTGAATTCGACTCTCTGGCAGATCTTGTTTCCTTCGGGATGGCTCCAGCGTTGCTCTGCTCGAAAGCCGTCCTTCTGAACCTCGAGTTGCCGGAAGGCCTCCAGACAGCGGAGGCGGGTGTAGGTTGGGCGATTGCTTTCATCTACTTGCTTTGTGGGGCAATTCGTCTCGCTCGCTTCAACTGTCTGGCAATTCTTGGATCGGAGGAGGACTTCAAGACCTTCAGGGGTATTCCAATTCCCATGGCGGCCGGATTTATAGCCTCCCTCACATTCCTCATCATCTTTCTTCACGACAATGACCGGGAGCTTGGTGCGTGGAACTGGGTGATGGCGGGAGCCATGTTAGGTCTTTCCTTTCTGATGATCAGTAACATCCGCTACCCGAGTTTCAAGAAAGCCGGATGGATTACGAGGGGAAGTGTCCCCATTCTCGCAGTTGGAACGCTCTTGGTGGGAGCCACTATCGTATTTTTCCAAGTGTTACCCGCGGTGTGGTTTTCCGCGTATCTCATTTATGGCCTCGTCCGGCCGGTGCTTTCGGCAAAGCGGCGAAGGGCGGTAGAGGAGGGTCTTGATTCAGAGGAGGGTTCTGATTCAGATAAGAAGCCCGAGT
>CEWH01036894.1_pt1 | contig 12478 bp, 10 predicted proteins | sample 531231 | NCBI WGS metagenome assembly CEWH01 (sample SAMEA2622316, study PRJEB7988) | marine metagenome | biome: marine biome (ENVO:00000447); feature: surface water layer (ENVO:00002042); material: "saline water (ENVO:00002010), including plankton (ENVO:xxxxxxxx)" | depth 5 m | reverse complement strand
TTTCTCAAGCTGATCCAAGATCTCATCAAGGGAACCTGACTTACCCAGAGTCCCAAATCCTGCCTTGTGAAAGCGCCTTATCACAAGCTCATTAAACCACTTTGGCTTCAGTGGACGTCTAATAAAGTGAAAGCGACCAAAGTATTCACGGAATTTGGCCAGTCCCACAACAGTTGAGAGTTCCCAGTTACCGAAATGGCCAGTCAGCAAAATGACTCCGTTGCCCTCATCCAACGCTTCTGACAGATTTTCACCACCTTCGATTTTGACCAATCGGGACTTCTGCCTCGCAGTCATAAACGGCAACTTTATCACCTCAAGAATATTCTTTAGGTGGTGCCCGTAGAAGGCCTTTGCAAGATCCTCAAGCTGCTGAGGCTTCAGTGTTTTTTCAAAAACAAGGCCTAAGTTCGCCATCACAACGGATCGGCGTAAGGGAAAGAATCGATAGATCATACGGCCATACCAAGGAACCTCGATTTCATGCGGAACCGCTAAAGCAATCGCTGTAGCGCTGGTTTCCGTGTGAGTCATTGAAAGTTGTATACTCTTGATTCGGTTGAGATTCATGACAGCCTCAGCTGCCTCGTTGGGCACTACCTCAGGATCACCATAACCGCTTCGTTTCACCGCGAAATCGACAGGTTCAATCTTCCCCAAACATATCTCCCGCGGGAACAGCTTACTACATGCTTCCTTCGCCGCAAAACGAGCTGCAAGGCGTTGAGCTCTGCCCTTACCGCTCCCCGCCTCCGCTAATTCCGACTCCGAGAAGAAGCGACTTAATCCGTCATCGTCCAAGTCATTGAGTAACTTCTCGATGCGTGAGATCTCAACAGTATCTATACCCTGACGTGACAATTCCATCAAATTTCGCAATCACACGGCAGCAAAATTCAGCGCCCTGCTCCTCTAACTGCCAAAACAACATTCAGTCCCCCGAAGGCTCGGCAGATCACCAGAGCCACATCACCTTCGAGCTCTGTGTGCGTTCTTCCAACGGGCAAGCCAGCTAGCTGCGGATCAACTTCCGAGAAGGAGGAGACTCCGGGGACAATCCCTCTTTTCAAGGACTCTAAGGTCATAATCAAATCCACGATTCCAGCAGCTCCGATTAGGTGTCCGTAAGCCCACTTAAAAGCTGTCACAGGCGGAATATTCTCACCAAAGACTGACTCAATAGCAAGGCCCTCCGTCAAATCAGACGCCTTAGTTCCGTTGCCGTGAGCGCAAATCATTCCCACGTCTGATGGCACCAGACCCGCATTTTCAAGCGCCTCCTCTATCGCTCTTTTCAGCCCCTCTCCCGTCGGGTTCAACTCGACGGTTCCGGTCGCCTCGCAGGTGCTCCCGAAACCGAGGAATTCACCAATCACCTCAGCGCCTCGTTCCACGGCGTCAGATTGTTTTTCCAAGACGATTGCACCTCCGCCTTCGCCAAAGACAGTCCCGGAACGTGAGGCATCGAAAGGCTTCGGAATTTCACGAGAGAGTAATCCGAGAGTCTCATAATAAAGCATATGTTCCGGCTCCAGGACCGAATCATGTCCAACTGCAACAATACGATCCGCTTCATCGTTGAGAATAGCGGAGGCGGATTCAGCGACCGCCATTGGGCTGCTTGCACACTGGTTCGTGATGCAAGCGTTCGTTCCCTTCAACTGCCACTGGATACCTACGTGACACAACACATTGTTGGGAAGATTTCGCAGTAACCACATTGGGGTCACCTGATTACTCAATTCTCTGCCAAACCCATTCAATTCCCCTTTCACTTCGTGAATTAACGGAAGGAAATCGTAGTCGTCATGGTAATTCGCCCCGCCCGACCCGACGATGAGTCCACTGCGGTCATTGAATGAATCGCGGCTTGAATCAGTCATCGTTTCCCGACAATTCAGCACTCCTGATTCTTTAATGGCCTGCTCTGACGCGTAGATTCCATACATATCCTTGCGTGAAATTGTCTTATGAAGTTTCCGGTCGGGCACTAACGTCCGGTTGTCTTCTTTAACTTCAGACGCAATCCCACAAGGCCAGCTAGAACTGTCCCACTCGTATCGTCGGACCCGGCCGCGTTCCCAATGAAATTTGTCGATCGACGATTCTCCGGACTCGATCCTCGCCCATATCTCGGCCACAGTCGCGCCTGATCCACAGACGATACCACTCCCGGTGAAAACGATTCTCTCAGAAGACGAATTCATTTTTCTACCCCCTCCGGATTTAGAAATACGAGTGAGCTGTTAGAACCGCCAAAACCAAGCGAGTTGGAAAGAGCCGCGCGAATCTTTACTGATTTTGACTCATTTACAACGAGGCTAACATCACAATCAGGGTCGCGATGCTGAAGGTTGGCATTGACTGGTGCGATACTGTCCCGAATCGCAAGGCAACATACCGCCGCCTCCACGGCACCTGCAGCCGCGATTAAATGACCCATGCAACTCTTGGTGGAGCTAACGTTGACTTCGTTAATTCGAGACTCAAAGACCTTCCTGATCGCCGCACATTCACTTCGATCGTTCATCTGTGTCGACGTGCCGTGAGCATTCACGTAATCAATCTCGTCAGCACTGATACCCGCATCTTTTAGCGCCTGTTCAATTGCTTGAATCGGGCCATCGCCATCCGGCGGCGAATCCGTGATTCGATAACAACTTAAGGAATTTCCATCCCCACCTAGTTCAGCATAAATCGTTGCTCCCCGCTCTATTGCATCGCTCCAATCTTCAAGAACGAGAAAACCGGATCCTTCCCCCAAAAGAAATCCGTTTCTGGTCTCATCAAAGGGTCGACTAGCGCCTGTTGGGTTGTCATTATCAGTCGATAAAGCCCCGAGAAGGCAAAACCCTGAAATCCCGATTGGATTCAGCATGGAGTCAAAGCCCCCGGCAAGAACTTTGTCACACTGACCTCGTCGCAAGGCCTTCAAAGCGGACCCAATCGCCTGACCTCCCGAGGCACAGGCAGTATGCACCGACGTGGCGTATCCGCGAATCCCAAAGGCTTTCGCAAGGACGGTAAGTCCTGCGTTGGACTGCCATCGACAGAAGTTGATGGGGTCAGCAGGAAAATCATCACTTAAAAGTCTGTCTGGGTAGAACTGTCCCTCCTCTGTCGCGTAGTCTTCGACGACTTTTAAATCGTCATAATCTACCGACATCATTCCCGCACCGACGGCAAGACCCCAACGATGAGAGTCCGATTCATTCGGGGCGATACCGGCATCTTCCAGAGCTTCCTCAGCCGCCGCAAGAGCATAAGCATGAGCACGGGAGGCTCCTTTGAGCAATTTTCGACACGGGCCAGCGTTTTCCCGATCAAAATCCTTCACTTCTGCTCCGATTGTCGTTGAGAAACCGGTCGCATCAAAGTTTTCGATTTGTGCTCCTCCACTCTTTCCTTCTTGGAGAGCCCTCCAGGTGGATTCACGGTCATTCCCTACCGGGGTAACCAAACCAATGCCCGTGACTGCAATCCGGCGTTTTCCCTCACCATTCATAGACTTTTCTTCGCAAGCATAACTCGCGCGCTGCTGTTCCGGCGTTTTCCTTTACGACTTTGCACGAGAATCGAAGCCTGTTCGCCATCAATCTTGTCTACTTTTCCGAAGAGTTCCAGCACTTCTCCCGGCGGCATAAAGGAGCGTAATTTCACATCTTGCATCCCAACGACCGCCCACGGTCCACCGTCAAGGTTTGCGATTAAATCAGCAACAAATTTAAGTTTCAAATCCATTAACAAGGTACCAGGAAACACGGGCCTTCGAGGAAAGTGGTCTCCAAAGAAGGCCGCTTCATGAGGAACCGTAAATTGACCTTCCCGCTCTCCATCACCTTTCTCGACCGATTCGAAATTAACCGATTCCACCCCGCCAAAAGCATCTGGTGGAGCCCCGGATTCAACGAGGAGTCGATACCTCTGCCTTACCGCCGCAGGATTATCAAAATCTTCCATTAGAACCATCGGCCCAAGACAATTCAACAACTTGGCCACGGGTTTGTCGTCGACCGACGCTACCCCGCTGTAGGCGACGGCTTCCTCATCAGCTCTGGTCAGGGTCGCTTCGAGCTTTAAGATATCACCAGGAAAAGCATCACCGCAGAACTCGACAACGGAAGCGATTCCTGCTACCGGACGATACTTGAAATTGACCGCAGCCATTGATGACATCGCTGCGCACTGGCCGATTGACTCGGCAACTAAAGCTACAGGAAATTCCCTAACTGAATCCGGTACTCGATACTGGCCGACGATCGCTTTACCCTGCTTATCGCTGAGAATCCGGTCAACAAACGAAAACGCCCGAAAATGGTCACTCATGAGGGTACAAAAACGGGAGACGGATTACCGCCTCCCGAATTAACGAGGCGATCGATGATTCGTTAGCCTTTCTGCTCGCGCACCACCATTTTACAGAAGGTTTCAGTCGTAAAGAGCTTTGGTATCTCAGCTGATTTCAGTGGATCGGAGATGCGTTCCGCGGGAACCTCGGGCAGGTAAGTCTTTATTTTAGCAAGCCCGGCGTCGGTGACTACTCCCCCTTGCTCAAATTCCTCTTCACTGAGTTCGCCCCGGGCCTCTTCCATCGCTTTTCCACGAGGAATCTTGACCTTAAATTCCTGTTCAAGCCGGAAGACGATGTCTAGAAAGTCGATCGATTCTGCATCCAAATCATTAATCAGGGACGAGTCAGGCTTTACTTCATCCTCATCACAACCGAGAGCGTCTGCTACAATCTCAGCGACCTGAGGATAAATGGCATCGATTTCTGCTTGGGATATTTCTGTGCTCATAATTATTACATTTTAAATCCACCGTCCACACTCAATACCTGGCCGGTAATGTAACTGGCCAAATCGGAACTGAGAAACCAAACGGCATTCGCAATTTCTGAGGGCAGACCATACCGTTTTAAAACGATTTGGGAAGTGATTTCCTCGCCGGCTATATCGCGAACGGCCTCTGAGAGCTCCGTTTCGATGACGCCGGGAGCAACAGCGTTCACGAGGATCTTGCGGCGCCCCAACTCGACAGCTAATGACTTCGTAAAGGCGTTAATAGCGCCTTTACTCGCTGCATAGTTGGTCTGGCCCCGTCCGCCTTTTTCTCCCGAAACCGAACTGATATTGATAATCCTGCCGGATCGTTTCGACATCATGTAGGGGACCACTGCACGACAAAAATTGAAGACACCCTCGATATTGGTTTCGAAGACCGCTTCCAAATCTTCGTCTTCCAGCATGGGAAGCAAATTGTCTCGAATTATTCCAGCATTATTCACGAGGACGTCGATTGTGCCAACCCGTTCGGCCATAACTTCGACGCATTGGCGCGAAGCATCCGAGTCCCTCACATCCACCTTTACGGCGGTTATTTTCAAACCTTGATTCGAATCGACCACCGCCTGCGCCGCTTCGTCGTTGCTGACATAGGTCAAGGTGACATCCATGCCACTCGCAGCGAGACGCTCAACAATCGCCCGACCGATTCCGCGGCTGCCACCTGTAACCAACGCGTTCTTGCCCTCGAGACCAGCATTGAGCTGTAAATCCATAGCACTCATCAAGAAATGGCATTACCACCGTCAACAAAAAGGTCAGGGCCACATGTCATTACTGACCCGGACGCGTCGTAGGGATCAGTCGAATAAGCGGCTAGTTTGAAAGCTAGCCTCAGCCCCTCTTCCACCGACATTTTAAAATCCGTGGCAAGGCCAAAGCCCCGAAAGCTCTCGGACTTACAAGAAACTTTTCCTAGAATCACTTCCATCATGGTCTCGTGTCAAATCGATAAACCATGGGTGGATTAGGATCAACCGCGAAAAAGCGCCTCGAGTCTCTGCTTGGCAGGACTGAGGCGCTTTAAGGCCCACTTGTGACGTCGCCGATGGTGAAGTCACGTACCCGTCTCTCAACAGGTTGGGTGCCGCTTATCGACTTTTGCCTTCCAGTGAAGGCCTGACAGCCGAGGATTCGCTTAGCTCCCATTAACGTATCAACGGTCCGGACTTATTTAAATCGGTCAGGGGCGTACACAGCAGGAAAGTATTAACAATCACTATATCTCTTTCACCTGAACTCTACGTCTAATCCGGATTTTAGGGAATCCAAAAGTTTCGCATGGGCCGCCTCAACTTCGACAGCCTCAAGCGTACGATCCTCGCTACGATAACAGATAGAGTAGGCTAGAGACTTTTTATCAGCAGGTAATTTTTCTCCACTGGGGTCCTGAAACACATCGAAAAGTTCGACTGATTCAAGTAAAGGCTCCTCGTGGTTAGCAAAGAAATCCGCAACCCTTCCAGCGGCCATATCCGCTGAAACCAACATGGCAACATCGCGAGAACTGCCGGGAAACTTTGGTAGCTCCTCGTAGCTGCGCTCCGAAATCGACGCTGCTGCCAACCGCTTGAGATTCATCTCAGCTACGAGAACAGGAGCCTCAAGGTCCAATTCACGAGCCCGTGCCGGCAGAACGATTCCTGCGAGACCGAGCTTGACCGCCTTTTTGCCCCTACCTATCTCGATGCTGCAGGCGCAGAGCATACGGTCATCGTCAACGGGCACTAAATTGAGCTCGTTTGAACAAACCTCTTCAAGTGCAGCGCGCAGGTCGTGAATATCCAGATTGGAAGGTTTTCCGTCTGCCCAGTTACGACTCGTCCGTCCGCCCATCATCAGCATCGCAAGATGCTCGTGCTCCACCTCGCCACCCTTTGTAGTCGCCGTGAAGACACGTCCTATTTCAAAAAGGCGCAGATCCGCATTTCCGAAGCGCTGGTTTCGGGATGCTGTCGCAAGCAGTCCGGGAACCAATCCCGGACGAAGGTAATCCTGCTCATCGTTGAGCGGATTTTTCAAGCGAATCGGGCTCATGCCTCGATGATTAGTGGCGAGGTCATCCTTCAACTGTTGATCAGAGATCAGCTTAAGGTTGCGGACCTCAAAAAAACCTAGGCTGCTCAATCTGCCCTGAATAACCGAAACATAATCGAAGGCTTGGTCAGCCTTCGAAGCCGGGGAAAACCAAGCACCCTGATTGGACGGCACGTTATCCAGACCATAAACGCGAGCAACCTCTTCGACGAGATCAACCGGACGTAGTAAGTCGAGGCGATAAGTGGGGATCTGCCAAACGTGATCACCTTTGCTCAAACCAAGCGAAGTGAGAATCGCTTCGATAGTATCGTCTTTAATATCCGTTCCGATCACGGAGCGACAGTAATCATTGTTGAGAGAAACCGAGGCCGGAGCCGCTGGAAGTTCACCGCAGGTAACGATCTCTTCTTCAGTCGTGCCGCCGGCCAGCTCCAGAATCAGCCTACTCGCCAGGTCGGAAGCTCCGTTCACCTGATGGGGATCCACACCACGCTCGAAACGGTAGCTAGAGTCGGAATGCAGGTTAAGTCGCCGGGCTGTACGACGAATCTTTGAAGTCACGAAGTAGGCGGACTCGAGCAAGACATCGGTCGTCGCCTCCGTCACGCCAGAGCCCTCGCCACCCATCACACCACCTATCGCGATGGCCTTGGCGCTGTCAGCAATGACCATATCCTCTTCTGTCAGCGAATACATTTCTCCGTCAAGGGCTAGGAATTCTTCCCCCGCAGCTGCCTCTCGAACGCGAATACCACCATCGAGCTTGGTCATGTCGAAAGCGTGAAGCGGCTGACCCATTTCCATCATCACATAATTAGTAATGTCGACGATGTTGTTGATCGGACGCAGACCAATGGACTCGAGCTTTTCCTTAAGCCATCCTGGTGATTCACCTACTTTTACGCCTCGAATGCTGCGCGCGGAATAGTAGCGACATGACTCTGTTGAAATCTTGATCTCATCTTCTCTCGCCTTCCGCGTCGGCGTCGAGGAATCACCATAGTGCGCCACTCCGGCCAGTTCCTTCTTTGCGAGGGCTGCCAATTCACGAGCCACACCGAGATGACTGAGGCAGTCGGGACGGTTTGGCGTGATCTCCAGTTGAAAAACCGCCGGATAGACCTCAGAAAGCGGGGTGCCTGGCTCGAGAGTGGGTGACAGAAGCATCAGCCCGTCAGTTTCATCAGTCAGACCAATTTCGGAAGCCGCACACATCATGCCAAGCGAGTCGACACCACGCAGCTTGCCCTCCTTGATTTCGAAGGTCCTACCATCACCGGCATCAAGCAGACAGCCAGGCAAGGCCAATGGCACTTTGTCGCCCACCTTGTAATTCTTTGCTCCACAGACAATCTGACGTGATTTGCCAGATCCATCATCAACCTGACAGATCGAGAGCTTATCAGCATCAGGATGCTTGTCCGACGAAAGAATCTCAGCGACCACAAGCTTATCGGGAAGACTCTGTATTCCTTCCACCTCAATCCCGGTAAAGGTCAACAGATCACCCAACTCTGCCATAGAGTATTCGGAAAAATCAACGTGATCGGAGAGCCACTTGAGAGAAACGTGCATGAAGTTAGTTTCGTTAAAGGTTAAGTCAGATCACTTGGTAAACTGTTCGAGAAATCGGATGTCGTTTTCAATGAGCAGCCGAAGGTCTGGAATTCCATACATGATCATGGCGAGGCGATCGAGCCCCATGCCGAAAGCGAAGCCAGAAATTTCTTCCGGATCGTAGGCCAAATCACCGCGCTTCTTGGAGACTTCGCTGAAAACCGCTGGGTCAACGATACCGCATCCAGCGATTTCAATCCACTTAGCCGCTTTTCCGGTCGCGTGCAGTTTAAGGTCTACCTCGAAGCTCGGTTCGGTGAACGGGAAGAAATGCGGTCGAAAGCGCACTTCCGTCTTGGATCCGAAGAGCTCGCGAAAGAAATATTCCAGCGTGCCCTTAAGATCAGCTAGGGTTACATTCTTATCGACGTAGAGCCCTTCGAGTTGGTGGAAAGCACTCAGGTGGGTCGCGTCGATTTCATCGCGACGGAATGCGCTTCCTGGAGCAATGATGCGCACCGGAGGTGCCTCTTTTTCCATAGTACGAATTTGCACCGATGAGGTGTGCGTTCTCAGCAGTTTACCATTCTCAAAATAGAAGGTGTCGCTTTCATTGCGGGCCGGATGATCTTCCGGCGTATTGAGGGCATCGAAGCAATGCCATTCGGTCTCTATCTCCGGGCCCTCTGCTAAAGCAAAGCCCATCCGGCGGAGTATGGAGACCGCCTCATTGAGCACGTGAGTGAGTGGATGCAAGCCACCCTGGGGAAGGGGGCGGCTCGGAAGAGTGGCATCAATTGAGGCGAAAGCAGCTTTATCTCTCGCAGCTGTAAGGGCCGCTCCTTTTTCGTCAATTGCTGCAGTGATCGCAGTGCGAACTTCGTTTAGCTTCTGGCCAACATCTTTTTTTAGATCATTAGGAACGTCACGCATGCCGGCGCTGGCGGCAGTAAGACGGCCTTTTTTACCAAGAAATCCCACACGGGCTTCTTCAAGGCCGGAATCGTCGGTGATCGCCTCGATGGCGATAAGCGCGTCGCTCTTAATAGAATCCAGTTCTGCAAGCATGTCGATATAACAGGGTTCACTGTGGAGTTATTCCATCCGAGACCTAACAGGGTTTCGTCGAAAATCAACGGTCGTTTCGGTGGCGCTGCGCCAAGAAAAAAGCCGGTGGTCCACTCAGGCGGACCTACCGGCTTTTCGGTAAAGGTTTGGAACCTGAGCTAATTCAGGCAGCCTGCTTAGCTTTTTCCTCCAGCGCCGCCTTCGACTTCGCGACGAGAGCGGCGAAAGCGGCTTCGTCATGAATAGCAAGGTCGGAAAGGACCTTACGATCCAACTCGATACCAGCAGCAGAAAGACCCTCCATTAGACGGGAGTAATTCATGCCGTTAACCTTGGCCCCGGCGCTGATTCGAGCGATCCAAAGGCGACGAAAGGTTCGCTTGCGGTTTTTACGGTCGCGGTAGGCCCACTGCTGAGCCTTGGTGACTGAGTCTTTAGCAGTCCGATAGAGCTTCGAGCGGGAACCGCGGAAACCCTTTGCTTTTTTCAGGATACGTTTTCTGCGCTTGCGGCTGGCAGGCGCGTTTGTTGCACGTGGCATTTTTTATTTTCCTCTGATCGGGTTGTTATTTTTAATTCAACTGGCTGACTCACCCTCTCTTTAGGTGGCGGTAGGCTTACTGCCGCGCCACCAGTCGACTCAGTCGCGGATCGATTAGGCCGATCCTTAGCGTTAGACGTCTCTCAAATCAATGGGAGAACGGAAGATCAGCTTTGATGTTCTTCTCGTCACACTTTGCCGCCAAGGTACTTTGACCCAAGCGACGCATGCGTTTCGCGTTTTTGCGCCGATTCAGGTGTCTTTTACCCTGTTTCCGACGAAGAACGCGTCCGCTACCTGTCACCTTAAATCTTTTGGCGACGCCTTTTCGTGTTTTAGCTTTTCCAGCAACTCGTGCCATAGCGGGCCGACCCTACGCAGGAATCGGCAAAATGCAACGGAAATTGCCGGCCTTTTTCGCCAGCAGCCTCCCGATCCGCTGGATTCGCGGAAGTTTCCTATCCTGACAACGGGGCGCAAAACCGGACTACTCCTCCTGATTATTTGGTTCACAGCAGGTGCGAGACCAGTTACAGTCACGCTCCATAGCTATGAGCGAAGATCACTCCTCCGACGGCGCCAAGACCGAATCCGAAAGCAAAACTCAAGCGCCTCCACCCTCGAAATCAGCAGATCAAGACCAGGAAATGGTTGAGAAGCTGAGCCAGGCCCGGATCACGATTGGGAAAGAACTCAGGAAAGTCATTATCGGCCAAGATGATGTGGTCGACCAAATGCTCATTGCCCTTTTGTCCGGTGGGCACTGCCTGATTACGGGGGCCCCTGGACTCGCGAAAACTCTTCTCGTCAGCACGATTGCCAAGGTTTTCGACCTTTCCTTTAATCGAATCCAGTTCACTCCCGACCTAATGCCTTCGGATATCACTGGCACTGAAATTCTCGAAGAGTCCAATGAAGGCCACCGTGAGCTAGTCTTTAACCGCGGCCCGATCTTCGCCAACCTGATTCTTGCTGATGAGATCAACCGAACCCCTCCCAAAACTCAGGCTGCCCTTTTGGAAGCGATGCAGGAAAAACAGGTCTCTGCGGCTGGCCAGACAATGGAACTAGAAAAACCCTTTTTCGTTCTGGCCACACAGAACCCGATCGAAATGGAAGGAACCTACCCCCTTCCCGAAGCACAACTGGATCGCTTCATGTTCAACATCGTCATCGATTACCTTTCTGAGGACGAGGAAGTTGCTGTGGTCTCACAGACAACAGGGACCGGCGGAGAACTCGTCGAGTCGATCTTCAGCGGAGAAGATCTCAAGCAGTGTCATGACGTAGTGCGGCAAGTTCCTATCGCCGAGGAAGTGATCCGCTATGCGGTTCGTATCGCTGCCAACTCGCGCCCGGGCCAGAGTGATACGAACGACTACATCAACGAGTGGGTCAACTGGGGAGCCGGGACCCGAGCAGGCCAGAGCCTCGTGCTTGGCGCAAAGACAAAGGCACTTCTCGATGGTCGTAGCCACGTTGGCTATGAAGATATCCGTGCCATGGCGGCTCCAGTCCTTCGTCATCGTATTCTCACAAATTACCGCGCTGAAGCGGAGGGTATCACAATCGATCAGGTCATCGATAAGCTCATTGATTTAACGCCAGAGCGCGTTTAAGCGCGCCCGTAGCCACCCAGTCAAGACTGCGAGAGGCTGAAGAGCTCCAAATGACTTCCAACTACATCGATCCCGGCGCCCTAATGCGGGTGAAGTCATTGGAGTTGCGCGCCCGCATGATCATGGAAGGGTTCTGGAAGGGACTGCACCGTTCCCCCTTCCACGGATTTTCCGTCGAGTTCAGCGAGTATCGCCCCTACTCTCGTGGTGATGACCCCCGCTTCCTAGATTGGAAGGTCATGGCACGGAGCGACCGAGCTTTTATTAAGAAATTTGAAGACGAAACCAATCTTCGCGCTCATTTCCTACTCGATCGGAGTCAGTCCATGACTTACGGCTCTGCCAGCTACACCAAGCAGGAATATGCCGCCACTCTCGCCGCCACTCTTTCCTATTTTCTCATGGGGCAAAACGATGCCGTCGGCTTAACTACTTTTGACCGCAAAGTTGACCAGCATATTCCGGCACGAAACCGCCCCGGACAATTGCGGCGACTCATGCTCCAACTTGAGAAAGCGCCTGCTGGAAAAAGTACTGACCTTGGGGCAGCGATGAAAGGGCTGCACGAACTTATTCGCAAGCGCAGCCTCATCATCCTGATTTCCGATCTGCTGGCCCCCCTTGAGGAACTGGAGAAACAAATCGGCTACCTGGCCGCTGGCGGGCACGATCTCGTGATTTTCCAGACCATGGATCGACAGGAACTGGATTTTAATTTCGAAAAGGCCGCCCACTATCGCGATACCGAAACGGGCCGAGATCTCTTTATTGATCCTAATATCGCCAGAGCCAGCTACCTTGACCGGCTT
>CEWH01066121.1_pt1 | contig 12484 bp, 11 predicted proteins | sample 531231 | NCBI WGS metagenome assembly CEWH01 (sample SAMEA2622316, study PRJEB7988) | marine metagenome | biome: marine biome (ENVO:00000447); feature: surface water layer (ENVO:00002042); material: "saline water (ENVO:00002010), including plankton (ENVO:xxxxxxxx)" | depth 5 m | reverse complement strand
AATTGGTGAGTTTGATTTTAAGCCAGGTCAGATTACAAAAGACTTAATGGAAGACTACATAAGTCTTGTAAATAGCTAGATCTTTTGCCTCATTTTAAAGACTAAGTTTCTCCCACTGATATAATTTCTTTAAGTCGCTTTCCTTTTGTTCAATCCATATCTCTTTATCAGAGTATATTTCTTTTTTCCAGAATGGCGCTGAACTTTTCAGGTAATCCATTATGAATTCATTTGCGCTCATACTATCAGAGCGATGACTTGATCCAATTATTACCAAAACAATGTTGTCGTTTGGTTTTAATGAGCCATACCTGTGCACTATCCTAATGTTATCAAGAGTCCATTTTGAGCGTGCAATTTCTGTAATACTTTTGATCTTTTTTTGAGCCATTTCTGGGTAGCAATCAATATGCATACTCTGAAGGTTTTTCTCAGGGCGTACCTTGCCAATAAAAATTGAGATCGCACCATGGTCCAAACTACTCTGATTAAAGATTTCTATCTCCTTGGTAAGATCAAAATCCTCTTTTGTGATATTAATATCCATATTAACCGCCTGTCATTGGAGGGAAGAAGGCTATCTCATCAGCTTTTGATATCAACTCATTTTCGTTCACCAGAACTTGGTTTACAGCAAATTTGATATTCTTTCTTTTCTCGAAGGCTTTTTTGTAAGTTTCATCGATTGAGGATAGATAATTAACGAGCTGTCCTATTGTTTCTATTTCAGATGGTATTTCTAAAATTTCTTCGCGTTTATCAATAATTTCTGCTATCCATGCGAAATATTTAAGTTTCATTTTCTTTCTTTTTTATAATGATTTTGAACGGTTTTTATATATATCACTAGAGATATTAGACTTATTATTGCTGTTGCAAAGATAAAAATATTTGTAAAATTTATTAACTGTATCTCTAAACTACGAGTGAGTGATACCAAAAAAAGTAGAGCTAGTGAAATAAATTGTAATGTTGTTTTTAATTTTGATAGTTTAATTACATCTATCATTATTCCTTGATGTGCTGTTATTTCTCGCATTGTCATTACTATTATCTCCCGAGCCGTGATAATCAGTATCCCGATTGTGGTATATGTATTTAGCAAATCAGAATTTATAAACATCATGAATGCCAATATGACCAGAAGCTTATCCGCAATTGGGTCTAGGATTTTGCCAAGTATGGATGTTTGGTTTAATTTTCTCGCAAGATATCCGTCAAGAAAATCAGAAAGAGATGCCAGAACAAAAATTATAAAAGCAAGCAATTGCAGAATATATATTCCTGACAAATAAAATATGAGAATAAATGGGATAGATATGAGTCTAAAATAGGTAATTAAATTTGGTATGGAATATAAGGAGCTGTTTTGCATTTTCATATTTTATCTATTTTTAAATGAAGAGTGTATATCTTTTGCTAACTTTTCACTTATCCCAGGAACTTTTATTATATCATCAAAGCTTGCTTCACTTATAGACTTTATACTTCCAAAATATCTCATCAGGTGTTGCTTTCTTCTCAGCCCAATGCCTTCAATATCATCAAGTCTGGAGTAATTAATTTGTTTGACCCGTCTTGTTCTATGGCTACCGATTGCAAACCTGTGAGCTTCATCTCTGATACGTTGTAAGAAAAAGAAGATAGGGTCATTCTTGTCTAAAATGAAAACCCCCTTTTCTTTTGAATGTATCTTTTCATTACCATATTTTCTATTTTTATCTTTTGATATGCTTATAACCTCAATATCTTTTATCTTATTCTCTTTCATAATATCAATGGCAATATTCAATTGACCTTTACCGCCATCAATTACAACAAGGTCAGGAGAACTATCTTGAAAATTTTTCTCAGATAGTTTTGCAAATCTCCTTGTGAGAACTTCTCGCATCATTGCATAGTCATCACTTGTTGAGATATCTCTAGATTTTATATTGAACTTTCTGTAATTCTTATTATCAAAACCGTTTTGACCAACAACGATCATAGCGCCAACTGGAAAGCTGCCCTGTGTATGGCTATTATCGTAAACTTCAATTCTACGTGGTACTTTATTCAATTGTAATTTTGTGGCAAGTCCTTCAAGAAGACTTTTCTGATCTTGCATCTGATTAACTTTTCTATTTAGCGCTTGTTCAGCATTCATAAGTACTTTTTTAACAAGTTTATATTTTTCACCCTGTTTAGGTTGAGTGATTTTTATTTTTCGCTTATTTTTTTCTGATAAAGCACTCGAAAGAAGTTTTTCACTTGGTAATTTTTCCGACACGATTATGTTATTTGGGCATGGGTGGGATGTATAAAATTGAGCGATAAATGAGTCTAATATTTCTGGATTTGTGTCAAGTTTATTTGCGATAGGATAGTATTCCCTATTACCCCAATTTTGACCCGCCCTGATAAAAAATACTTGTATGCATACGACATTGTTTAGTCGACTAATACCAAAAGCATCTGCATCACCAATATTCGAATTATTAATAGATTGCTGGGAAATTATTTTATTTATAGTCTCTAGTCTATCTCTCAGTTTTGCTGCATTCTCGTAATTAAAGTTTGCTGACTCATTCTGCATGTCGGTATAAATTTTATCCTTGATATTACTTGCACGGCCATTCATAAAATCATGCAAGTCATTGATGAGATGATCATAATTTTGTTTGGAAATTTCTCCCGTACAAGGCGCAGAGCATCTGTTTATTTGATACAAAAGACACGGCCTAGATCTATTTTCAAATACGTGATTACTGCAGGTTCTGATTAAGAAGGCTTTTTGTAAAGTATCAATGGTCTTATTGACGGCCCCAGCTGAAGCAAATGGTCCGTAATAATCACCGTTTAACTTATTATCACCTCTATATTTCATCAATCTTGGGTAATCATGCTCCTTATTAACCAATATTTTTGCAAAGGACTTATCATCGCGCATTGCGATATTATATTTTGGTTTATTCTTCTTAATAAGATTTGCTTCTAGTAGAAGTGCTTCAGCTTCAGTACTGGTTATCGTAAACTCCATCGATCTTGTCTCTGAAATCATTTTTTTTATTCTGTATGTATGATTGTTAAGATTCGTATAGCTTTTAACCCTGTTGAATAAGTTTTTCGCTTTCCCAATATATAATATCTCTTTGCTAGCATCGAGCATTTTATATACACCCGGCTTCTTGGTCAGATCTTTGGAATAAGACCTGATAGTTGAAATGCCTGTTTCAGTATTTGTTGGTTCTCTCTTCATATGACCTTTAATTTTCTATGAAGTCTGGCGTCTTCCATGATAAGTGCTGTCCAGAGTCGATTGCGATTATTTGTCCCGTGACCGACTCTGTACTTAATAGGAATTTTATCGCATTTGAGATATCTTTTATACTTGGCTGTCTTTGTAACGGTGTATTATTCGCTTCAGTGTCAAACATCTCTGTTGTCTGGTCATGGTTTGCTAGTATAGGACCTGGTGCAATTGCATTAACTCGGATTGATGGACTATATTCTTGAGCCATCATTTGGGTGACTCCCCACAAACCAAACTTACTGACTGAATAGCTGAAATAAGAGGGGTTTAATCTCATTACACGCTGGTCGATTATATTAATAATATTATTATCCTTATCTTTTCGGTGGGTTTTACATAGATGTTTTGATAGTAAAATTGGCGCCAAAAGATTTATATTCACATGTTTTGAGAAATTTTCAACTTCAATATTTTTTGCACTGTCATTTTCAAACACCGATGCGCAATTAATGATTGTATCAAGATCTTGTCCAACGTCTTTTGTAATTTTATCCAGCATATTCAGAATATCATCCTGAATTGACAGGTTAGCTCTATAGATAAATGACTCTATTTTTTTATTTTTCAGATCATTTTGTAATTTTTTGGCGTCTAGATCCGAATTATTATAATGAATTAGGATACGATTATTCTCATAACCGAGTTCTTCTGCAATTGATTTACCAATCCTTTTTGCGCCACCTGTTATTAATATTGTTCTCATTAATTGCTCCCGTACATCAATGATCTTCATCGATAAGTAAATTTTTATTACTTAGCCTCTTAAGCTCATCTCTAATTCTTGCTGCTTCTTCAAATTCAAGATTTGAAGCAGCATCTAACATTTCTTTTTTTAATCTATCAATTTTCTTTTTAAAATCTTCTTCCTTCAGCTCTATGTTACTATCTATTCCTACATTATAGTAATCTTTTTCATAAATTGAGTAATCAAGATCATCAACATTCCTCGATATTGTTTCTGGTGTAATATCATTCTCTTTGTTGTATAGTCGCTGCTTCTTTCTTCTTCTCTCAGTTTCTGCTAATGCGTTTGATATTGAATTCGTTACTTTATCGGCATAAAGGATTACTCTTCCATTTATATTTCTTGCTGCCCTACCAATAGTTTGTGTGAGTGATGTCTCAGATCTTAAAAAACCCTCTTTATCGGCATCAAGTATTGCTACAAGGGAGCATTCTGGAATATCTAGACCCTCCCTAAGTAGGTTTATGCCAATTAATACGTCAAAAATTCCTTTTCTTAGGTCTTTTATTATTTCAATACGCTCTATCGTATCAATATCTGAGTGTAAATAGCGAACCCTGATTCCCTTTTCATGCATAAATTCAGTCAAATCTTCGGCCATTTTTTTTGTGAGAACCGTGATTAGTACTCTTTGATTGCTTGTTATTATGTTATTTATTTCGTCAACTATATCCTCCACCTGATTTTTTACAGGTCTAATCTCTGTGGTTGGGTCAATTAGACCAGTTGGTCGGATAATCTGTTCAATAAATTTACCTCCAGTTTGACTCAACTCCCACTTACCGGGTGTTGCCGAAACATATATAGTTTGAGATCTCATTCCATTCCATTCGTCAAAATTTAAGGGTCTATTATCTTTGCATGAAGGCAATCTAAAGCCATATTCAGATAAATTTTCTTTTCTACTTAAGTCCCCCTTATACATCGCACCCAACTGAGGGATCGTAACATGACTTTCATCAATGAATACGATTGCATCTTTTGGCATAAATTCAAATAGCGTAGGGGGCGGATTGCCTTCCCGTCTCCCTGATAAGTACCTTGAGTAATTTTCTATGCCTGCGCATGTTCCGGTAGTACCTATCATTTCAAGATCAAATATTGTTCTCTGCTCTAATCTCTGTGCTTCTAGTAACTTATTTTCTCTGTTAAAGAAATCAAGGCGTGACTTTAGGTCATCTTTTATCTGCAGCATCGCTGTCTCAAGAGTTGGCTTTGGGGTTATATAATGAGAGTTTGCAAATATTGTTATTGAATCAATCTTATCAAAAATTTCGCCGGTAAGCGGGTCAAATTCTTCAATTGACTCAACGTCATTACCAAAGAAAGATATTCTCCAAGCTTTATCGTCATAATGGGCTGGAAAGATTTCAAGTGTATCGCCTCTGACCCTGAATGTACCACGGTAAAAATTCAGATCATTTCGTTTGTATTGGAGTTCAACTAATCTAGTAATAATCATCCGCAGGTCAATATTCATATTAACCTCAATTTTCTCTGTCATATCTGCATATACATCCAACGAACCAATCCCATAAATGCAAGACACGGATGCTACGATTATAAGATCCCTCTTTTCAATAAGTGATCTTGTTGCTGAGTGCCGCATTTTGTCGATCTGCTCGTTTATTGAGGCGTCTTTTTCAATGTATGTATCTGTCCTAGCAACATATGCTTCAGGTTGATAATAATCATAATATGACACAAAATACTCGACAGCGTTTTGGGGAAAAAAAGATTTAAATTCACCGTAAAGTTGCGCTGCAAGTGTTTTATTTGGTGCCAATACAATGGCAGGCCTTTGAACTTCTTCAATTATCTTTGCCATGGTGTATGTTTTACCAGAGCCTGTTACACCAAGTAATACCTGATCTTTTGCTCCATTGTTTAATCCCTCTGTAAGAGAATTTATTGCATTTGGCTGATCGCCTGAGGGCTTAAACTTGGATTGTATTTGAAACTTATTTTGAACCAATTCTTGAGACATTTTGAGCTGTCATTTTGTTATTATATTTTATAAATAATTATTATGTTTACATTTAAATTTCAATATTTATAAACTATATTTTTTGTAACAAATAAACTATATTTGTGTTAGATAAAATGATGAGCATCAAATATTTTCGGAGGAATTGTAATGATTATCGTGATGGGCGAGTTTAGATTAAACCCTGAAAGCATTGAAATTTTACGGAATGAAATAGCTGAGGTTATCAAAAAAAGCAATCAAGAGAGTGGTTGTATCTCATATAAGTTCTCAGAGGCCTTGAACGATCCAGGATTAATCCGTGTTTCAGAGAAATGGAAATCAATGGAAGATCTTGAAGCTCACTTCGAAACAGACCATATGAAAAAGTGGCGCGAAGCTGTGAACAGTAACGGAGGCGCAACAGATCGGGATGTATCCGCATATGGTGTTACACTAGAGAGGGAACTATAAAATGCCGAGTAATGAATTTCTATCAAAGCAGGTTCAAGCTATAAAGCCGTCTCCAACGATTGCAGTTACTCAAAAGGCTCGGGAGCTGAAGTCACAAGGCAGAGATGTTATTGGGCTTGGTGCGGGTGAACCTGATTTTGATACCCCAGATAATATCAAAGAGGCTGCAATTGATGCCATAAACAGAGGGGAAACTAAATATACTGCAGTCGATGGGATCCCGGAGTTGAAAAGGGCTATAGTTAATAAGTTTAAAAAAGAGAATAATATTGACTACACAACTGATCAGGTGTTTGTTGCTCCAGGGGGCAAGGCGATAATTTATAATGCGTTCATGGCAACCATAAATGATGGCGATGAGGTTGTGATACCTGCTCCATATTGGGTATCATATCCGGATATAACCCAAATGGCGGGGGGAAAGCCAGTAATAATACAAGGCAATCCTGAAAATAATTACAAAATAAGCGCAGATCAATTGGATAAAGCAATCACTGACAAAACAAAATGGTTTATATTTAATTCACCTTCAAATCCAAGTGGCGCTGCATACTCAGAGTCTGAATTAAAAGCTCTGACAGATGTATTGCTCAAGTATAGTCATGTCTGGTTACTAACTGATGATATTTATGAGCATATTTTATATGATGACTTTAAATACTATACACCAGTTCAAATGGAACCAAAGCTATTCAATAGAACATTAACCCTTAACGGCGTATCCAAGGCTTATTCAATGACTGGATGGCGTATTGGTTATTGCGGGGCACCTGAGGAATTAATCAAGCCAATGAGGACAATTCAGTCGCAATCTACCACTAATCCAACATCAATTAGTCAGTGGGCTTCTGTAGAGGCACTCGAGGGAAATCAGGATTTTATTCAAGACTGGGTAAAAGAATTTAAAGAACGACGTGACCTTGTTGTTGACCTCTTAAATAAAGCTGAAGGAATTACCTGTGGAGTCCCAGAAGGCGCCTTTTATGTATATCCAAATTGTTCAGGTTGCATAGGAAAACAAACCGCGAGCGGTTTTGTTATTGAAACTGATGAAGATTTTGTGACCGAGTTACTTAATGCCGAAGGAGTAGCGGTTGTTCATGGTGAAGCGTTTGGTACAAGTCCATGTTTTAGGATATCTTATGCAACATCAATCGAGCAGTTAGAGGAAGCTTGTACAAGAATTATTAGATTTTGTGCTGGGCTTTCATAAAAAAAACTGAACTCCAGGGCAGAGTCCAGTTTTTTTGTGATGTGCAAGCGTATATGTTAATTGGGAGGTTTCATATACATATTCACTAAATTAACTTAATTGTGTATGCAAATCTATACATAATAATGCAAAATAGATATGCGTTTTTTGCATTACTAAAATGCCCACTCTTTTCCTTTTTCAATAATAAATTCCCTAAAAACTGCAATCCTTTTTGAATTCCTTCTTTCTTCTGCGTAAGTCAGATAGGTATCGATTTCAGGGAGTTTTGCGTTGAACGCTATTCTAACTAAATTATCATCCTGACCAATAAGATAATCTGGAAGCATTGCAATTCCAATATCATTTGAGACCGCCATGTGTAAACCTTTTATGTTTCCTATTTTTAAAATTGGTTTTATCTTATATTCCTTAGTTATATTCTCCAGCCAATTTATCTCTTTAAGATAATCGGGCGCTTTCCCATATGTAACAATTTTGTGGTTCTTAAGGTCACTTGTTTTGCTTGGGGTGCCATACTCATTAAGATAATTTGGCGATGCGTATAAATGAAAATGAACAGTGAATAGTTTACGTTGTATAAGATCTAATTGTTGCGGCTTGTGGAACCTGATTGCGATATCAGCTTCCCTCATTCCAACATCAAGCTCTGCATCAGTTAACCTGAGCTCTAGATTAATTTCAGGAAATTTTGAAGTAAAATCTCCAAGACGAGGTGTAAGCCAATTAGTACCAAGGCCAACTGTTGTTGTAACAGATAAATCTCCTGATGGTCTTTCTTTACTGTCTATTAATTCAAATTCGGCGTCTTTAATTATATCAACAATATTTCTTGTCCGCTTGTAAAGTAGCTCACCCTGCTCAGTAAGTATAAGTCCTCGTGGGTGTCTGTGAAATAGCGGAATACCAACCTCATATTCGAGGTTAGAAATTTGTCTACTAATAGCAGATTGACTTGTGTTAATTTCCTCACTTGCATGAGAAAAGCTACCAGCATCTGCAACTATGTGAAAAATCCTTAACCTATCCCAGTCCATTGGTATTCTTGTTTGCTAAAAAATTTTCTGCATCTAAGGCGGCCATACAGCCCATTCCCGCGGCGGTTACAGCTTGACGATATTTTTCGTCAGTCACATCACCAGCAGCAAAGACACCAGAAATTGAGGTTTTAGTGGATCCAGGAGTCGTGACTATATATCCATTTTTGGTTTCTAAATCTTTTTCAAATAGTTCTGTTGCCGGTTTATGACCAATTGCAATAAAAACGCCGTCTGTTTCTACGTGTAATGTTTTATTTGATTTCGTGTTTCGTATATTTATGCCAGTGACAGAATTTGGATTTTGTGTACCTGTAATTTCATCAACAACACTATCCCAGATTACATTTATTTTCTTATTCTTGAATAATCTGTCTTCTAATATCTTTTCGCATCGCAATTCATCTCTTCTATGAATGAGTGTTACCTTGCTTGCAAAATTTGTTAAAAATAACGCCTCTTCAACAGCTGTATTCCCACCTCCAACAACAACTACAGCCTTATCCTTATAAAAAAAACCATCACAGGTTGCGCATGCTGAAACTCCAAAACCCATAAATCTTTCCTCAGTTTCCAACCCAAGCCATTTTGCTTGGGCTCCAGTACAAATGATAATACTGTCAGCAGTATATTCAGTTCCTGAATCACCATTTATTTGGAATGGATATTTTGATAGATTGCATAGATTAATGTGGTCGTTTATCACTTCTACACCTGTGTTCTTGGCCTGCAGTCTCATCTGATCCATGAGCCATGGACCTTGTATGATATCTGCGAAACCTGGGTAGTTTTCCACGTCAGTGGTAATTGTAAGTTGGCCACCGGGTTGGATACCTTCAATCAGAATTGGTTCTAGCATGGCTCGAGCAGCATAAATTGCAGCAGTGTATCCAGCTGGACCTGAACCAATAATTATTACCTTAGATTTTTTTTTAGTCATATGTTTATAGTTTGTTTATTGAATACCACGGTCATCTTATGCATACTTAATTTTGATAATTTCGTAGCTTTTACCGCCACCTGGTGTAGCAACTTCAACACTATCACCGATAGTTTTTCCTATTAGTGCTCTTGCAATTGGTGAGCTTATTGATATTAGACCCTCGGAGATATTAGACTCAAATTCACCAACAATTTGATACTTAGCTTCTTTTTCTGTATCCTCATCGATTACGGTCACCATCGCACCGAATTTTACAATATTACCTGATAATTTTGTTATATCAATTACATCAGCCCTAGATAATTTATCCTCTAGATCACTAATCTTCGCCTCATTCATTGCCTGCTGTTCTTTTGCTGCGTGATACTCAGCGTTTTCTGACAGATCACCATGCTTCCGTGCTTCAGCAATCGCTGCAATAATTTGCGGTCTTTCAGTCGTCTTCAGGCGTTTAATTTCAGCTTGAAGATTTTCATAGCCATTGATTGTCATTGGTATTTTATCCATCAGTTATCCTATGTGAATTTATTCCTTTAATAGTGTAAGACTACATTACTAAATATTTATTAAAAATACTCCTGCAAGGATTTAATTTTCCCCAATCCATTTATATATCTCTCGATAGCAATGACTGCTGCTAATGCACCTGATAAAGTTGTGTAGTATGGTATTCTATTCCTTAGAGCTGCTTGCCTGAGTGATTTGCTATCTGATAAAGCTTTACTTCCTTCTGTTGTATTAATAACTAAGTTTATGTTGTTATTGTTCATGGAGTCAACAACGTGTGGCCTTCCTTCTAAGACTTTATTAACTCTTTCCACACTTATTCCATTTTTAATGAGGAAGCGCTGAGTTCCACCAGTTGCAAGGATCTGGAAGCCTAGATTTTCTAATACCCGAACAGACTCAATGATATAAGATTTATCTTTATCCTTGACTGAAACAAAAACATTTCCTTGCTTTGGAAGGGGGACATTGGTTCCCAATTGACTCTTCGCAAAAGCAATTCCAAAGTCATCCCCAATTCCCATAACTTCTCCTGTTGATTTCATTTCAGGACCCAACAAAACATCAATCCCATCGAATTTGGAGAAGGGAAAAACAGCTTCTTTCACTGCTATGTGTCTTCTGGTTGAGATTTTCTTTGGTGGCATAAAGCCTCTACCCGTTATAATTTCTGTTGCTATTTTTGCCACAGGGTAACCTGTTACCTTTGCAACAAATGGGATAGTTCTGCTTGCGCGTGGATTAACCTCGATTATGTAAATCTCATCATCCTTGATTGCAAATTGTATATTTATACAACCTATAATATTGAGTGACTCACTTATTGCATTTGTTTGTCTTTGAAGTTTGTTAATAATATCAGGCTTTAGTGAGTAAGGGGGGATGGAACAAGCGCTATCACCAGAATGTACGCCAGCCTCCTCGATATGCTGCATTATTCCACAAATATGAACCTTCTTTCCATCAGAAATTGCGTCAACATCTACTTCAACTGCGTCCGAGAGGTATCGATCTAAGAGCAATGGATTATCTTTTAGAAGAGTGTCAATTTGCTTCTCTCTATTTTGGGGATATTTTGATTTTATGCTCTCTGGGATCAGTTCTGGTAAGGTGCTTTCAATATAGTCTTCATAGTCATTTTCATCCCTAAGTATTACCATCGCTCTGCCCCCTAATACATATGACGGCCTTAGGATAATTGGCAAACCAATATCAAGAATAGATTTACGGGCTTCACTGATGGAGTGGGCAATTTTATTTTCGGGCTGTTTTAATTTTAAGTCTCTAATTAATTTTTGAAATCTATCTCGATCCTCTGCTAGGTCAATTGCATCAGGTGAAGTCCCAAGAATATTTATACCTCTTTTTGATAGTTCTTCAGATAATTTCAGCGGTGTTTGCCCCCCAAATTGTACAATTACCCCAAGTAATTTACCAGTTTTCTGCTCTAATTTTATAATCTCAAACACATCTTCAGTCGTCAGGGGTTCGAAATATAGCCTATCAGATGTATCATAATCAGTGGAAACGGTTTCAGGATTACAATTTATCATTATTGTTTCAATTCCCATCTCTTTGAGAGCGAAGCATGCGTGGCAGCAGCAATAATCAAATTCAATTCCCTGCCCAATTCTATTTGGCCCGCCACCAATGATAATTATTTTTTCATTGTCACTTGGATTTGCCTCACAATCCATGTCCTCATTATCAAAATGGCTATAAGTAGAGTACATATATGCTGTCAATGTTTGGAATTCAGCTGAACAAGTATCAATATTTTTAAAGACTGGTTTTATATTTAAATTTTCCCTTGTTTGTCTTACACTATGTTCATCTTCCCCTATCAAATTGGCAAGTCGTGCATCAGAAAAGCCATACGATTTTAAAAGGCGAAAATTCTCCTGATCTTTTGGTAACCCATGCTGTTGTATCTTGTTTTCAATATCAATAATTTCTTGCAGCCTATCAATAAACCACGGATCAATTTTACATGATTGATGTATTTGTTCGTGAGATATACCTAGCCTTAGTGCTTGTGCGACTTTTAAGATACGATTTGGTGTTGGTTCACCTAATTCAGCCCGGACAATATTTTTCTTTGCATCTTTGCCAATATCTGAAAATTCGATAGGGTCCAGACCGGTTAACCCAATTTCCAGGGATCTAAGTGCTTTCTGAAGGCTCTCGGCAAAAGTTCTGCCAAATGCCATCGCTTCACCGACAGATTTCATCGAGGTTGTTAATAATGGCTCAGCATCTGGGAATTTTTCAAATGCAAATCTCGGTATTTTTGTAACAATATAATCA
>CEWH01034167.1_pt1 | contig 12504 bp, 11 predicted proteins | sample 531231 | NCBI WGS metagenome assembly CEWH01 (sample SAMEA2622316, study PRJEB7988) | marine metagenome | biome: marine biome (ENVO:00000447); feature: surface water layer (ENVO:00002042); material: "saline water (ENVO:00002010), including plankton (ENVO:xxxxxxxx)" | depth 5 m | reverse complement strand
TTAATTTAACGTTCTGTTCATCTGAAAAATTGGAGTTTAATGATATTACATAAGTTTTATCTTTATCAAGATTTGAAGGTAGAGTAATTATTATATCTTTACCTAAATACTCATAACTAATTTTTTCATCAACACCAGGAAATAATTCAATAGAATTTTTTAGTGATTCTTCTTTGATATATTCATTAAAAGATAAAGTAATTTTTTGACCTTCGTTTAAATTAGTCAAAATTTCAGGGTTGGTTGATTGTAATTTTGGAGGAGTTGAATCTACTAGCCCTCCTTGAGGTGCCTTTACAGATGCGCATGAAATTAAAAATAGCGAGAATAAAAAAAGGTTTTTTTTATTTAATTGATTCAAGAACATCTGATGCATGTGTTGCAGTTTTTACTTTACTGTATGCTTGTTCAATATTTCCATTTTCATCTATCAAGTAAGATATTCTGAGTATACCTTCATATTCTCGACCGTACATTTTTTTTAGTCCCCATGCTTTATATTTTTTGATAGCGATTAATTCAGTGTCTGATAAAATATCAAAATTGAATTCATTTTTATTGCAAAAGTTTTTTTGAGCTTTTATAGAGTCTTTACTAATTCCAATTATTGAAATGTTAAGCTTTTTATAGGTTTTATATAAGTCATTAAATCCAATTCCCTCTCTTGTACATCCTCCAGTACTAGCTTTGGTAAAAAACCAAACTAATACTTTACTGCCTTTGAAATCTTTCAAAGCTACAAGCTTATCATCTTGATTTGATAGTGAAAAATCTGGGGCTTTTTGTCCAACTTTTAACATATTTTAATTGTCATACATTTTTAAATATTTATCAGACCATTTTACAAAAGTATTATTATTAATTTCATTTTTTATTTCATTAATTAAATCTAAATAATATGCTATGTTTGTTAAGGTTGCAATTCTTAATCCAAACATTTCATTGACCTTAAAAAGATGTCTCAAATATGACTTAGAAAAGTTTTTTGCAAACTCTACTGAACTATGTTCATCTATTGGTGAAGTATCATTTGTAAATGTACTATTCATTATGTTAATCACACCTTGATGAGTAAAAATTTGTCCATTTCTTGCATTTCTTGCTGGTAAAACACAATCAAACATGTCAACTCCTCTTAAAATTGCTTTCACTAAATCAGTTGGTTTCCCCACTCCCATCAAATATCTAGGTTGATTTTTAGGCATATTTTTTCCTAACAACTCAACAATATCTAACATTGGTTCTTTTTTTTCTCCTACTGATAATCCTCCAATAGCTAAGCCGCAAGTTGCATAAGGTGTCATTTGATTTAAACACTTTAATCTTTCATCTGGATCAATACCGCCTTGAATAATTGGAAAAAGAGTTTGATCATGACCATAAATACTACTTTTATCTTGAAGATACTCAAAAGCTTGTTTAGTCCATTTTTCTGTTAATGTAGATGCTCTTTTGAGTTCTTGTTTAGAACAATCTGCAGGTGGACAATAATCAAAAGCCATAATAATATCTGAACCTAATTGTCTTTGAACTTCCATGGACTTTTCGGGAGTGAAAAAATGTTCACTTCCATCTAAATGAGATCTAAAGTTCACTCCATTATCAGTAATTTCATTCATATTGCTTAATGAGAATACTTGATAACCTCCGCTATCTGTTAGTATGCTTTTATTCCAATTAAGGAATTTATGTAATCCCTGATTTTCATTTATGATTTCTGTACCAGGCCTTAAATATAGATGATAAGTATTAGATAACATTATTTGAACATCCATACCATTTAAATCATTTGGTGAAAGAGTTTTAACTACACCATGAGTTCCTACAGGCATAAATACAGGAGTTTCAATTTTTGAATGGTCTGTTTCTATAATACCAGTTCTTGCTAGTGAATGATCGTCTTCAGATAAAACAGAAAATTTCAATGCATTTACCAATCATAACCGAACGAAACTATATATTGAGGCTTAGAATATCCTCCGCTTGGATACTTATCCCAAGCCGTATCAATTCTAATCAATGCAAATGGAGTGAAAATTTTAGTTCCAATACCAAAGGTTGTTAAGATTGGAGAAGCTTTAGGATCTGTAAGACCATATTTACTTCTAACTAATTCACTATTATCAAATTCGTCAGATGAATCCCAGGCAGCACCTACGTCCAAAAATAAGTGTCCAAATATATTCCCAAATCTTATTCTTGCAGGAAAACTAACATCAACATAGTTAACGAATGGAAACCTAAATTCAAAGTTAGCTACTGCAACATTTTCTCCAACTCTTTCTCTATATCTAGCACCTCTTAATGGGAAAACATATTCGCTAAAATAAACGTCCTCTAAAATACTTGTATTATCATAATCAAGGACCCGTTGTGCATAAAATCCAGAATCATCCCTACCTTCCGTTTGAGTGTCAGAAAAAATCATCATTTGCGAATTTCCACCTAGGAAAAATTTCTGAGGTCTATCTCCAACGCTTTTACCCAACATTAGTCTTGCAGCTAAACTATAATTTCTGTTTATCTTATAATACTTTCGCATATCAAATTTTAGCGTCTGGAAAGGAATCGAGTTTGACCCGATATCTGGACTAAATTGGAACGTTAGGTACTGCTTAAATCCATCTACAGGTCCTGTATATCCATTAGAAGAATTATCAAATACAAAACTTGTCTGAGGGACGATTGCTCTTAAGTTTTCTTTATAATTAGTTGAAGTTTGAAAGGTGAAAATATCAAATTGTTTAATTTCATAATCTACATTTCTTATAGTAGCTCCAAAATCTAATCTTGAAAACTTAGAAAAAGGATATTGACCAAAAAAACCTATTCCATAGTCTCTTAATTGGCCTATGAAATCGTAATTCATATTATAACCAAGAGAAAAAGTGTTAGCCTGTTGGAATAATGTAGTATAGTAATTTGTTCGATTTTTTAAATAAGCATATTGAACAATTAAATCACTATTATTTAAATCTAACACTAAATTTGTGCCAACATTTATTCGATGATCTCCCATCACATCGCTCCAAGAAAGGTTAGCAACACCTCTAGTACCAAAAAGATTATCAATTGTTGCTGTAGTGGCAATATAATCAACTGAAAAATCTGTTTGATATTTTCTTGCTAAATATGAATCCTGAAAACGTAAGGAGTCTACTTCCACTTCTTCATCATTATCTTTTTTAGCGTTTTTATATTGATAATTTCTTGCAAAAATATGAGTGGAATAATCTTCTGTAGTTGAAGAGAGTTTTGTATTTGTAAAAGTTCTTAAATCTTCGAAATCAGTACTTCGATCTTGGTTAGCATAAAACTGCGTAGGTTTAATTTCCTTTTTTGACGCTTTGTTGAGGCCATTCATTAAATATAAATCCCAACCTCTTTTTTTGAAGCCTGAGAAAACTAAATTATTATTACTATCTAAATCTATTTGCTGTACACCTGTAATGACGTTTGTAATTGGAAAAGCTTCATTATTATCGAGATTATGCTTAAAAATATTAGTGATACCATTGTAATCAGCTGTATAAAATAAATTTCCATCTGATCCTGCAACTGGATAATTCTCATTATATTTAGTATTTGTCAACTGTGAAACTGTATCTGTTTTATAACTATACTGAAAAATATCAGTTTGAGAAAAATCAACTTCAAACATATTGTTAGTATTTGCATTTTCTCCTCTGTCAGAAGTGAAATATATTATTTCACCATCCAAAGACCAGCTTGGTGAAGATTCAGAAAAAATATCATTAGTGATATTTACAACTTTATTGGACTCCAAATCAATAACGTAGATATCACTGGCATCATTTTTATGCCCCATAAATGCAATTTTATTTTTAGATGGGTGCCACGATGTTGTAAAAACACCATCAAGATCAATTGGAATTTTTTTGTATTTACCAGTTTTAATATCGACAATAATAATCGAATCCTGCTCACCACTCTTTGAAGCGAATGAAATAGATTTTCCATCTGGAGACCATGAAATTCCTGGCTGTAACCATTTAAGCTCTTCAAAATCTGGTGTAGTGTTACCTCTTATCAAACGTCTTTTTTGTTTTTCAGAGTCAACTTCATATAAAATTAAATCCATATATCCATCTTGATCAGAAAAATAAGCAATGGTATTACCATCAGGAGAAAATGAAGGGCTTACATTATAAAAATTTCTAGTTTCTGTTCTATCAGTAATTTTGGTTGAAAAATCATCAAAATTTTCTCTATTAACTAAATCTGGCCAGTACTCTCTTTTAACAAAATCGTGCCAATCTTCTGTAAGTTGTTCATAGTCAACTCCTAATGCACTTTCAAAACCTCTCTCGTCGTTTTGAGCTCTTTTCATTTGCTGAAAAATTTCTCCAACTTTTTCTCTACCATATTTTTGAGTGATATATTGCCATACAGATTGTCCGCCCTTATACGCTAGAATAGAATAATTAAGTTCTGGTATTGAAGGTAATCTATCCTCAATAGCTAAGTCTCTAAGAACCATATCTGAATTAGTATCCCAATCAACAGATAAGAATTCAGCTAAACCTTCATTTGCCCATAGTGGAACTTGGACTCGTATTCTACCGCTGATTAATCCTTGAGCATTACCTCCATATACTAGCTCATTTATAGCTGCATGAACTAACTCATGGTGTATAACATGCTCAAATTGTTCATAAGATCCTTCAAATGGGATAACAATTCTATTTTTATATAACTCTGTAACACCACCCACACCTTCAGACATGTATACATTTACAACGTTCGTTTGCTGAAAATCGTTATGTGATGTATATACTATAATTTTTATTGGTTTGCTACTTCTCCATCTTAGATGCTTACCAATTTGTTCAATAGATTTTTCAGCAACCTTAGAAGTAAAAATAGCAAGGTCATAATTATCGCCATAGTAATAAACATTGGTATTTGGACTTACAATATATTCCCAATCAAATGAATCATATTGAACCTTATTTTGGCCAAAACTTTGGGGAAATAAAAAGTTAGTTAATAGTAATATAGTAAGTATAGCGTGCATATGATTTTATAAGTTTAAAAATTGATAAAGTTTCAAATATTTTATTTATTTAAAATAATTTTACTATCAAAGATACTATAATTTAAGAAAAAAATTTTAAATTATTAATTCATTGATGCAATTTTTATAAAAGATTAAGTTTTTCAATGCAATTACCAATCTATTTTTTTGGGGATAATCATTTTTCTCCAACGCACTCATTATCAAATGAAAGTAAAATTAAAAAAATGGAAGAATTCATATGTATTGTTGAAAATACAGGAGGTAGTATATTTATCATGGGTGATTTTTTTGATTACTATTTTGAATACAAGAAAAATAATCCAAATTATTTTGAAGAGATTTTTTCCTTACTTAAAAAAATTAAGGGAAAAGGAATTGAAATATATTTCATTGCTGGTAATCATGATTTTTGGATTGGAAAAGAATTTCAGTCAGTAATTACAAAGTCTTTCTTAGATGATCAAATTTTATTGGAAGGAAATAAGAAAATATATGTCACCCATGGAGACGGAATACTATCTTGGGATAAAGGATATAGGGTATTAAAATGTATTTTAAGAAGTAGGATTTTTCGTTTTTTATATTCATTGTTACCTAAAAATATTGCTTTAAAGATTGCAAAAAAGATTTCATACGAGAGAAAAGATTCTCATCATATTAATAATAGTAAATTAGAAAAAATTCACTCTGAATTAATCAACTATGCAAAGTCTAAATGGGATAAAGGTTGTGACATTGTTATTATGGGTCACTATCACCATTCATTTAATTTTAGTGAAAATAATAATCAATTAATCATTTTAGATGATTGCTCAGATCAAAAATTTAATTATGCCAAATACGATGGTGTATCAATCTCAATTGAAAGTTTCTAATTAAGATTTATTAGCAAGAGTTACCATAATAGCATTCTGGGTGTGTAATCTGTTCTCGGCTTGTTCAAATACAATTGAATTTGAAGAGTCGATTACTTCATCAGTTACTTCTCTGCCTCTTTCAGCTGGTAGACAATGCATAAACATGTAATCATCTTTAGCATGCTGTATTAATTTTGTATTTACCTGTAATGGAGAAAATATTTTTACCCTTTCGTCAATTTCTTCTTTTTGTCCCATAGATGCCCACACATCTGTATAAATTACATCTGCATCTTTAACTCCTGACTGAGCATCATGGGTAATATTTATTGTAGAAAGATTCATAGACTTGGTATATGAAACCGTATCTGAATCAGGCTCATACCCCTCAGGACAGACACAGGTAAATTCAAAAGGTAGAATTGATGCAAGTCTAATCCATGAATTAACTATATTATTTCCATCGCCTACATAAGTAATTTTTAGATTCTCAAAATTATCTTTTTTTTGCTCCCAGATAGTAAACATATCAGTAAGAATTTGACATGGGTGATTGTAGTCAGTCAAACCGTTTATAACTGGTACATTTGCATATTTTTCGAATTCTAACATATCCTTATGACTGAAAACACGTGCCATAATCATATCATTATATCTACTAAAAAGTTGAGCCAAATCACCTGCGCTCTCTCTTGTACCTAAACCAATATCTTGAGGAGCTAAATAAATTGCATGACCTCCCATCCAAGCAAAACCTGTTTCAAAGGAAACTCTAGTTCTTGCAGAAGGCTTTGCAAATATCATTGCCATCGAATGGTCTTTAAATGGTTGGTAGCTCTCTTTGTTTCTATATTTGGTTTTTAATTCAGAAGCTAACTGAAATAGATCTAAAATTTCATTTCCTCTAAAGTCATCTACTTTAATACAATGTTTTACACTCATTTTTCTTTCCTTTGATTTACATTTTTAATATCTAGCAACTTTCTATATTTTGCAACGGTTCTCCTTGCAACCAGAAAGTCTTGCTGCTTTAATTTTTCAACAATGTCAGAATCAGATAATGGAGATTTCTTATCTTCTTCATTTACCAATATACTTATGACTTTTTTAAGCTCATTTGATGAAGAAATCTTTCCTGACTTTTTAACTAAAGCATTGGAAAATAAACTTTTTAAACTAATTAATCCAAGAGGAGAATCAATATATTTATTTTTTACTATTCTACTTATACTAGAGATATCCTTGTCTACTTTTTTTGCAATGTCTTCTAATTTGAGAGGTTTTAAAAAATCAACTTTACTGCTCAAATAATCTCCCTGAACTAATAAAATCTGTTCAATTACATCTTTAAGAATATTTGATCTATAATGCAATGTATCTAAAATATTTTGAGCATCACTTATATGACTTTTTAAGAATACCTTTTCCTCTTTTGAAGAACTTGAATTCATTGCTGCATCAAAATAGTCTTGAGAAATCTGGTATTTATTTAAAAATCTATCATTTATTAAAATAAGCCATTGATTATCTTTCTGCTTAATAATAGCATCAGGCATTATATTTTCATTGCCCAAGTCATTATCAAGTATTGGAGAGAAATTTTGTTCTGAAATTAATTTTAAAGCATTATCTAGCTCTTCGTCTGAACAATCAATTTTTTCTTTAATTCTTTTCTTGTCTTGATTTAAAAATTCATCAAAACAATTTTTTACAATTAAATTTGCAATCAAGTTCAATTCACCAATCTGAAAAATTAAATATTCCTGTAAATCTTTGCTTCCAACTCCCTTGGGATTTAAATGCATCACTGCTTCTCTTATTTTATCAATATTTTGAATATCCACATTGTGATTATCCGCAATTAAATCTAACTCAATATCTAAAAATCCATTTTTATCTAAATTAAAAATGATTTCTCTTCCAATTGATTTAGCTTTTTCATCAAATTCTGATGTATCAATTTGTGTGATTAAATCATCGGTAACGTTTCTTATTTCTGGAATATTTGCTAAAAATAGATCATAGCTACTTTGATCTAAAAATGGATCTGAATGATTACTTGTCTTTGATTCTTCAATACTTTTTTCTTCTAATACTGGATTTATTTGAATTTCATTTTCTAAATCTTTTTCTAGCTCATCTATAGAAAGCTCTAATAATCGAGATTTTATAATTTGTTGCGGAACAATTGATTGTTTTTGTTTTAGCTTAGTAGAGAACTTATTCATTGATCCAATTTAAAATTTTTACCTAAGTATATTCTTCTTACCTCTTCATCATTCGCTAGAGTTTGTGCATCTCCAGACTTTAATATTTTACCTCCATATAAAAGGTATGATCTGTCTGTAATTGAAAGCGTTTCTCTAACATTATGATCAGTAATTAATACACCGATATTCTGTTTCTTTAAAGAAATAATCATATTTTGAATATCTTCTACAGCAATGGGATCAACGCCAGCAAAAGGCTCATCTAACAAAACAAAATCCGGCTTTAATGCCAGAGTCCGACATATTTCAACTCTTCGTCTTTCACCTCCTGATAAACCTGCACCCATATTATATCTAATATGAGATATATTAAATTCGTTTAATAACCTATCAATTAACTCGTTTTGTTCATCTTTGTCTTGAATTATTGTCTCTAAAACAATCTTCAAATTATCTTCAACATTTAACTTTCCAAAAATTGAAGGTTCCTGCGCTAAATATCCTATACCCATTCTGGCTCTCTTATACATTGGAAATTTTGTTATATCTTCGTCTTCAAAAATAATTTTACCTGATGAAGGTCTTATCATTCCAGTAATCATATAAAATGTGGTAGTTTTTCCTGCACCATTTGGACCCAAAAGTCCTACAACTTCCCCCTTATTCAAATTTAAATCAATATCATTGACAGCATAAAAGTCTCCATATTTTTTAACAAGATTTTTTGCTTTCAATACTTTAGTCATTATTAATACTTCCTCTAGGTTTTAATATATTCCAATCAGTTAAATCTATATTAGATTCAAATCCAGTACCATATAATGTGTCAGTATCTGAAGTAATAAACTCAAGATTTGCGTTTGTATAAATCTTATCAGAATTATTATCCCATGATAAAGAATCAGTCATCAGTATTTTCCCATCATTGGAAATAACAACCACATTTCCATATGCTTTCATTCTATTTTCTTTTTCATTTACCATTGCTGATTGAGATTTTATTAAAGACTTATGTTCAAAATTTTCATCAAATAAATTAACATTAACATTATTGTATAATTCCAATTGAAGAGACTGATTGTTTTTTTTCAATATTTCAGAATTTATTGTTGCAGTTATGTTACCTTTTTTTGTGAGCGTAATTTCTACATTTGTTGATAATTGATCATGAACATCTTTTGATATTTCATCTATTGTATCATTTTCTGAACATGAAATTAAAAAAAGGATAGAAAAAATAGTTAGTTTTTTAGAAATCTCTGATATCATCTTAGCTCACTAAGTAATTTATCTAATTGTTTAGTAAAGTCTCCTCTTGATTCAATCAATAGGTCAATTACTTCTCTTACTGCACCTTTACCTCCATCAAGTAAAGTGGTATAGTGTGAATAATTAGATATATACTTTGGAGCATTAGGTACTGTAACAGCAAATCCAACTTTTTCTAAAAGAGGTATATCAATAATATCATCTCCAATAAAACAAATCTCCTCATCTGATAAACCATATTTATCTTTTAATTCATCATATGCGTCAATTTTTCGAATTACTCCATTATATACATCATCAATTTGAAGCTCTTCTGATCTTTGAGTAGTTGTAAGAGATTCTCTTCCAGTTATCCATGCTGTTTTAATATTAAGATCTAATAATCTTAGCATTACAAAACCAACACCATCTAGCGCATTGAAAGATCTAAGTTCATCCCCAGATGTACTTTTAATAAATGAGCCATCTGTAAGAACTCCATCAATATCGCAGATCAATAATTTGATTCTAGAAAGTTGTTCTTTGAGTTTTTTATCCATGTTTTAAATAAGTTTCTCTAAAAGAAATAATAGATTTTAATATATCTTCTAATTTATCAATAGGCCATTGTGTACTTGCATCACTAAGTGCATTATCTACATCATCATGCACTTCCATAAATACTCCATCTACGCCAGATGATACAGCAGCAAATGTTTGAGATGGAATAAATTGTCTATTTCCACCTGTTTTTGATTCATGATTACCAGGAATTTGTGCACTATGTGTAGCATCAAAAATAACAGGATAACCAAATGCTTGCATTATAGGTATAGATTTCAAGTCTGTAACCAAACTATCAAAACCAAAAGTGTTTCCCCTCTCTGTTATCAAAATATTTTTATTACCACTATCTTCTAATTTCTTAATAATGTTTTCTACTTTGTAAGGAGATAAAAATTGACCTTTTTTAACATTTACTACTTTCCCAGTTTGAGCAGCAGCAATTAGAAGATCAGTTTGCCTACAAAGAAATGCAGGAATTTGAATAATATCAACAACATCACTAACTGCATTAGCGTGTTCTGGTAAATGAATATCAGTCGTTATTGGAACATTAAAATTATTTTTAATTTCCTCTAAAATCTTTAATCCAGCTTCAAGACCATCACCTCTAAATGATTTGATTGAAGTTCTATTAGCTTTATCAAATGAACTTTTAAAAATAAATGGAACATTTAGCTTTGAAGTAATTTCTACAATTTTTTCAGCCATGCCAAAACAATGATCTCTGCTTTCAATGACACAAGGACCTCCAATAAATGGAAGAGCATTATCTCCAAAAATTATATTTTTTAATTTTACTTTATTCATAACTAATTCGTGCTATTTTTTAATGATGCTTTTACAAACTCTCTAAAAAGTGGGTGAGCTTTATCTACTCTACTTTTCAATTCCGGATGAAATTGACATCCAACAAACCATGGATGGTCTTTTAGCTCAATTATTTCTACTACTCCTAATTTTTTATTCAAACCAGAGAAAATTAACCCATTTTTTTTCATTTTGGAGACAAATTTATTATTTACTTCAAATCTATGTCTGTGTCTTTCACTGATAGTTTTTTTACGATAAATAGAATATGCTTTTGTACCTGTTTGAATTTCACATTCATAAGAACCTAATCTCATGGTACCTCCCTTTAACTTAATGGCTTTTTGAGATTCCATTAAATCAATCACTTTATTCTTAGATTGTGGTTTAAATTCTGCGCTGTTAGCATCTTCTATATTGCAAACATTTCGTGCATAATCTATAACTGCACATTGCAACCCTAAACATATTCCAAGAAATGGGACATTATTTTCTCTAGCAAATTTTGAAGTTAGAATTTTTCCTTCTGCTCCTCTTGATCCAAAGCCACCAGGTAATAAAATACCATCAATACCCATGAATGCTTTGGAGGCATCTTTATCATTTTTAATTTTTTCTGTATTGACCCATATCACTTCAACCTTTGTATTATTTTCTACTCCTGCATGTATAAAAGATTCAGTAATACTTTTATATGCATCATGTAGTTCTGTATACTTACCACACATGGCAATTTTTATTTTACTATCAGGATTTTTGTAAGTCTTTATAAAGTTTTGCAGCTTCTTAATTGATGGTTTATTCTTGAGGTTAAGACGATCACAAATCATTTTTGTTATATTTTGATTTTCTAAAAGCAAAGGAACCTCATAGATACTAGAGACATCTTTATTTTCTATAACATGCTCAGGTCTTACATTGCAAAATAGAGCTAATTTTTCCCTAATATCTTGGCTTATTTCATTTTTAGTTCTACAAAAAATAAAGTCAGGTGATAAACCAATCTCTCTTAACTTCATAACTGAATGCTGTGTTGGTTTTGTCTTAAGCTCTCCACTTGCATCAATAAATGGCAATAAAGTTAAATGAATAATTAGGGAATTGTGATACCCAACCTCCAAGGAAAGTTGACGGATTGCCTCTAAAAAAGGTAAGCTTTCAATATCACCAACAGTTCCACCTACCTCACATATAACTATATCATATTTTTTAGAGTTAGCCAAAACATTCATTCTTTTCTTAATTTCATCAGTTACATGAGGAATAACTTGTACTGTCTCTCCCAAATAACTACCTGAACGCTCTTTATCTAAAACTGTGCTATAAATTTGTCCAGCAGTAGCATTATTATTGCTAGACATATTTTCGTCAATGAATCTTTCATAATGGCCCAAATCTAAATCTGTTTCTGAACCATCATCTAGCACAAAGACTTCACCATGCTGGTATGGATTCATAGTCCCAGGATCAATATTCAAATATGGGTCAAGTTTTAAAATGTTAACTTTTAATCCAGCACTTTTTAAAAGATAACCAATTGAAGAGGCAGAAATCCCTTTTCCTAAACCGGACATTACACCCCCGAGAACAAATATGAATTTAGTTTTCATAGTTTTTTAAGTCTTCTTTTGTGTCGATACTTCTATGATTAAAATCACTAATTAATAGTTTAATTGCAATATTATTATCTAACGCTCTTAATTGTTCTAAACTATGTATTTTTTCGTTTTCAGACTGATTAAGAGAAGTAAACAAATTTAATGTTTTTTTTCTG
>CEWH01109282.1_pt1 | contig 12513 bp, 9 predicted proteins | sample 531231 | NCBI WGS metagenome assembly CEWH01 (sample SAMEA2622316, study PRJEB7988) | marine metagenome | biome: marine biome (ENVO:00000447); feature: surface water layer (ENVO:00002042); material: "saline water (ENVO:00002010), including plankton (ENVO:xxxxxxxx)" | depth 5 m | reverse complement strand
CAAGTGGCATCGTATTCCTCTATTATACATGGTCCCTGTCTGGGTTTAATTAAACTGCTTCGCGAAAAAACTTGGGTTTCTTGCCAGCCAGTGGATTGACCAAAGTAGGCTTTTCGCGAGGTTGTAGTTTCTGCGTCATTCGTCTCATCTATGGGAAATGCTAGTCTATTTCCACTGGCGTCAAGCCCTTTAGCGATGAGTCTAACAGTAACTAATTCAACTGGTTCGTCATCACTTGCTCGGTGTCCATATACGAGCTCATGTTCAGAATGAAATGATTGTTCAAGCTGAGATAACAAGGCTTTATCTACCCTGCCGGATTCTGCGGGTACGGTTAACTCAAATGTCTGACCTTTGTAGTGCAAACTCGCCGTTCTACTTAGTGATTGATTTTTAGGTTCAAAGCCATCCCTGTTTAATTGATCAACGGCGTTGCTTTCAAGTTTCTCCCAAGCACTTCCGATTAAGTCTGGTTCAACGTCGTGCAGTAGAACTCTCAATGTTTTAGAATAATGATGTTCAACATCTGCATAGAGAAGGCCAAAGGCCGAAAACACCCCCGGCGCGGGAGGTATTACTATTTTTTTAATGCCTAGCTCCCGAGCCATCTCGGAGGCGAACATGGGTCCATTGCCACCGAATGCGCAAAGAGTATATTGACGAGGATCGCGACCACGTTCTGTAGAAACAGCCTTAATCGCGCGGATCATATTCGACGCGGCCACTCTGCGTGCACCAAGAGCCGCCTGCTCAGCTGTAAGGCCCAGGGGTGCAGCAACTTTTTGCTCAAACGCAGTGATTGTTTTTTCAAAATTGAGTTTCACCGACCCTCCAGCAATAGCACTGGGATTTAGGTAGCCTAAAATTAAATTTGCATCGGTTACAGTTGGTTTTTCTCCTCCCAAATCGTAGCAAATTGGACCTGGGAAAGCTCCGGCACTTTCGGGTCCAACAGCTAAAGCACCGCCACTATCGATGGATATTAATGACCCTCCACCTGCTCCGACCTCCGCTAAATCAATCGCCTGTGTCTTCAACAAATATCCTGCGCCAGTAAGAAGCCTCGAGCCAGCTAAAATTCCGCCACCGACTTCGAAGTCATCAGCGCGAGCATATTCCCCTCGCTCGACCATCGATGCTTTCGCTGTAGTGCCACCCATATCAAAGGTAATGAGGTCTCCCAGCTTAGCCTTTTCTGCAAGCAGACGTGCGCCAACTACGCCGCCCGCTGGACCCGATTCTATTATGTTCATTGGTAGTTCAGCTGCTGTCTCTACCGGTGTTAAGCCCCCGTTCGATTGCATTAATAAGAGCTCTGCATTGATGCCAGACGCGATTAAGCCCGCTTCTAGCGTCTCAAGATATTCCGATACGATTGGCTTAACATACGCGTTAATGGTTGTAGTTGACGTACGCTCATATTCTCTTATTTCCGGCAATACTTCGGCGCTTATGGAGAATGGGAGCTTTGGCGCAAGTCGCTTAATAATTGATTTCAACAAAAACTCGTGCTCAGGATTTGCATATGAATTGATTAAGCAAACCGCAATAGATTCAACTCTCTCTTCAATCAATTTCCTAACAGCTCGTTCTCCTTCCTCGATTGACAGAGGCTTGACAACATTTCCAGCTGAACTCATACGCTCGTCGACGGTAACCCGAAGAAATCGCTCAACCAAGGCTGGCGGTTTAGTCCAGGCAAGATCGTATAATCTGGGCATCCTAAGGGTTCGGATCTCTAGAACATCGCGAAATCCCCTAGACCCAATTAGTCCCGTCTTTGCTCCTTTACGTTCAAGTATGGCATTGGAGGCTACGGTAGTACCATGGCGAACCTGTTTAACCATTGAGGGTGTAAGCTTGTATTCTTCAAATACTGCGTCCAGCCCATTTATTATAGCACGAGCATAATCGTCCACGCTTGAGGACACTTTTTTTACGATAACTTCGCCATTACTAGCCCATAAAACGATATCTGTGAAAGTTCCGCCAATATCTACACCTACACGCAAACTATCCATACTCAAGCTCCAATATTTGGTTTTTCTCGAAGTACAGCAGGTAATTCAGACCATCCACGAAGCCGTTTAATTTCAGCACGTTTTGACACCGTAGCGTTCTCATCGACTTTGTCACCCTGCAGAATAACCCCATAATCTTCAAGTGCTCTTTGTCTACTCACTATTTCGTTGCGAACATCTTGCGCGACTGCTACTGGGTCTCGTTCTAACGGGTCACCCCAACCACCGGCGCCTGCTACTTCATGCCTAAAAATCTCACCTTTCTTTACAATCTCCGTAAATTTTGGTGGCATGATAGTCGAGTTGCCATCTGGATCCCAAATATTTACCGATGGTTCACCTGGATAGCCTCCATACAAACCGTATGGCTTAAATCGCTGTCGATCTGCACGTATTTGCAAAACTCCTTCGGTCTCAGTAAAGCGATATTCACGACAGTAAGGGGCCCCACCGCGAAATTTACCAGCCCCGCAGCGATCCTCAATAAACTCATAGGCAAGTATTTCTAGTGGATTCTCAGCTTCTATTACTTCCACGGGCTGGCTTGCCATATTGGCGAAAATATTGGAATTTCCATCGAGACCATCAGCCCAAGGCCGCCCGCCCCAAGTGCCACATGTGAAGTCAACAAAGATAAAGGGTTTTCTGTTTGCATCGTAGCCCCCAACAGAAATTCCAGTATTACCCCCATCAGAGGAAGCAAAAACGCGATCAGGAACTAACTGTGAAAGTGCGCCCATAAGGCAGTCGATCATCCGAAAACCTGTTAGTCCTCGGGCGGCGCAAGGAGCTGGTAATTCCATATTGGCAATAGTGCCCTTTGGCGCGGAAACATCAATACAGCGAAAAAAACCTGCATTGGTTGGGATATCAGCTTGCAGTATGCACCTAATGGCAGCATAGCTAGCTGCCTTAGTGAAGGATAAAGTGTTATTTATAGCTGCCTTGACTTGTTGTGCTGTTCCCTCCCAATCAACCTTGAAACTATCGCCAATTTTTTCAATTGTTACAAAAAGTCGGATGGGTTTTCCGTGCTCAACCCCATCGTCGTCTATCCAATCTTCAAAGCTCACTTTCCCATCGGGTATCTTCGAAATTTCAGCGCGCGCAACTCTTTCTGCATAGTCAGTTAAATCACGCATAAGTTTCATGGTGACTTCGCGGCCATGCTTATCAACCACTTCTAAAAACTGAGTTTCAGCGGTATGACAAGCAGACAGCTGACCTCTTAGATCACCAAAATAAAGGGTAGGTGCCCTTACATTTTTCTCAATTATTCGAAAAAGGGTGTCATTTGGTTTCCCCTCTGCGTAAAGTTTAGTTGGAGGGATCCGCAATCCTTCCTGGTATATTTCGGTTGAGTCGGCAGCATTTGACCCTGGAACCCTTCCGCCTGTGTCCACATGATGTGATGAAACACAAGCAAAGGCGACCCGGTGACCCTCGTGAAAAATTGGTTTTATTACAAATAAATCAGGAAGATGCATACCACCTTCATAGGGATCATTAAGACAAAAGACGTCACCTTCATTGATGTCATTTTGGTATCTAGATAGCACTGCTCCTAAAGCGGTTGGCACAGACCCTAAGTGCCCAGGGAGAGTGAGACCTTGTGCCACGAGAGTGCCTTCTTCATCACAGAAGGCTGTCGCAAAATCCATATTATCTCTGAGAACGCCCGAATAACTGGTTCTAACAACAGTTAGGGCCATTTCATCAGCGATCGAGTGCATCGAATTTTTAAATATTTCGAAAAGAACCGGGTCTGCTTCTTCTTTCATCCGTCTTCCACTTCAATTGACTTTTCATGCAATATAACCCAATAAACAGCTGCGGAGTGAAAATAAATTTGTTTACTCTGAAGTTGTCATATTAATAATTGATCGAAGAGCCACATGTTACTTTTTAATGCTTGTTATTTCCTTGTGCCTGGTCTGATTAAATCTTGATTTGACATTTGAAATTAAAAGTAAGTTCATTAGAAACAATTTAAGATGCTAATGTTATTCTGTTTTGGTGATAGATCCAAAGCTTGGTAATCTTTTTATGATGTCAAAAGTATCAAAAAGTCCGTCAGTTTTTTTAGACAGAGACGGTGTTCTCAATAAGGATATCGGCTATGTCCACAAACCGAGCCAAATTAATTGGATCCCTGGAGCAAAGGAGGCTGTGGCATTACTTAAAAATCAAGGTTATCTGGTTTTTGTGGTAACGAACCAATCTGGTATCGCTAGAGGCCTATATACCGAAGATGAGGTTGAGTACCTACATGCCTGGATGAATAAGGAATTATTAAAATCTGGGGGCGGTTCAATTGACGATTTTCGTTACAGCCCCTATCACCCAGCTTTTGAGAATGTGACCTATGCTAACGTTAAAAATTGGCGTAAGCCTAGCCCTGGAATGATTTTAGATATTATAGAAAAGTGGCCGGTTGATAACCTTCGATCCTTTTTAATTGGAGATAGACAGTCTGACATTGAGGCAGCTGAAGCGGCTAATATCGCAGGTTTTTTATTTAATGGCGGCAGCCTACTAACTTTTGTAGAAGCTATATTGGCATCCCGTTAAAAAACGCGATAAGTTAAGGTTTCTTTAATCATTTTATTGCGTGATTAAATAGAGTTCACTTCGGTAAGTAGCTACGGGTTTTTATGTAAGGCATGTCCACTCAAAACCATTATCTGGATTTAATAACCCGCTTTGGCGGAAAGAAAGTAGCTGTTATTGGCGATATAATGCTCGATCGCTCTCTTTTTGGTGTTACAGAGAGGTTTTCAGCTGAAGCACCTATACCAATTGTCGATGTTAAGTCGAAGGTAGAGCAGCTGGGCGGTGCCGCTAATGTTGCAAATAATCTAAGAGCGCTTGGAGAGACACCGATTCTATTCAGTGTGGTCGGCGATGATCAGGATGGGAAAATTTTAAGTAAATTGGTTGAAGAAGAGATCCAAGGCGAACATTTTATTTTTCGAGAAAACAATCGACCAACAACTGTTAAATTGAGAACTTTTGCTAGGGATCGTCAAATCGCTAGAGCAGATTTTGAAAGCAGAGAAGACGTCAAAAAAGAAGCTATTGAAAAATTACTGATTGGATTAAGCAGTCTTGCAAAAGATATTTCTGCGATTGTGATTGAGGACTACAACAAGGGATTGCTGACGGCATCCTTTATCAAGGAAATTTTAAAAATAGCAAAGAAATTTGAGTTAAAAGTACTTGTAGATCCAAAATTTGATAACTTTTTCGTATATGAAGGCGTTACTCTATTTAAACCCAATATTAAGGAATTATCGGAAGCTACATCTATCGAGATCTCCGACGTTGCGCACGTTGAAGAAGCAGCCAGCATTCTTAGAAAAAAATTAAAAACCCAATATGTCATGGTAACGATGGGTAAGGACGGTATACTTCTTATGGATGAAAACGAGCGCTCTGTAACGCGACCAGCCTTTGTTAGGGTTGTAAATGACCCTGCAGGTGCTGGCGACACTGTGATAAGTGTTATGGCATCTGCGCTCATGGCGGGCATCTCGCCAGAGGATGCAATGGTCATAGCGAACTACGGGGGCGGTGCTATTTGTGAGAGAGTTGGGATACAGCCCATTACTCCGCAAGACTTGAAGGATGCAATCTGCAGAAATGAGAAGAATTAACTGATGTGGTTTCTCTCAAAGGTTTTAATGTCCTTAACAATTCTCATACGATTTAGAGTATTAATTTTTGTGGTCACAATTATTGCAAGTACCTTTACATCGAGGCTCGATTTTACTGCCCATGTTGAGGCGTCAGAGATACGCTCTACCAATAAAAAACATTTTAGGCAGGGGCCCAACAAAGGAAAGCCGGGAATGTTTGGGGCCCAAGGTAAAAAGTATAGAACTAGGATAATAGAAGCACCCAAAAGGGGTATGATAGCGAGTAACCCACAACCATTATTTAAAGCCGCTTCCCTTGATCGAGTAGCAAGTGAAGCTTGCCGCGATGGGAAATTGCGGCGTTTTGGTGGTGGTGTAGCAGAATTTGGAGGTAGAATATATCCAGCTGCAACACTCACCGATATTGCTCGCCAAGCTGGAATTGAATTAGAGCCAGGAATTTATATTTTCGTGAGCGAGGGATCGACTGGGTGCCAAGTTTTTTTCTTCGAGGAATAAATAATAAGGCGAGAGTTTTTGTAATAAAATTGTAATGAATAATCGCTAATATGTGAACCGGTATACCTTGGGGATAAAGACTTTTGGTTCGAATTGGCATAAATGGCTTTGGGAGGATTGGTCGTCTGGCGCTGCGTTGTGCTTTTGAGGGTAGTCAAACCTCTCTTACTACGCAAAATCCCAAAAAATATAAAATAGTCCAAATTAACGAGCTCTAACTATTTTAATGGCGTCGTCGTTACGCAGGCTCGAAGGCTAAATGCAGTTGCCGAGGAAGTTTGGTGACAACTCATATAATTTCAAGATCTTGAAGCTCTTTTATCCGAGTTTTACTTAAGCCAAGTTCGTCTAGTATACGCTCTGTATCTGCACCAAGTTTAGGAGCAGGCGTGCGCAGAGGAGCATCCCCACCAGATCGAATTGGATGAGCAACCATTCTGAAAGTTTCATTGGGTTTTGATGGGTTGGCGAATTCGTGTATAGCGCCCCGTTCTTCAACAAATGGATTCTCCATTGCTTCTTGAATATTGTTGATTGGTGAAGCTGGAACGCTTCCGGCAAAAATATTCAACCAATCTTCTGTCGATTTTTTTGACAACTCATTGTCGAGCATTTCCTGTAGGTTATCTCTATGTTGCAGTCGATCCTTAAATGATTTGAACCTTGCGTCATTCACCCAATCGTGCCGGTTAAGTTTTTGGCACAGAATTGGCCAAAACTTTTCTTTGTTACACATTATGAATATCCAGCCGTTCGCCGTTTTGTAAAGTTGACAGGGCGTTAGGGAAGGGTGCGCGGATCTCTGTAATCTCTCCGTAACAACTCCTTCATTCAAATACCAAGTGGCGAGATAATTTGTATTGTGAAGCGCAAGATCAAAAAGTGATACATCCATATCGCGGCCAGTCCCGCTGGAGCGAGCTGCTACAACCGCCGAAACTAACCCAAAGGCCATTGCCAGCCCCGTCATCATGTCAACCACGGATAATCCAAACCGCGCAGGCGGTGTTCCTGGTTCGCCAGTTACTGAAAACCAACCAGCTTCCGCCTGCATAAGGTAATCAAAGCCGGGCCAATTGCTTCGGGAGCCGGTCCTTCCATATGCTGTAAGGTGGGCACAAACGATCTTTGGGTTCACTGATTTCAGAGAATTGTAATCGAGCCCTAATTTCTCTGGCACATCGCCTCTTAGATTATTGGATACAGCATCTGCAGTCTTTACCAATTCATGGAATAATTGCTGACCTTCATCTTTTTGCAGGTCAATCGTCATACTGTGTTTATTGGCGTTAAAGCTTTGAAAAAATTCACTATCGCCTGGTCCTAGAAAATAAGGGCCCACTGCCCTCGACATATCGCCCCCGTCTCGAGGGTTTTCTATTTTTATAACTTCGGCACCTTGATTGGCGAGATACATCGTACCAAAGGGCCCAGCGCCATATTGTTCAACCGCTAAAACCCGGACCCCAGTTAATGGTTGCATAGAATTTCCTATCGCATGTAAAGTTGTGTGATTTCAATATTAAGAATGCTCAAAAAAGCACGTATAATCAACGTTCTTTAATAAAAATCTTTAATGCATGTAACACACTTTCTGGTTCTTCTTTATGAGGGCTATGACCTATACCTTTTAGAACAATCCTTGAACATTCAACTTTCAGATCGGACTCAATAGCATCTAGCTGTTTCAAGCTACCATAAGCATCATTTTCTCCCTGTATAAGAAGTACAGGCACTGAAATATTTCTCACATAGTCCTGTATATTCCAATTTAAAAAGTTTGGTTCTAGCCAAACTTCGCTCCAATTTTTAAACGTACGGTCAGGATCATGGTGATGCTTTTTGAGGCCGCGCCTCAACTTGCCATTTTTAAAAGCAAGTTTAGCCATTTTGATGCCTTCTAAAGATATTTCTTCAACGAAAACATGCGGGGCTTCTAGAATAACCCCTTCGATAGTAGTTGCTGGCCTTGAACCTGCAAATATAGCCGCTATCGATGCTCCATCGCTATGACCATATAATATGGCCCGGCTTATTTTTAGACGTGAGAGCAAAACTGGCAATACCTTCAAAGCCTCATCGTGCATGTAGGAGTTGCAAAATCTCTGCTTTATGAAATGGGACGAGCCATAACCATGTCGTGAGTATAACAGAATGGGATTTTGGATAGTGTTTGAGACTTGTTTTGGAAATTCTTTCCAAGTGGATATAGATCCCAACCCCTCATGCAACATGATCAGTGTTGGGAGATCTTTTTTCCCAGGAATGTAGATGTATTCTAAAACGCCGCCAAGAATCTCTATCTTTTCCAAAGTGTATTTATCGGACAATGCATTCTCTTAGCTAGCTGTTCGCAACTTAAATCTTTGAATTTTTCCTGTAGCAGTCTTAGGAAGCTCATCCAAAAACTCGATCCAACGAGGATATTTATATTCCGCCAGGTTAGTTTTAACAAAATTTATTAATTCAGAGGCCAATTCATCTGAGCCAGCAAAGTTTTTGTTTAAAACTATAAATCCCTTCGGCTTGACGAGGCCGTCATGGTCGTTTTTGCCTACAACAGCAGCCTCTAAAACGGCCTCATGTTTAATTAATGCCGCTTCCACTTCAAAAGGTGAGACGTAAATACCTCCAACTTTCAGCATATCGTCATTTCGTCCCCCATACGTCATCACCCCTTCTTCGGAAATGAAATAATTGTCACCCGTTCTAGTCCAAGATCCTCTGAAGGTGTCTTTGGTTTTTTGACGTTGTCCCCAATACATAAGAGCGGAGCTTGGTCCACTTACCTCCAAAACACCCATTTCACCTGGAGCACAAATCTCGTTGTTATCGTTTATAAGACGTATTTGATACCCTGGAACCACACGCCCTGTTGATCCTGGTGTAATTTCATCTGGCCGATTTGAGACAAAAATATGCAGCATTTCTGTAGTTCCAAGACCATCTAAAATATCGACTCCAAATTTGCTTTGCCATCGTGCTAATAGGTCTGAAGGAAGCGGTTCCCCCGCAGATATACACAGCCTAATATCATGTTTATCTTTCGTTGGTAGGTTGTCGCTCGCTAGCAGCATCGCAAATAAGGTGGGGACGCCAAAAAAAAGCGTTGGCTTCTCTTCTAAAAAAATCTTGTTAATTCTCACGGGTTCCGGGGGGCCTTCTAGTAAAATGGCACTAGCTCCCACTGCCATTGGAAAGGTGAGTGCATTCCCCAGCCCGTAAGCAAAAAACAGTTTTGCTGCAGAAAAAACAACATCGTCCTCACTGATATTTAGAATAGGTATAGCATAGAGATCTGCGGTTGGTGCGAGGTGGGAATGAAGATGAACGACGCCTTTCGGTGACCCTGTGGTACCTGATGTGTAAAGCCAGAAGCATACATCGTCCGGTTTGGTAGAGGCGATTACCCTGGTTTTGTCAGCGGACTCTAAAACCGAGGCAAGAGTTGGATAGGCATCACTACTACCATCGACAAGTACCCTAGCTGGTTCGGGAACATTTTTTGATACAATGTCAACTAGATGTTCTGATATTACGCAAGCGTCTGCGCGGCTATCTGAAAATATGTAGGCATAGTCTTCGGATGACAGTCGCGTGTTTAGAGGAACAGGAACTACTCCAGCTTTTATGGCACCTAAAAAACATATTACCAGGTCAGCAGAGTCTGACATAACAAGGATCAGTCTGGATTCTTGTTTTATATTCATAGAAATCAAGAGGTTGGCGAATTGGTTCGTCCTTTCCTCTATATCAAGGTAGCTATGGACACCGCTTCTGTCGCGAAAAGCTATTTTATTGCCACGACCCGCTTTTAAATTGCGTGAAATAAGATCATCAGCAGCATTATATTGGCTAAATGAGGATGGATTATCTTCCATTTCTACCCCTGCTCTAAAATTTTAGTGCTAAATAGATTTTGTTTATTTTTTCGATCGAAACACTATCTTTACCGAATAAATGTCATAAATAAAGATTTTATCATGAGGCCTGTTCACTCAAAAGTAATGGGCAGTTAGAGTTGTTTTGAATGTTTGATAGAGCCTTAAGCTACCCATACGCGCAAATAGAGGGAGACTTTCTCTTTACTGATGGCACTATCACTAAGCTCGAGGATGATAGTTCTCTAATTGATCGGCAGGCAGTCTTAGCCGTTGGCTCAAATCGATCTCCAGAACAACTACTCAGAAAATTTGGTATGAACGAGACAATACCTGTAACCAAGGCAACGTTGCGGGATTATGATGTTTTTTATTCCGCCCATATCGCATCCTATGGATCTATTCCTGCGGTCTTAGGGCAATCTGATGGCACCTTGGTTGATGTATCAGTAACCTGGTTAATGCCCCACCAATTGGAGCGCATGCACCAAACAGAGGCTCTCGGCAAAAGTTATGATTATGGAGAGTCGTCCTCTTTGCGAATTGACTTAGGTAATGATCGTTCTGCTAAACGTATTGGGTGCTACTTGGGACGAAATGGGTGCGCTAATCTTGACGGTAGTCCGATCGTTTTGAAAGAAGTAAATGCCTTAGAACGGAAATTTCTCTCTGCGGATCAAAAAACACTATTGACACGTGTATATCATATGAATTGCGAGAATAAGAGTTTTGAACAATGGTTAGCGAAAATCATTAAAGATCATGATTTTCGAGCAAAAGCGTCAGAAAAGTTGGCTAGTTCTGCAATAAAAAATGATCTATTAGACTTTGAGGTAAGATAATGCTGCGTCCGGATAGGTTGGGGTTAGTTGGTTGCCTTGTTATATTTGTATTATCTTTTGTTTTTCAGGACAGCGATAGTTCAGGAAGACACAATCCGGCTCCCGAGAGGTGGGATCCTCGCCGGCCTGCAATCAGCGATATCACAGAGCAAAGACGCCCAAGAAGCGTTGGCCCAAAACAAACTTTGCCAGCAGTTTCAAGCAAAGATCCTACATTAAATTTGATGCCGTCGGTAAAAGGAAATAGCACGGGTACTGCTTTTTCGATTGGCAAAGGCGTTTGGATGACAGCAAGGCATGTAATAGAGGGCTGCAATAAATTTGGAATTAAATCTGGTCCGAAAAAGATTTCCCGAGGGAAAAACCCAGTTATTAACCCATTTCATGATTTGGCAATTTTCGATACCAGCATTGCGGCCCCAAATTTCTCATTCGATAAAGAAAATCTTTTACTGGGCCAGGATGGATTTCATTTTGGCTACCCGCAGGGAAAACCAGCAGCTATACACTCCTCTTTGCTCGGTCGAGCAAATATTAATCCTGGTCGGCGCACGAGACATAAAGAACCCGTCTTAGCTTGGGCAGAAATTCGCCGGGTTCCAAACTTTTCTGGTTCCCTTGGCGGCATAAGCGGTGGACCGGTTATCAATAAAGATGGAGAAATCATTGGTGTTTCTGTAGTTGAAGCACGTCGTCGTGGGAGAATTTTTACTGCGGCTCCAATAGGTTTGGAGGACATGCTTAGACGAGATGCTTCGTACAAGCCCACGGATAGTGGAGTAAAGTTTGATAATAACATCAATCGGCAACAGTTTTTTAAATTTGGCGAATCTTTAAGAAGAAAATTAGCCGTTTCTAAAGTGTTTTGTTGGGTTCAGTAATAAGGGGTTAAACGCTTTCGCTTTAGGAATTAATTTTAAGGGTTTCGATTAAGTGGCTTTTACATATTATTTGCCCGAAGGCGAACTTGTCTCGGACTGTTGGCAGTTTGATGTGAGTTTTCGCACTTGACTCATTTTCGTTGACCAACTTTACTTAATGTTAGATCTCGGGCGGTTTTTTTGGGACGTCGTATCACGTCGAAAATAGTTAGTAAAAAGGGAGAAGAGATATGAGTGTAGAAGATGGAGGCGCTCCAGGAGCCGCAGCAGAAGTTGCTCCAACAGCATTTACTGATGTAATGAGCGCTACCTTTCAACAAGCAGTTGCAGATGGTGTTCCCCCCGCTGAAGCATTTGCTCAGGCGGAGGCGGCCTGCACGGAGGTAGCCATTGAAATGGGTGTTCCTGCTGCAGATGTCGCAGCGAACTTGGCAACGGCACAAGCCACTTTTAATGATGCTGTGGCGGGTGGTACAGACCCCGCAGCTGCAATGACCAGCGCGGCTGGCCAAGCCGCGACAAATATGGGAATGGAGCCAGGAATAGGTGGCGGAGATGCGACTTCTTTAATATCTAATGCAATGGGATCAGCATATGATGCAGCTATTCAGGCTGGGTCATCTCCGGCTGAGGCCTTTGCAATAGGCAAGGCAGCTGCTGAAACAGCTGCTCAAGAGATGGGTATCGATCCAACTGCTCCAGGGCCCTTTTTGGATACAATGACTTCTGTA
>CEWH01028448.1_pt1 | contig 12584 bp, 27 predicted proteins | sample 531231 | NCBI WGS metagenome assembly CEWH01 (sample SAMEA2622316, study PRJEB7988) | marine metagenome | biome: marine biome (ENVO:00000447); feature: surface water layer (ENVO:00002042); material: "saline water (ENVO:00002010), including plankton (ENVO:xxxxxxxx)" | depth 5 m | reverse complement strand
TGCCCCGCTATCCATCAGCCATTCATAGATTGTGTAGGGAACATTCCGCTTCTCATAGTTGGCTTTCTCGTCTTCCGACAATTTTCTCCAATCCATTGTTCGCAATCGTTCTCCTGTATCTATGTGGAAATAGAAGTTGGCATGGTGTCTTACGACTTCCAACCTTACTTCAGCTTCCTCGCATCGCTTCTTCGCATATTCTATGTTCTCGTATGTTTCAGGCCATTCCGAGCCAGGGTCAGAAAACACAGCAGTATCAAAAGGAGGAAACTTTGTGTCAAGTTCCTCTCTGCTTATGCCTAAATGCTTTGAAGCACGATCTCTGTCTAAGTGCATTGCTAGTAACGCTGAAGAATCAACGCCACCACCAAAGCTTAGTATGTATTTTTTGTACATGAGCGATTCCTACATAGGTGTGGTCAAAGACCATTCGCATCCGACAGCTGTTGCCATAGCGAATAGATGATCATAAGTTGGCACTCTAGCGTCTTTAATTGCTAATTCCCAAATATCACCTTGATTCTGTCCTTCATCGTAGGTTTCTCGGATTCTCCATTTTTTGAACCTCTGCCATTGTGATTGACTTACGCCTTCTGCTGCTTTTGCTGCAGCATTAACTGACATTCCAATGGCTTCCATTCTTGCTTCAATCAAAAGCATTAGGTCTAGTTTACTAGGTATATCCATGAGCGATTACTCCTTCTTCGCAGATTTTCTGCGTGAGTTTTCTATCTTTTGACAAACTTTACACCTGGCGTTCAAACCATATTTGCCTCTTGCCTTGTTGCCGAAGAACTTGTCGTTCGCTGGCAATTCTGGCCCTTCTTCATGATGACATTCACCATTTATCCCTGAACAAGTCTTTGTTGTTCCTTCTGGTAGTGTTCTCCAGCTACCTCTAGATTTCTCGGCTCTTGCCTTTTGGTATTCGGGGTTGTATGTGCTTGTCTGTTTAATTACGTGTAGGTGACATTTTTTGCATCTTGCTTGATATTGGCCTTTGCGTTTGCCTCCCAACGAATAAAATTCCGTTAAGGGTAAATTTGGTCCATCATTGTGCAAGCATACTCCGTGTCCTATTCCTGTACATACCTTCATGAGCGGATTCCTCCGAGCGTTACCAATCTATGCCAACGGTTCTTAATCTGTTGCATACCAATCGATAGGTTCGAAAATTCGTATTTTGAAATGTGCCCAAGATGAGTCTTTTCCAGTTTCATCGTTGCCGTTACATTCAGGACAAGTGTAAACGCTCATCCTACCATTAGCAATATCAACGATTTCTTTTTCTAATTCTTCACTACAAATCATACAATTACCTGTACGATCTGCCGTGGACTCAATGTAATCAGATGTGCTACTAGGGTCTTCACACGGACTAAATTCAATTTCAACTGAATATCCGCACCCTCCATCGTCTTGATGACATTCAAAGTTCACCCCTGTTTGCATCTCATCAGAGTAAGGGCCAAATTCTGTCCAATCGGACCATTGTCTCATTCGTTTCAAACACTTGGGGCATTTTCTTCCCGCACATAACGGGTGTCTCGTTCGGGTTCTTTCCTTCAATAGTTCTGTCAAATCTCCATCATCTGTGTAGGAGGCTGTATCTCCTAGCTCTTTGTGGAGTTTTTTTCTTCCGAGCATTACCATGCCCGAATCTGTAACAATGAAGTCATTATCCATTGAGCGGTTCGGGTTCTGTTACAAGATCCCACACGCATACTTCATAGTGTCCTGAGAGAACTCCCTTTCTCAAAGCGAATCCTACCTTCTTGAAACGCTTGTCTTTTGACAAACAATTCCCTAGTTGCTGACTAGTTGTTCCATGCCTAAAGCAATCATTAATGTGTTCTTGGATAGCAAAAGTGGTTTGCGGTCCGTTCTCTTTCAAATACTCAGCAATCTTAATTCTAATTCTTTTGGTCCTCATGGAATTACCCCTACATGGGTTCCATACATGAAGTCTTTGTCTCTCATCATTGAGCGGTTCAGTCGAAGCGACATAAAGAATAAATGTATTCAAACAAATCTCGACCTTCTTCTGTAAATCCAGTCGGGTCATTATCTGTTTTCAGTTTTCCATTTTCTTCATAATCGTGTATCATTTCATCTCCAACAAGACCTTTTTCAATCAAATAGTGAATTATTGCATCGGCAGATTCACAGGCAAACTGTATTTTTGTACTTTCATCCCAAAACCCGTTTGCATCTTCTATTCTGGTTTCAACCATGAGCGATTACTTAATCGTTATTTTGTGTCTGCACTTTGGACACCTGTATTCCTTTTCCCCTTCTTTATTGTAATACTGTGCTTTTTTACAATTAGGACAATGAAAAGGCATACCGTTTGGCGTATCAACGACTAACGTAGGCTTTCTTCGTTTAGATCCATCGGACCATTTGTTTCTCTTGCGTCGTGCCATGAGCGATTCACACAATTAGTTGGAAATCTCCGTTTTCAATGTAATCGATAAAGTTGTCTTCAAAGCAACTCTCCCAATATTCAGGTTCCCACAATTTGCTTTCCATTTTCTTGAACAACAAATCTGTCAAAGGACCTGGCTTTGCATTGTCAAAGTCAGCCATAGTCTCTTCATATTCATCCTGATACCATGTATAGTCGCTAATACAACCACACATACCAGGTGCCCAACCATGTTCTTTCCTAAATTCTTCATAACTTAGGTCGGTTGGCCCAAGGTAGTATTCGCTTCCTACTATTCCAAGCCATTTAGAATCAGCATGAAGCAGATGCATTTTGACTTTAGAATTTTTCAGTAAATCGTTAATTCTGCTGAATTTTTCGTAAGATGTTGGAATGTTTTCTTCCTCAACATCGATATCCGAGGCACAAGTGCCTTCGCCATCAACGAAAATTAGTGGATAATCATGTACTGGTGAATTGAAGTAACCTTCATACCAATAATCTCCACTTATCACCACGATATCTGCTTCAGGGAATTCTTCAAAGAATTTCTCAAATGCTTCGGTTTTGTCAATCCTTTCGGGATGATGCCCTAAGCGAATAATACCGTAATTAATTGTGATCATATTGTGCTTCTTACATACTGGCCCTATACCATCTTCAATAGATGCAGGGTCAGTTAATCTCCTTCCACATCTGGAACACTCTCTATCTGAGAGTCTTTCCATCAATAATTCTGTAAGATTCATGAGCGGCTCAAGCGGGGGAAGGCCAAAGTGGATGGTGTTCTCTTAGAATATCCATCAAAATTTCAACTGCATCTGCAGCTACTTCTCTTTCAACCCCTCTTTCAGTCCATTGTTCGTAGTTACCTTCTAGTTGTTCATATTCTAAAAGCTTCAAACATTCGTATGCTGCTATCTCGACTCCGTGTTTTAATTCTGCACGCTTCAAGTATGCATATTTTGGTCTATCTTCCATGAGCGGTGTTCAATCAAGTAAAGCATTCAGCTTTTCTAAGCGTCTAGCACTCTTGAGTTTCTTTTCCCCTTCTTGGGTTTGTATTCTCTCAAGCAGACGCTCACGTTCACGCTCCTTCTTCGCCCGATCATCTCCATGTGTAATTGGAGGTAGGTCTGGTTTCTTCACTTCAACTGCTAGACTTTCAAGTGATTGGGTCATAACTTGCTGAAGCTCCGATTGAAGCGTTTGTGCTTTTACCAAATCATCAACTATTCCGTTTTCTCTCCAAGTGTCGAACATTTTGTTCATCTCTTTACGGATTTTGTTTACTTTGATTGAAGCTTTCTTGACTTCTCTATCCTTCTTTGCTTTCTGTACTAAATTTGTAAGTACCATGAGCGATTATTCACATTTGAGGTATCAAATCCGTAAAACCTTCGTTGGGGTCTCCATCAACTGTTCTAACGGCATTGATGAATCTTAACATACATGAAGATGCATACCAATCTTTCAATGTTTTAAGGGCTTCTTTTACCCCTATTGTCTCAATCCGAATTAGCGGGTCATATCCATAACTCTTCATCAATTCATGTTGTTCCTCATCTTCTAAAACATATATCTTGTGGCAAGTATCAAATGCAATCGATACTGACCTCTCAAGTGTTTTTTCAATCTTATTCCAAGTAGCTTTACTAGGCATGAGCGGCTTATTTCGATTTTCTCTGTTGTCTCTGTTCTTCAGGCGTTTCATCACCATGAGGGTAAAAAATCTCTAAAGTCTCCTGATTCATTAGATATAACATCCTTAGTTCATTACGACTGCCTTCACCATACATTTCTTTCAAAAGTGGAAATGTAGGCATTTCCACACAAATATAGTCTGCCCAACCGTAGTTTCCACCAAGCGATGTTTCATCTTCTATGACAACCTTTACTGTAACGAATTCTTTGTCCATGAGCGGCTTATTCTGGTGTTCCAGTAAGGAACAACTTTGCCTGTGAGAATTCTGTTGAACTCACATAATCGTAGTCTGTTGATCTTACAACGGCTGATATTCCAGCAGTATAAGCTGTTGTTAATGCGGCTCGATATTCTTCAAGTGCATCTTCAAGACTTTCACATACGACCCACCTTTCATTTCGATAAGTCGTTCCGTTCTCGTAATCAGCGAATACTATCCATCTTGGGCCTTCAAATGCTTTCTCAATCAATAATTCTTTTGCTGTGTCAATCACAACATCAATAGGCGGCATATCTGCTTCAGGATCTTCCAGCAGTCCTGGGTTTTCCTCTAGGACTATCTCTGAAATCTTTTGCTGTGCAGCAAACTCTTCATCAATATCAAGATTATCCCCTCCGTAAGAATCCGCAGATTCTTTGTTTGCTTCTTTCTCGACTATTTCTGGTAGTCGTTCTGCAAAGCTTCTCTTGTCCAGGTCGATGTAATCAACTCCTTCTTCTAATTCTGAAAATTTCTTTTCCATGAGCGGATTTAGCCTCGCTTTGTGCCACATTGATTGGGGCATATCGGGCAAGGCGTATGACAAGCGATAACATCTGCATCGTTTGTCTGGTATAAATCTCCTTCAAAGTAAATCGGGTCGCAGGTCGATTTTCGGCTTATCTTCGTGTAATCCACGTAGCTTCTAGCCTTTTGATAATCTTCCATTTCAACATACGGCCAGCGTGGATCGTTGGCTTCCATCTTCCAAGGAGTTTCTAGAATAGCCCAGCCTTCAGCTTTACAGGCTTTTCTAAACCAATCTTGGAGTTCCTTTAGGCCTCCACCACCATTTTCCTTTGTTTTGAATGAAAAGGTACACAATCGCATGAATACATTCTCATCTTTATTGTAGGCATGGTAACTTCTTAGCCAATCCATGATTTTTGCAACTCGCTTATCGTATGTAGGGTATTCATCATAGCCAGGTATAACCGACCAATGGATGATAGCTCCTGTCAAAGATAAACGAATCATCTGCTCAATTGAGGGCATGGCCCAAAACTTCGTGATGATAACGGGTTTGAAACCCATTTCGCTAATCAATTCTGCTGTTTGTACTGTTACTTCGACTCCATCCTTTCTTCCGAAGGGATCTCCCATAACTCCTATTCGCACCCAATCAATGTGAGGGTGCTTGAACCTCAAGTCAACAAGGTCTGCTCGCAGTTTCTCTGGTACAAGTACCAAAGATACTGGATTATCAAAGTCCATTTTTCCACCTAAGACATAGTGACTTACAGATGCGTAGCATCCGTGGCACTTGCCAGGGCAGCCCATAACCGTGTCAAGTGTATTTGGCTCGGTCTTGCTGTTGCCTCTTATGTGGACTGCTTTTACAGGGAAACGATTTAGTGGTTTCCCGTTGCTTGTTTGGGTTCTTTTCTTTCTTGGTTCGATTTTTCCACATTCCATGTAGTCCTGTCGAACATTTCTAGTAGCCATTTTTAGCTTCATGAGCGGTGTCGTTTTCATAAAATCCTTCTAATTGACTTTCTAGGCTGTTCATGTAAAATTGCATCAACTCCATCAACCATTCGTATGCTGCTTCCCGAGTCCAGTGCGTAACTCCATTTGCATTTAGACAGTCCAGCACAACATCTGCAGCATGACTTGGTTCGACTGTTTCAATACTATTATTGTAGTCAAACCATTCCATAGCCTCTTGCAAGGCTTCGTCTTGTGCCTCAAACATCTCTTCTTCAGTCATTTGCAACTCTTTCTCTGCTTTCTCAATCAATATTTCTGATTGCATGAGCGATATTAGGCGAGTAATGTCTGTTGAGGGTATTCATCAATCAAATCCTGTACACAATGTAAGTGTGCTTTGATTTGCACCAATGAAGTAACGCTTCCATCATGACGGGAAGGTACGCTATGCCTCGACATAACAAAAGTCAAGTCGCCTTTTTTGATTCTAGCTCCGCAAACAACGCAGGGGTGTTCATTTGAACCCTGCCCTCTTTTTGCGGCTTCAATTCTGATAGAATTCTGCATGAGCGATCTAAAGCTTCGTTTCAGCTACACAAATAGTATCATAGTGGTGTCCACCATGAGGAACCATCATAACTCGGTGAATAGAGAATCCTCTATTCTTGCCGATTCCCATACTATTCCATCCAAATGATAGAACGGTTCCACCTGGTTTCACTATTCTCATTATTTCATTCTTGATATCTGCATAGAATGATTGTGATTCTTTTTGTGTCATAGCGTGTCCAATATCGTCGTAGCATTCTTTGAGTTGTCTAAGTGAATAAGGCGGGTCAAATATTATGCCGTCTGCCTCATTATCATCAAACATTTTCAAGAATGCTAACGCATCCATATTGTAGTCTGTATCGAACTTTGGATTCAAGTCATTAGTAATGTGGCCGTATCTCGCCTCTCTTGCGAAAGGATCGAGGACACGATTCAAACCTTCTAGTTCTTCTTCAACGAATCTTTTGATTGGCTTGATTGAAAAGGTGTTTTTATTGGGCATAGCAAATTTCGCCCTTTCAACACGCATTCCAATCTCTTGTCTTACTACCAGTTTTATTTCTGGTGGTGCCAATGTTGATTGCATGAGCGGCTCAATTCGGAGATTCTAACACCTTCTCAATGATGGCGTATGCTGTCTTCAAATTGTTCTTGTGCCTCAATAGAGCTGATTGTACTGCATCGTGAAATTCAGTTCCAAGAAGTTCCTCGACATTTTGCATAAGTGTCAATTCGGGATCATAGAAAGGACCTGCTTGTTTTCGTAAGTCCATTTGTAATCCTACCAAATCGACACCCATATAGTGTCTAGTATCTCCTTTGGGGATGAAGTCATCCAGCTCCAATTCAATATTCATCAAACTACTCGTTTGCATGAGCGATTAACCGAGAAATCCTCTAAACGGATTCTCGAAATCTGGCTTTGGTGTTAAACAAGAACAAACGAATTTGCAGATTTGCTTCCCATCTTTAGCAAATCTGTCAGTTCCAATTAAACGACCCCATAGGCCACAAACGCACCTGCATTCAAGTCGATGCTTGATAGTCAGTTGCGGCATACGCCTTCCGATGGTGGTCGAATAATTGGAACTTTCGTTCAATCTTTCACCTCAATATCGATTAGTTCAAAGTTATGTGCGTGCGTGGCGGGCTTACCGTTTATGACATACTCATAATGCGGAGCCAACATACATTCCATATTACCTGGGCAGATTGTAGTCAATCCATTCATCAAATCTTGTAATTCTGATTCTTTTGCCCAGCCTTCTGCTTCGGGATATGCGTGTTCTGCACCACACCACTTACACTCAAATATTGCACGAACCAATCGGTCTGCTTGTGTATCTGTTTCAGACATGAGCGGTACTTAGGACACAAAATAACTAACAAGGGGGATTTGAAGCCCCGTAAGTAATAGTCCGTTTCTGTGATTTCTTTTTTAGTTGAAACCTTTCTATCACTTGGTTACGACCAAGGCGAATATCTCTCTCTTCCCGAGTATAAACTCCGTCATCTTGGCCCGTACTAGTTTTAGGTTTTCTTTCAACATAATGTCTTAATCTAAGTCGGTATCTAGGACAGTTCAATAAACCATCACTTTTCTTCCTTCCTTTAGAATCAAATCCTTCTATCATGATGTAGTCTTGCTTGTTTGACTTACCCCAAGAGATATGTGAACATGGTGCGCCTTTCCAAGCGGCACCTTTTGTTGTATCTAGGGCATTTACCAAACCTTTCAAGTCTTTTATCTTGAATATATCGTGAAACTCTGCGTATTCCTCATTGTTATACCAGGTTATGTTCACGTCAGGCGTGTAGCTTATGCAATCTGTTCTCCCAGCTTTTCTATTTAGTGCAAAGAACATAATTTTGCCATGACTCCATGACTTTTGTCCAATACTACTAGTAATGTGCATAAGATCATCAGATAGGCTACAAACCCTGATTGCCCTTTTCAATTTCCAATTCTCAATGTGATAATTGTAAGGCAATAAATCTAGATTTTCAAATTCTTCCAGTTCTTCATTCTTAGTAATGCAGCTAGGGTCAAACATTCGCATTGTGTAAGACCATTTGCCTTTCTTAATGTTAGAATGATCTTCGGTAATCGTCAAATGATTGTCCGAGACTTCAAACTGAAAAGGATTCTCTATTTGATTTGCCTTGTATTTAGGTTTAGGCAATTTCATCCATTCCTTGATTTTTCTTGTTTCAACTATGCCGTCTGGCTTCATCTTGTTAAGTTCATCAAAGTCAAACGAAACTGGTTCATCAGTCGTTGCATCTGGAATGAATACCATTCCATCTGAATTTTGATTGTAAGTTGATTGGCTTATTTGCAAAACGAGACCTTTATCTCGAATAATGTAAATTTCTGCCATATCTCCTTCTAACCAGCCAAGTAACTCAAATCCTCGTCTAAGATTTTGCCTGCTTACAGCAGTTCCTAAGTTTCCTTCTTTCTCGATACTTCGAGCTTGTAATAGTCCTGTTAGACTCATGAGCGGGGTTAGTCCATTTCATCCATTGCTTCTTGGATTCTTTGTCTAACATCATCTTGATCTCCGATGTTGTCGTAAATCAAGTCTTCAACGCTGCATACTTCGATAGATACTTCTTTGTCGAGTTCAGCACAATAAAATGTAACCCAAACTTCTTCAACTCCTTCCATCAATGCAACTGGCTTCCATTCATACCTGGACATGAGCGGTAATTAGTTTACCTCATGGTTGTCAATGATAGCAACATCTCCCAATAAAACTGTAAAGTTTCTATGGACTGGGTTATTTTCCCACAACACATCTGTTGCTGCGTTGTTTGTTGGCTTGTTTCTCATCATTCCTTCTTGGTCAACTACCATCAGCTTTTCAACCCCATCGATTTCTAGTCGAACAAGTTCAATCATGTTACATCTAGTGATCTTATACAGTTCACTAAACGTGTATGTATCGCCTTCGGGGCTGATATCTTCCATTACCTGTTGTCCTGTCTCGGGGTTTATTTCGGTTCGTATTACGATTCCCATGAGCGGTGTCATTCCTCTGGAATGATGGCGTAACCCATTCTATCTCTGCATTCGTGGGCTAATTCCCACCATTTATCATTGTCAATGTCATGTGGCAATATATCTTCAAGAATACTTTCAAGATAATCTTGAGAAAGTTCATACGCCCAACTTAGTATTTGTTCGGCTCCTTTCATGATTAACTCATTGTGTTCTTCCCATTGCTCGTCTTTATTTTTCGACATGAGCGGCTAATCACAGTTCAGTTATTACGGCTTCAGCTATTGCCTTTGCCACATTTACTGTTACTGCGTTTCCTATGCCTCGATACGATTGTTTGCTGTTTACGATGTTAAAGTCCGAAGGGAAACCTTGCAGGTTTGCATATTCTCGGACAGAGTATGGCGTTACTAAGCCATCATCTCTTTGCACCATTTGGGTGCTTTGATCGCTAGCGTAATGTGCTATACACGTATTCCCAATCTCACTTTCGCAGTTCTGCTTGATAGCTACTTTCTGCCTATACACCTTGCCAGTTTTAGGCGATGGTGTTTGGTTTAGTCTGCGTAGCATATAATCGGGCATTGGACCGTTATACGGTGGCACATCGGGGTTCTTTTCCAATATCTTGCCAACTGTATGTGTCATATCCAACGGTTTGTGTTCAAGGATAGGTCGTTCAATGTTTTTATTGAATCCCATCACAATTAGTCTCTTACGCTTTTGCGCTACTCCAAAGTCACTAGAAACTACATTTCCATAAACGAAAGTATAGTATCGGCCTAGTCTTTCACCAGTAATAGAACAAGGTGTGTTCTTCAAGGTCTCCATAACGATTCTTGCACCTAGAACATCAGTTACATTCTCAATAACAAATGCCTTTGGTTGCATATCGCCTATCATCCTTCTCATGTGGAGAAATAGTTCTCCACCTTCCCTTGCATACTTTTGGTAATTCTGCTTTGGTTTCTTATCGCAATGCTTCTTGTTGTGAATGTTAGCGGCATTGGAATATGTAACACAGGGGAATCCCCCTATCAGTACATCTGGTATTCCATGTTCCTCCATCAACATATTACTCGACAACAAATGTATCGATTCTTCGTAAAGTTTCGTGTCGGTAAAGTTCTCTTTGAAGATTGATGCCTGGTGGCTATCAACCTCGTTCGCCCAAAGATTCTGGAACCCTGCTTGTTCAAAGCCAAGATCCAAACCTCCGATTCCTGAAAAGAACGAACCAACTGTCGGTTTACTATTCATGAGCGGCTCAAGGCGTGAGAAGCTTCTCACACTTGACCTTAGTTTTCTTAGCTCTAATGTAGTCCACCGTATGTGGTGGAATCACAGTTTCGCCTTTCTCAAAGGAAACACGATAGAAGTTATCGATTCCGTCATGTCCGATGACTAATCTTCCTTCTTCGTTCTTGTGTCGTTCGAATAGTTGCTTACATTGCTTTTCTAATTCCTTGACTTCTTCCTTGAGGGCATCCCTCGCTTCCTTCTTTCTTTGCAATTGTACGAACTTCTCTCGTACTCTTTTTGGTGCTTTAACCATGAGCGGGTTTAGTCGAATTTCCTGTTCAATTCTCTATCAAAGATTTCATCTAGAACAGGTAAAAACTCTTCTTCGTAAAAGTAAATTGCGTGCGTATATGTTACATCAGCGAAGTATTTCAATGCCATAGAGGGTGAAGTCCATGATTTGTTTCGAACTACTTTCGCATCTTTCAGATGTAATACGGACCATTCTTCAATCCCATCAATCGTGGCTCTCATGAACACAAATGTTGTGTCATCTTTGGTGCCATTCGCCTGAAAAATTACTTGTGCGTTTTCCATGAGCGGTAATTCAAGAATGAATCTCGATGATTTTATCACCGTATTTTTCTCGGACCCAAGCGGCTGCCTTTTCAGGTTGCCCTTGATTGCCAACTGTTCTGTAAGATCCTTCTTCATCTCCTTCAATACGGAAGATTACTTGTTTCTTAGTTTGACGCTTAATCCATTTGGCGGTTTCTGCTTCTTCTCGAAGCTCATCCACTATCCAATCAAGCTTTTCAGTTGTTACTTCCTTTTCCTCGCCATCAAAACCTGTGTAGGTAATGTGTTGCGAATCAACCCATTCTTCAAATTCTTTAATTGGTTTATCCATGTCGAAATCATAGAAGTTGCATCCTCCACGACCTTCATTTCTAGCTACACCAATTTTCTTACCTTTCCAGTAAATGCTTGCTGAGAAGCATACTGTCTCTTGACTCATATCATTGTGAACTTTCAAGTTCTTCAATTCAAGTCCTTCGTCTTTGTATTTAGACATGAGCGGTACTATTGTTCAATCCAATAACCCTCGGAATCGTATTCCTTGGGGTCAATGGTAATGATTTCACCAGTTTTGTGTTTATTGATTGCAAAGAAACGATCATTCGAGATAGCGTATATTGCATCTTCAAATTGTCTTTGCTTTCTGCCATGTCCTCTAAGGTGTTCTTCTGGACTCCATGTAGAATCAAGGAATTTCAACTCCTTGTTTGTTGCAATTTCGTCAGGCTCGTAGTTTTTCCTTTCCATTGAAGGTCCACCATATTTGGATTTGTGGTCTCTAATCAAAAACCAAGATAGGCTCACAGCAAACTGCAGCTGGCTTGTCCAACCTGCAGCATTTGTGTTCCAACCTGCTTCTTTCATTCTTTCAACGAACTCAAGATTTACAAAATCTGGTAAACTCATAGGTTCATTTTCTTCGTTTACGGCAAATATAGGCCATACCAACGTGAGTCTGTTCAAGAACTCTCTTGGATCTCTGCAATCTCCACAACCTGTTAAGTAACTTGCACTTCCGAGCATAAACCCGTTAGTGAATTCAAGTTCTTCATCCGTAAAGCCCTTATCAGGGCCATTCTTTATTCCGACAATTAGTGCCATGAGCGGTGCCTTTCAGCAATTATGCTTCATCTTCTTGAAGGGGTTTATTTTCGTAATTGAATTGCCGAACGACTTCTTGAAGTCGTGTCAGTAATTCATACGTGTTTTCCTTCAGCATTGTTATTCTGGAAGCATCGTACTGCTCACAATGTACTTCATCGATATGAAATTTGATTTCACACGTTGGTTCTTCAGTTGCAGGGTCTATGCAGTAAAATGTTCCTTCAATTAGGCCAATCATGAGCGGTTCTTCACGCAAGCATTAGCTTTGGCTCGTTCATTG
>CEWH01148406.1_pt1 | contig 12700 bp, 3 predicted proteins | sample 531231 | NCBI WGS metagenome assembly CEWH01 (sample SAMEA2622316, study PRJEB7988) | marine metagenome | biome: marine biome (ENVO:00000447); feature: surface water layer (ENVO:00002042); material: "saline water (ENVO:00002010), including plankton (ENVO:xxxxxxxx)" | depth 5 m | reverse complement strand
GATGAAGATGAAGATGAAGATGAAGATGAAGATGAAGATGAAGATAAAGATGAAGATGAAAAAGAAAAAGAAAAAGAAAAAGAAAAAAATGAAGAAAGAGAATTACTAAACGAAGAAGAAGATAAATTAAAAAAATTTAAAGAATCTACTAGAGGCAATCCTATTTTAAATAAATTAGAAAAATTACAACCTGAATTATTTAAAGTTAAAACATATAAACCTAATCTTGCTAAGGAAGATATAAATAAAAATTATGTAAGTTATTCAAGATTATGTCAGTCTGCTCGTCAGCCTGTAATTCTTAATGAAGAAGAAAAACAAAAAGTTTTAATTGATAATCCAAAATATACAGCTAATGATATTTTAGAATATTCTACTAATCCTACTGAAAAATATTATTATATATGTCCGAAATACTGGGATTTAGAAAAAAATTCTACTTTAACACAAGAACAAGTTGAATCAGGAGACTATGGGACTATTTACACAAAAGACAAAGGTAATATATATAAATTTGAAGATAAAGATAGAGAACCTGCATTTTTAAAAGATACAGTAGCAGATGCATATGGTAATGAATTTTGTTTACCTTGTTGTTTTAGTAAATTAAAAAATGAAAAAAAATCAAAACAAGATAAAGGCAATCGAACTTGTAATATTAGTAGTAAAGTTGTTAAACAAGGAGATATAAAATATATTATTAGGTCTGATAAATTTCCCTTAGAACAATATAAAGTTGGTCATCTACCTATTAATGTAAAAAAATTTTTACAATTTGATTCTGATGACTGCATTAATCCTGATAATAATAACATTAAATACAAATATACATGTTTATTAAGATATGGAGTTCAAAATGATAAAAATAATTCATTTTTATCTTGTATTGCAGATGTTTTTTCTAAAGAAATATTACAAATAAATTCTACTATTTCTATTGATGAAATGAAAACTATAATAATTAAATCATTAACTATTGATAATTTTATTACTTACAATAATGCTAATTTGGTGCAAATATTTTTAAATAAAAATATTACTGAAGAAATATTAGACTCATTTGATATTTCAAAATTTGAAAATAATAGTAATTTTTACAATAAATTAGACAAAACTAATTATAATCATATAAATTTATACAAAAGAATAGTTATTTCTTTTGAAAATTTTAAAAAATATTTAAAAGGTAATAATTATTTAATTGATTATACATATTTATGGGATATTGTTTGTAAACCTAATTCATTATTATTTCCTAATGGAATTAATTTGATTATATTAGATATTACAAGTTATGATTTAACTGATAATATTAAAGTAATTTGTCCAAAACAAAATTATTCTAATGAATTTATAGATGATAGTAAAAAAAATCTTATTTTATTAATGAAAGAACAATATTTTGAACCACTTTACTTAATTAGAACAGAAGTTACTGATATTATTACTCCATTAATTTCTTTTTCTTCTAAATCAAGCGAAACTAGATTAAATGAATTTAAAAAAATTCTAAATTTTATTAGAGAAGACCTAAATGATAATTGTATAGAAAATAATTCAAAAAATATTACATTTGAAAAAAATATTTCACTTGATAATCTAGTTAATATATTAAATAAATTAGGTTTTGAAATCAACTTTCAAGTTATGGATTATGAAAACAAAGTTATTGCTGTAATTGTAAGCAATTATAATAATTATGATTCATATAGATACATTCCTTGTTATCCATCTAAAATGTATGATTATTATGTAATTCCGATAAAATTCATAGATGAATTAACAGAAGAAGTATTCACTGATTATAATTCTACAAAAGAATTTTTACAATATATATATGATTCCACTAATGAAGTTGTAAAATGTAAACCTGTTTATAAAATTGTAGAGGATAATTTAACAATAGGTATATTGACAAATGCAAATCAGTTTGTAATGATTAATAAACCTGAAGTATATATAAAAGATGAATTACCAGAACTTTCAGATAAAAATTACTTATTTACAGATATTATTATACAAAATAAATTTAACGTTGATGAAGAAAGAAAACAAATGATAAATAATATCAAATTAGAATCTGGATTTTACGATTCTTTTAGAAATACTATTATTAAACTGCTTTTTGAATATAAAAATTACAAATTTAAAATCAAATTACAAGATATTATAAAAAACAATGCACTTATTTATTTTGATAAATTAAAACTAATACGTGATGAATTAGAAATTCTTGCTAAAGATTATATTAATTTTGCAGAATATGATCCAAAAATACTTGCTAATATAAAGAATTTCTCTCTATGTATTAATAATAATCATTGTGATACAGATTTCTGTATGATTAATACAAATACTAATATATGTAATCTTATTATTCCCAAATTTAATTTAATAACAAATGATGATAATTATAGTATTTATTTTACTAAACTTTCTGATGAATTTACACGTTATAATAAAACAAAACTTATATTATTTAATTCATCTAATTTTATTTCATTTAATAACATAAAATACAATATTAATGAAAATGAAGTTATCTTAATGGAATCTGTATTAGCAGAAGAAATAACGTCTACTGGATTACAAATTAAAGACCCTTATTCAAATTATACAACATTTGATACATATAATATTAAATCTTCTAGTAAGATTAATAAAGTTGATACTTCTAAAATTACCACAGAATATGATGATTTTGACTTAGATAAAATACAACCTGATGAAAAAGTTGTTTTAAAATTACCAAAAAAGCAAGTTGAAAAAATTAAATTATTAGAAAAAAAATATTTACAAGAAAAACGAATGGAAGAAGGATTAGTTGAATTAGAAGAAGATTTACCTCCTGTTAAAGAAAATTTAAATGATATTGAAGAAACTATAGATGAATATGTTAAAAGTATTCAATGTAAACATAAAAAAAATGCTATAAAAGAATTAGAACTTAATAAATTATTTAAGAATAGAGTATATGAATTTTATTTTGATATAGATTCAAATAAACAATGTTCTTTTGAATTATTATTATTTATTTTAAAAAATTATTATTCTAACTCTTCAGAATTAAACTTATCTGAAATTGATATATTACATTTAAAAAATTTATTAATTGAAGAATATTTTAATAATGAATATACTGAAGCGTTTGTTTTAAATAATTTACAAATTAATAAAAAACTCGTTGAAAATTCATCATCTATAGGAAATATTATTAAAACTAAATTAAAAACTTCACCATTTTTAAAAACTCAAGAATTTAAATTATTATTATCTCAATTAATAAATAGTCCTGACTTTTATGTTACTTATATGGATATTTATTTAATAGCCAAAAGATTTAATTTACCTATAATTTTAATGTGTAATACTATTATTAATTTATCAATAACTGAAAAAACATTTATTATTTTAAATAAAAATACTCAAAACAATAATTATTATTTTATTAAAGTTCCTAGTAATTATCATAGAGGTATAAAAAATTATAAACTATTATATTTCCATACTTCATCTACTATTAATATTAAGAATGATTTGGTTAATAGTGATAAAATACAATTTGAGACAGAAATTTTATTGGAATTAGACAATTACAAAGATCTAATTTTAAATTCTATTATTAATTTTGACTCTAAAAAAGTTGCACCAAAAAACAAAAAACTTATAAAAAAAAAATAATCTATCTTCTATTTAATATATATTTAAATATAATTATATTTAGATAACAGTTTATAAAAAAAATATTTAAAATTGAAAATTTATAAAATATTTTATATATTTTACTCTTAGTATATCTATCTTTTATTTTAAAAATATTTGATTTTATTTTTTCTTTTAATAAAATTATTTTGTTATTTCTAGAATTATATATTTCTTCTTTTGTAGTTATTTCCTCATTATTATAGTTATTTGCTTCTTCATTATCCTCTATATTTGTTTCTTGATTTTCTATATTATTTTCTTGATTGTTAGTATAAATATAACTATTACTTCTTTGATAATTTAAAATTTGATCAATATTATGTATAATTCTATAATCATCCATTTCTTTTAATATTATTATTTCTATTTTATCATTTATTTTTGTAACTATATCACTTATGGTAAAATTATTCAATATATTATCATCTATAAATGAAATTTTTTTTTGATATAAATAACCCATTACTAATTTCATTTTGTAACTAACAAAATTTCTTGAATTATTACATTTATAATAATAAATCATAGATAAATAATTAAATATTAATTCATTAAAATTATTACTTAAAATATTTAAATCTAAATTAAATAATTTGTTTTCAAATACTAAACATAAATATCGTATTACCATATTATTAAAATGTTTTGTTAAAAAATCACAAAATATTATATTACTTTTTAAAAGATAATTATATTTTGTTTCATTATCTAGAGAATTTATATAATTTTTAATTGAATTTAAAGTTAAATAATTTTCATGTAATAAAAATAAATCTTTTAATTCAAAATTTGATTCATAATACAATTTATAATATGTTGGTATTTTATATTTTTGATTTTTACAATAGATGTAAAAATTATATAAAATATTTTTTTTAAATGGTAAATTAGTATATGGATTTTTTATTTCTAATGGAGTAAAAAAATTATTTGTTATAATTGTATCTGCATTATTTGAATCGTAGTTTAATAAACTATTTTTAATTATTTTTATCAAATCTTCATAAGTAAATTTATATATAAATTTATCAATATATATATTAAATGTTAATTTATTATCTAATTCGTTTCCTAATAAATCTTGATTGTTATTAATTTTTGCACGTTTATATTTTAATTTACTACAAAATCTAGTTACTAAATTATATATTTTTTGTGATTTAATAAAAATATTTACTATATTTTTATCTTTCAATGAACATTTAAATTTATAATATTTATATTTTGTGTAAAGATTTACTATTTTTGATGTAAATTTTAACTCATTTATTTTATTTATTTCCAAATCACTATCTATTATATTTGATGCTAAAATTTGATAAAAAATACTTTCTTGCATATTATATTACAGTCTTAATAAATTTTTATATTTGTTATTAAATTTATTAAGAATTTTTTTAAAATTTATTATTTTTAAAAATCTATATCATAGTCATCATTACTTCCTATTTTAATTCCTTTTAGATTTGACACCATTGACTCTATTTTTAAATTATTTGTTGAACATTCACCAAATTCATCTGTTTGATCCAATTCTTTTAACAAATCATCTTCTTCATATTCTTCATATTCTTGTTGTTGTTCCATATTAATTTCAGATATCTTATCCATATTTACTAACAATTTAAAACTACTTGTTCCATAATATCCTTCTTGCCCACACATTATATTTGATGATACACCTTTCATTATGTCTAATTCTCCGTGTCTTGCTGCTTTTAAAAACATCTCTGGAGTTTCTTCAAACGAAGCTTTTGCAATTGGACCAATATCATCATTATTTATTCCATGTCTAAAAATTGATACCATTTTATCATTACAACACATTCTGTCAGCTAACATTGTTAAATGATGATAATTAATATATGCACCATCAAATTCAATCGCTTCTGAAAATTCATCAAATATTGCTTGTCTTGCTGCTTCAATACCTAATACATTATAAATTTCAATTATATCATTACTTATTGTTTTTGTTTTATCAATAAAATCTAATGCTAATATGTCTAATAAATTTGTTCCAACTGTATCTAATACCCATAACTCTTTCTTAATATATTTTAAATCTACTTCTTCAAAATTATCTGTAATCTTTCTTAGTAAAACCTTTTTAATATTTTTTACACCTCTTAACACTAAACTATCTAATAATTCATCTTGTAAATTCTTTAATATATAAATTTCATCTGATTGATCTAAAGTTTCTGGTGTATTCTTTGCTTTCTTTTTCTTTACATTTTGAATATTTTTAATAATTCTAATTCTAAAAATTATTTTATCTGAATTATAATCATTGTACATACAAGATATATTATTATATGAATTTGTTAAAGCAAAATGAACATCTTCCATTGTTATATTCTTATCTAACATTTCAGTCTTATTCATACTAAATCTAATTATCCATTTTGATTTATCTTTTGATTCATCTAAACTTGATTTACATTCATCTAATAATTCTTCAAATTCTTTATATTCATGCATTAATTCTTCATCGTCTTTTATTAATGTATTTAAATCATCTGGGTCAAAACAAATTTCACAAGTTTCTACAATTTCTCTTAATTTTGTATATTCTAATTTATTTATATATTCTTTTGATTTATTTTGGTCATATTTATCATTTTCATTTAAATAAATTGTACATGATGGATTTTTTGGATTTTCTGATAAAGATAAAATCTCTTCAATTCTTGGAACTCCACGAGTTACATTTGATTTTGATGCTACGCCTGCAAAATGGAAAGTATTTAAAGTTAGTTGTGTTGTTGGTTCACCTATACTTTGTGCTGCAATCATACCAACCATTTCTCCTGGTGCTATAATTGATTTCTTGTAATTATTATTTATTGTTAGTAACAATACTTCTAATGATTTTTTTGTTAATTTTTTATGCATAATTAATTCTTTTGGACTTAAGTAATAATAATACAATACTTTAAATAATTCACCCGGTTTATTGTAATGTATTTTATTTAATAATTCCAAATTATTTTCTATCATATTAAATACCTCTAATGGGGTTATATCTACAATTACATTTTCTTCCTGATTTCCTGCTATATTATTTATTATATTTACAAATGAAACTGGAAGATTTACACTTCCCTTAAATATATTCTTCAATACTTTTTCAACTATTAATTTTCGTGACTCAATAATATAATCAATATATGATTTACATTTTTTGTCCATTTCTGTTTTTTGCTTCTTAAATCTAGTATACGCCTGTTTTGTATATAATGTTGCATATACTGAATCTTTCGTTTTATCATTGGGCATCTGATAATGTCCATATATTTCTTCAATACTCATTGTAATAAATCCTAAACCCTGAGATTCTATTTTTACTGGATCAAAACCGTCGTCACCATAACTGTATTGAATAATCTTACCTTTATTGTTTCTAACAGTCATATCATATCCAATTACTAAATCTTCTAAACTTTTAATTAGACGACGCTGAATATAACCTGTTGCTGATGTCTTTACTGCTGTGTCAATTAAACCAACACGACCACCCATTGCATGAAAGAATAATTCTTCTGGTCTTAACCCCCCAATAAATGAACTCTCTACAAATCCACGCGCTTCTGGAGAATCATCAAATTTTGTAAAATGTGGTAATGTTCTATTTTCAAAACCATATGGAATACGCTTACCATCTACATTTTGCTGTCCCAAACAAGATATCATCTGTGAAATATTTAAGTCACTACCTTTTGAACCTGCATTTACCATTGTTACAAATCTATTATTTGAATCTAAATTTGTTCTTCCCAATTTACCTGCTTCAAAAGACGCCTTATTCAATATATTATTTACACGTGTCTCAAACTCTTCTACATTTGGTTTACCTGTTTTATTATCAAAAATTCCCAAATGCGTTTCATCTATTAATGATTTTACTTCCATCTTCTTTTTTGTAATTACATCTACTATCTTTTCAATAGTATCTTTATCAGCGATTAAATCACTTATTCCTACACTATAACCATGAATTTTCATATATTCTGTTACTATATCTTGTAAATCATCTACAAAATCTTGTGATGCATCTACACCAAAATCATTATAAATTCTTTGTAATAATCCACGAGTTGTATCGCCTAAAATACCTTTCTCTATATGACCACGGACTAATATTCCATTATTTAATTCAAATACATTATTTGATGTTGCATAATCTTCTTCGTCTTTAAATCTCTTTGTCTTATATTTTAAGCTGAAATTTGGTAAAATTTGTGTTAATATTTCAAAACTTGATACTCCAATGTTATTAAAATTTATTGTATTTATATCTATTTTTTTACAATGCATTAATAGATTCATCGCTGTTCGTGAATCAAAATTTATACCACTACGTGTAAATAAATATACACTTAATAGTGAATCTTGGAAAATACCAACAATTGATTTATTATTTGCTGGACTTATTATATTATTTTTTACAGCTGCTAGTAATTTTAATTCTATTTCTGATTCTTCATCTTGTGGCATATGTAAATTCATCTCATCACCATCAAAATCTGCATTATATGGTTTCGTATCTGCTACATTCATTCTAAATGTATCACCTTTCATCATCACATGAGCAATATGACACATCATAGACATTCTATGTAATGTAGGCTGACGATTAAATAATACTGCATCGCCATTCATAATATGACGATGAACTTTATCGCCCTCTTCTAATTTAATTGATTCTCTATCAACATATCTTAAACTAATACAATCTCCATTTTTCTTCTCATATATCTTCGCACCCGGATACACATCTGGTCCATTTAATACAAATTTCATCAAATAATTCTTATTTCTTTCACTTACTGTTACTGGTTTTGTCAAATTTTTTGCAATTTTTAATGGAATACCTAACTCACTAATAGATAAATTTGGATCTGGTGTAATTACCGAACGTGCACTAAAATCAACTCGTTTTCCCATTAAATTACCTCTTACACGTCCTCCTTTACCATTTAATCTATCTTTTATTGCTTTTAATGGTCTACCCGACCTTTGTGCTACTGCTGCTACCCCCGGAATTTTATTATCTACTAATGTTGCAACATAATATTGCAAAACAGTAGACCAATCATCTATTACATTTGAATTTGCATTTTGTTCTATCTTCTCTTGAAGTGTTTTATTCGCTTTTATTATATTTACTATTATATGTGTTAAATCATCTTCACTTCTTTGCTGTGAATCATGTTTTACTGATGGACGAACTGCCGGTGGTGGCACTGCCATTGTCTGGCATACCATCCATTCTGGACGAGACCATATTGGACTAAATCCCATAAAATTGACATCTTCATCTGAAATCTTTCTTAAAATTTTTATTACTAATTCTGGGATTAATTTCATTACCAATGTTCCATCTTCCTTTGCAAATTCATAATTTTTTATTTCTTCTTCTTTATTACTCCATTCTGCAATTAATGTTGCTAATCCTTCTTTTTTTAATTTTGGCTGCAAACAACCACAACCATTATGTGAACATTCACCACATCTTTTCTTTTTACTTGCTAATGCAAATACTTTATTCCAACGTTCATCAGCATTGTAATTTAACAAATATGAATATTTCTCCTTATTTATTAATAATTTACTACATTTTATACATACACATCTCATTATTTTCATTAATGTAGATAAGTATTGTATATAAAATACTGGTCGTGCTAAATTTATATGACCAAAATATCCAGGGGTTTGAATATAATCCAAACCATCCGTAGGACATATAAATCCTGGTTCTAAAATACCCATTCGAGGATCAAATAATCCACCCAAAACTGGTTTATTATTAATATAAGTGTCCCTATTTACTATTTCTGCTACCGAACCTTTTTGTATCTCATGTGGACTTAATAGACTAAATTGAATACCAATAATTTTTGATGGTTTTTTGGTTTCATCACTAGTCATACTACTATATTATAAATAATATATATTTAAATTCATTTCAATTTTAATATTATTTTTTTCATTTTTTTTACTTAATTATTTTTTCATTTTTTTACTTAATTATTATTTTCAAATAATTTTTTTAAAATTGATTTATGATTTTTTTTTATTATATATATTATATCATTTATGTCTACCTTTCCCCATAAACATACCACCCGTCTTAAAACTGGTGTATTAAAACGTAAATATATTAAAGATTATTATTCTGATGTATCTTCTAATGATTCTTCATCTGATTCTGATTTTGAAACCGAGAATGAATTAGAGTCAGATATAGATGATATGGAAAAAAATAATACGATAGATAATGAATATATTGAAAACAAAATTTTAGCTAAAGATAAATTACAATATTATAAATTTTTAAATAAATTATTTCCATCTAATTATAGTATAAATAAAATTAATAAAATTAAACGACAACGACTATATAATTCACCAAAAATTAAAAAAAATATTTACAATAAATCCAAAAAATTTAACAAATCTTACTATGACAGCGACAACGATGATGAACTTGAAGAAAAAGTTCATCTTAATTCTTCACTTAAACATGAAGGATTGAAAAAATTATTTGAAAATGATAACAAAAATATCAATATCATTGTTAATATGAAAGCCTGTAAAAATAATATCATTAATAATGACCATAATATACCACGTTATGACTTTCAATTAGAACAAGACCTACCTAATTATTATATAAAAGATAATAAATATGAAAATCATCACAATCTTCATGGTGAACACGATCACGAAGATGAAGACGATGATGAAGATGATGATGAAGACAATGATGAAGACGAAGATGAAGACGATGATGAAGACGATGATGAAGACGAAGATGAAGACGAAGATGAAGACCAAGATGAAGATGAAGATGAAGTTGAAGACGAAGATGATAAAGATGAAGACGAAGGAGATGATAAAGATGATATAAAAAATCAAAAACTTAGAGAACTTAGTAAAAAATTAGTTGAATATAAATCTAAAAATATTATTAAAGAATTAGTCAATATTGCAAATCAAGAAAAAAATAAATATTATAAAAAAAACCCATCTAATATTGATTCAAGTGAAGAACTTGAAAATACTATTATTTCTTCTGATGAAAAAAATACAATTGTTCCTCCTCCTAAAAATATTTCTAGTAAAAATTATAAAAAATTCTCTAAAATTTTAACTGAAGAAGATAAAGAGTCTAAATATTTTAAAAAAAATATGTCGATTAAAGAGCAAGAAAAAGCAATTGAAAAATTAACAGTTATTAAAAATCTTACATCTATTGAAACACCATATCTTATTCATTTAATTAATATTGATATTCCTGACATATACAAAGCTTGCGCATTAAAAAAAATTAATATGCTTCGTGAAATGGGTGAAGGTTTTAGTAATGGTGAATACTATAAAGTTAAAGCTTGGGTTGATACATTTATTAAAATACCATTTAATAAATATAACAATCTACCTATTACATTTGCCGATGGAATTGACCAATGTCACTCTTTTATGCAAAATGCTAAAAATACTCTTGATACTGTTGTTTATGGACTTGATGATGCTAAAATTCAAATTATGCAGCTTATTGGTTTATGGTTAGTTAATCCTAATGCGGTTGGTAGTGCTATTGCTATTAAAGGACCTATGGGAACTGGTAAAACTACTCTAATTAAAGAAGGAATTAGTAAAATTTTAAATAGACCTTTCTCACTAATTGCACTTGGTGGATGTAGTGATAGTGGATTTCTTGATGGGCATGATTATACATATGAAGGTAGTAAATATGGTAAAATTATTGATATACTTATTCAATCCAGATGCATGAATCCTGTTATTTTATTTGATGAACTTGATAAAATTAGTGATACTCCAAAAGGAGAAGAAATAGTTGGAGTATTAACACATCTTACAGATATTACTCAAAATTCTCAGTTTGTTGATAAATATATGTCTGAAATTAGTCTTGATATGTCAAAAGCACTATATATTTTCAGTTATAATGATGAATCCAGAATTAATCCTATTCTTAAAGATAGAATGTATAAAATTGAAACTAAAGGATATAAAATAAAAGAAAAACTTGTTATATGTAATAATTATTTAATTCCTAAAATATATGAAATAGCTAAATTTAAAAAAGAAGATGTTATATTTAGTGATGAAATATTAGAATACATTATTAAAGATTTTACCGAAAATGAAGCAGGTGTAAGAAATCTTAAACGGTGTCTAGAAATTATTTACACTAAATTAAATTTATATCGGCTCATGAAACCTGATGAAAATATATTTAAAAGTTCACTTAAAATTGATAAAAAGGTTGAATTTCCATTTGAAATAAAACAAGATATTGTTGATAAATTACTTAATAAAACTAATAAAAATGATATTCCATTTGGTATGTATAATTAATCATTATCTTCAAATAACCAACTATAATAATATCTTTCATTTGCGGGATTCTTTAATTTGTCAAATTTAAAAAACACATTTGCTTCATAAGTCATAAGTAACAATTCTTTTTTATAATTTATAAATCTATTTGTGTTTTTATCAGATATTTCATAATTTGGATTTTGCATTATTAAATGTGCATCTAATTCTCTTTTTTCTGGAATTAATCGAAATGCACCTATATAATATGGCCCGTTGTTTGAATCTTTTGGATTATAACCTATGTAAAAATATTTTCTACTTATATTTTCTTTACAAAATGCTCTCATATCATAAATATTATCATATATAAATTTTGGATATGTATTTGACTTACCACTATTTATCATATCATAAATCCATAATTTTGCAAATTCTATAGTTTCATCATATTTCATTAATTTTAAATCTTTATAATGTGGATTTTTTATTTCTTTTTCTATTTTATTTGCTTTTTTATCTGCTTCTTCAAAATATTTTCTTGTAATTATTTCTTGATTTTTATTTCTATTTTCTAAAAATTTGCTAAATGATGGAAAATTATCTTCTTTTTCTTCTTTTTCTTCTTTTTCTTCTTTTT
>CEWH01027340.1_pt1 | contig 12707 bp, 9 predicted proteins | sample 531231 | NCBI WGS metagenome assembly CEWH01 (sample SAMEA2622316, study PRJEB7988) | marine metagenome | biome: marine biome (ENVO:00000447); feature: surface water layer (ENVO:00002042); material: "saline water (ENVO:00002010), including plankton (ENVO:xxxxxxxx)" | depth 5 m | reverse complement strand
TGCCAAGGTGGATGTCGAGGGTTCGAATCCCTTCGCCCGCTCCATGAATATCCCTTCAGGGCAATAAACTTTCAACAGTATCCGCAAGTTCCGCCACACAAGCGACAATATTGTTGTGGGTACCATCAAGTTTAATGATTTTTGCCCCCGCTCCCTTTATGATCGGTATAAGGGGAAGTATATCACAATCCTTCAAATCCAAGTCCATCATAAGATCCGCTTTGCCTGAACAAAGCAGATAATAACCGAAGCAATCTCCCCATGTTCTTGACAAAGACCCCTTTTCGATCATCCCGTCATAGATCATTGAGTACCTAGATTTTCTGACCCTTTCAATATCGGTTGTCAGCATTAGGCAGTCTTCAAAACTCGTGAATTCTTTGGCGCGAACTTGTTCACCGTTAATGAGGCAAACTGAGGAATCCCCGGCCACAAAATCGTTTCGCAACATTGGCAAACGAATTGATCCGTAGAGCGGAATTTCATTAAAACTTAATCCTAGGAGAATACCGAAAAGTGGCACACCATGTAGATAACTTACCGTTCCATCGATTGGATCAATCGTCCAGGTGTATTCCGAATTATTATTTGTGAATTCATACTCTTCTCCAGAAATATTATGGGTGGGATAGGATTCTCTAATCCGGTTTCTTATTTTCTTCTCGATCGAAAAGTCCGTTTTCGTTACGACACTTTTATCATCCTTAAGACTTGCATCAGAATGCTCTACCCCTGACAAGGTTGAGGCCGAAACTGCATCGGTTGCTCTTTCAGCAAAAACATAAAATTCATCAAATGATAAAGACATCGACAATGATGGGGAAAGGTTTGTCCTTGGATTTCGAAGGAAATTTGGAGATTGGCATCAGAGAAATCGGTCTCGTTTCATTTTCGGAATTCATACTAGTGGAGGCGAAAGAATTCATTGTCACAAAAACAACCGATTTAAAAGACATTTTTGAAAAAGACAGTGATTATCAATTTATCATTTCCCATAACGTTAGCATAGAAAGAAATCTTATTAAAAAGTTCTTGCCATATCCAATTTGCAAAGATGGATCATTACGAAAATGGGGCCCTTGGCTTGATACGGTTACTATCTATCAAAAACTTTATCCAAACCTAATCAGTTATGATCTGAAAGCTCTCGTTAATCATTTTTTGGACCAGAAACTTCTTAATGACTTGTGTTTTAAATTCTGTAAACCCGAGAAGCAAAAGTATCACAATGCATTGTTCGATGCACTTTGCTCATATTTACTTGTTGAACGGTTAGCGAAGGTCATTGATCTGAAGGTTTTTCTTCAAGAATAACATCGTTTCCTTCGACTTCTTCGACAATTTCCGGATCATCCTCCTTATCCTCGTCAAGTTCGACAACCTCCGAGACACCAATCAGGATATCCTTGGCCCGTAAGTCCACGAGTTTAACGCCTTTAGAACCGCGATTGGTTTCACGGATGTTAATCACGGGGCATCTCATTGCCTGTCCGCTTTTGGTAATCATTAGGATTTCACTCGTTTGATCAACGCTCAAGGCACTGCACACTGCCTCAGTATTCATTGCAGCTACTCCCTGACCACCTCTTTTCCGGGGAATGATTGTCTCATTGGAGTCGGGATTGACGGGTTTGCCGCCATTTGGAAGAAACGCACTAAAACGAGTGCGTATTCCCAGCCCATTTTGACCGGCGATGAGAAGAAGCTTATCATCCTCGACAACCAGCATATTTACAACCTCATCCTTTGGCTTTAAGCGGATACCCCTAACTCCTCTCGTTACCCTACCCTGATCCCGCAATTGATCACAAGAAAATCGAAGGCCCTTACCATTTTTGGAGAGCAGTAGAAGGTGATCCTCAGCATTTGCGCGAAGAGCTTGCAAGACGCAATCCCCTTCATCTATGTTAATACCTATAATTCCACCTTTTCTATGGTTTTTGTACGCATTTATTTTGGTTTTCTTTACGACTCCGTTCCGAGTACATAAAACGAGAGATTCATCGGATTCAAAACTGTCTACCGAGATAACAGCCGCAACTGATTCGTCTTTCTGCATGTTAAGAAAATTAATGATGTTACGACCTTTTGAGGTTCTGCTACCCTCAGGTATTTCATATGCTTTTTCCACATATACACGCCCATTATTCATAAAAAACATAAGAGTATCATGCGCGTTGCAGGTTTGAAGGATTCGTACGGGATCCTCTTCTTTCTGCCCACTTCCGATAACCCCTTTGCCTCCTCGATTCTGAACTCTGTATTCATCAATGGTAGTTCTTTTAATAAAACCTGATTCCGTAATAGTGACGACACAACCGTCATTGGGTATCAGGTCTTCCATGCTTACTTCACCCTCTGCCTCCGTAATCGTAGTTTTTCTTTCATCTGCGAACGAGTCTTTTAACTCTAGAATTTCCTTTTTTATGAGCCCTAATAAAACATGTTCGTTTTCGATAATCTCGCGCAAACCTTTTATAAGATTCATTAGCTCCTGATATTCGGCCTCTATTTTTTCTCTTTCCATACCAGTCAATTGATATAGCCTGAGATCTAGTATAGCATTGGCTTGCCTATCGGTTAGATTATATTTCTGTACTAGTTTTTCCTTAGCTTCCGTTCTATTCGCTGATGCTCGAATTATACGGACAAATTCATCTAAATTATCTAGTGCAATTTTATAGCCTTCTAAAATATGTGCTCTATCTTCAGCCTTTCTCAGTCTGAATTGTGTTCTTCTTAGAGTTACCTCTCTACGGTGTTCGACGTAACATTCTAGGCACTCCTTGATGTTTAATTGGCGAGGACGGAGTTTATCCAGGGCCAAAAGAATGACACCAAAACTACTTTCCATCGCAGTCAGTTTGTAAATCTTATTCATTGTAACTCGCTCGATTTCTCCAAGCTTGAGCTCAACGACAATCCTGGTCTTTTCAGTAGATTCATCTCGAAGGTCACTAACGCCATCAAGAATTTTATCCTTCACTAGGTCGGCAATTCTTGTAACCAAAGTCGCTCGGTTCACATTGTAAGGTATTTCCGTAATGATTATTTGTTGCTTACCATTAGGTAAATCCTCGATATCCATCGAGCCTCTCATCCTTACGATGCCTCTACCGGTTCGCATATAAGATTCTATGCCTGAGCGACCGGCTATGCTCCCACCTGAAGGAAAATCAGGCCCAGGAACTACTTCCATAAGTTCATCAATGCCAATAGCCGGATTATCAATTAAAACGCAGATCGCATCGATCAATTCTCCCAAGTTGTGAGGAGGAATATTAGTCGCCATACCAACGGCAATTCCCGTAGACCCATTCATCAAAAGGCTTGGAAGGGACGCAGGAAGTACTGAAGGCTCGGTCGAGCTCTCCTTGTAATTGGGTATAAAATCAACCGTATCCTCATCAATGTCCTTTAACAATTCCTCAGAAATTTTGGTAAGCCTACATTCGGTGTAACGATAGGCTGCCGCTGAATCTCCATCCACAGAACCAAAGTTGCCTTGGCCGTCCACGAGGGGATACCTCATTACCCATGTTTGAGCCATCCTCACCAAAGTATCATAGACGGAACCGTCCCCATGCGGATGATAATTCTTAAGAACTTCACCGACAACGCCCGCACATTTATCGTATGCCCTGTTGTGCAAGAGGCCTTCTCTTAACATGGCATAAAGTACGCGTCTTTGTACGGGCTTAAACCCATCTCGGACGTCTGGCAGCGCACGACTTACAATAACGGACATCGAGTAATCGATGTACGCTGACTGCATGATATCACTTATGTTTCCATTAATCAGAGATGATGATTGCTCGCTCATATTTATATTTTCTTATGCGTCTAAAAAGGAAACGTTCAAAGCATTGTCTTCAATAAATGCTCGCCGAGGGGCTACTTCCTCACCCATCAGCATTGTGAACATGTTATCCGCTGCTATTGCGTCAGCAATCTCAACTTTGATTAAGCTACGAGTTTCGGGGTCCATTGTAGTTTCGAAGAGTTGCTTGGGGTTCATTTCTCCTAAACCTTTGTATCTTTGGATTTGAAGTCCCTTTCTGCCTAAGGCCCTCACATGTTCCAAAAACTGAGCGATCGAACTAACCGTAATACCTTCATCCTCATCATTTACGGGACTCAAGGAATAGTTCGGTTCGTCACTTTTCCCAAACAAACTGGAATCAACGCCCAAATCCATGCATTTTCCAAGTATTTTCTCTATTTCATGCGATTCATACACCTCGTGTATCGAAATTCTCTGAGTAACCGTCGCTCCATCTTGCTCCAATTCCCTTGAAATTACGTCCGCCTCGGAGTCTTCGGATATTTCCTGTGACATCATAAAGCCCGCTTTTGCCTCAATATCCTTGAAAAATCTTATTTCCTCTTCGTTTCCTGTCCTCATTCTTGCAAGAAACCGAGGTAAGCTTTTGCTGTTTTCATCGAATTGTTCGAGAAATCTCGTAAGCGTGCACCCGTATCTTTGCAGCCCCTTCGCAATGGCTTCAATTTTTAGGAAATGTGAAGTTATCTCTTTTAGGGATTCGGAATCAAAAGACCTTCCATCAGCTTTTCTAAACAGTTTAACGTCATCGCAACCCAAATTAATCAAGATTTGGCTCATTTCAGCATCATCTTGTATGTATTGTTCCGTTTTTCTTCTTTTAATTTTATATAAGGGGGGACGAGCCACGTATACGTAACCTTTTTCAATCAAACCTTTCATCTGGCGAAAAATAAAGGTTAACAGCAGGGTACGAATATGAGCGCCATCGACATCCGCATCCGTCATTATTATTATTTTGTGGTAGCGAGCTTTTTCAGAATCAAAAGAACCTTCTCCTTCATGATCACCTATTCCAGTACCAACCGCAGTGATTAAGCTTCTGATTTCGGCATTATTTAGAACTTTATCCAGTCTTGCCTTCTCAACGTTTAAAAGTTTACCGCGCAATGGCAGAATGGCTTGGGTAAGTCTGTCTCTCCCTTGCTTTGCAGAGCCACCCGCTGAATCTCCCTCCACAATGTAGAGTTCACTCTTTGCCGGATCTTTTTCGGCGCAATCTGCTAGTTTCCCAGGGAGACCACCACCTGAGAGAGCTCCCTTACGAACCGTTTCCCTAGCCTTCCGGGCAGCTTCCCTTGCTCTTGCCGCGTGAATTACCTTTTGAATGATCGCCTTTGCTTCTTCTGGATTAACCTCAAAATGATACTTCATTTTTTCTCCGACAATTCGCTGAACGATTCCATCCACCTCGCGGTTGGAAAGTTTCGTTTTTGTTTGCCCTTCAAATCTGGGCTCCGGGACTTTTACCGATACGACCGCCGTAAGACCCTCCCTCACATCATCACCAGTAAGAGACAAATCCTTTTCCTTGAGCATGTCATTTTGCCTCGCGTAGTTATTGATGACGCGTGTAAGAGCAGTTCTAAAACCAGATAGGTGGGTTCCCCCTTCAATGTTATGAATGGAGTTTGCATAGGCATACAATTGGTCTGAGAACGAATCGTTGTAAATCATTGCAACTTCAACGATAATCGAGCCTTCACCCGTTTCAGCAGGAGCTTCACCTTCGAAGGCAATGGGTGATTCGTTTATGCAGGTTTTGTTTTTATTCAAATACAAGACATACTCACTGATTCCGTTTTCAAAGTAGAAATTTTCGCTGCGTTGCTCTTTGTCTTCCTTCAGTGAGATTTTAACCCCAGGATTGAGAAAGGCTAATTCACGAAGTCTTTTGGCAAGAAGATCGAATTTAAATTCTCTTGTTTCGGTAAAGATTTGTTCATCTGGTGAAAAAGTAATCTTTGTTCCAGTCGATTGACATGTTCCCGCAATTTTAAGCTTTTGAGTGGTAATGCCTCGTGAAAACTCCATTTGATGAATCTTTCCATCCTTGCGGACTTCTGCGACAAACCATTCGGAAACAGCATTTACGCACTTCGCCCCAACTCCATGAAGGCCGCCCGAAACTTGGTAAGCCCCTTTGCCAAACTTACCTCCCGCATGCAAATTCGTCAAAACCAATTCCAACGCGGGCATATTATGCTTCGGATGCATATCCACGGGTATTCCTCTTCCATTGTCCTGAATGGAACAGGACCCATCGGCATGCAACTCAACTTTAATTTCCGAACAAAAGCCGGCTAGAGCTTCATCAATGGAATTATCAACAATCTCAAACACACAGTGATGCAAACCTCTTTCATTGGTGTCACCGATGTACATATCGGGTCGCTTTCGCACTCCCTCAAGACCTTCGAGCTTTTGAATTTTAGAAGAGTCGTAATTATCTTCTTTCGGCAAGTTTTTTTCCTCTGACATGAGATTTCTGATTCAAATTAGCAGACACCGGAGCCCATAAGTCTAGCTAATATACTTTTCGTTGGGCATCGTCCATAAATATAGTGGTGTGGCTTGTAACATCTTTCATCTAATTTTGGCAATTTTGATACAATGCGTCAAGGGAGGAGTCGCTTCAAGAAACATACAAAATTATTTCGAAATATCCTTTTGGTATTTCTTTTTCTTGATACTGCGTTTGATACTTCTTGCTGGTATTGAATGCTTTGCATAATTATTTTATTCGCATATTTTGCCTGCAACCAAGCAATTTACCAGAGCAATTTGATCTATTTTCGGGTTGGAACGGTTTGAGACTTTCGACTTAATTTTTGATTTGGAGAGAATTCTCTCGAAATTTGCCTTAAATAAATCTTTCACCAATGCTTAATTCCATATGTTTTTGGTTAGTTATTATAATATGGAATAATGAGTTCAGGGGAAAAATTTCCATAACCATCCCACCAAGCCAATGGTTCCGAAGCAATAAATCACATTTAGGAAAATTCCTATTTTTATAAAATCTCCAAATCGGTATCCACCGACCGTATAAACAAAAGTGTTCGTCTGATATCCTATGGGAGTGACAAAGCTCGCCGAGGCAGCAATACAGGCAGTAAGAACATATGCTCTGGCATTCTCGACGCTCATGCTCATCTCATGAGCGATCTCAAGCGATATGGGAGCCATTATTACTATTGTGGCCGCATTTGACAGAAGCTCGGTCATACAAGAAGTTATTAGATAGAGGGCAATAAGCACTACGATAATCTGCCAACTTTCGGGAATGACCTCGGTGCTTAAGTTACCCACCAAAGAAGCAATAAGACCGGATGCTCCCGTCTTCTGCATAGTAATGCCCATAGCTAGCATTCCGAAAATAAGAACAAGGATATTCCATTCTATGGACTTGTAAGCCTCTGTAGGCCTTATGCAATTTGTCAGCAAAAGTACGGATACACCGAGCAGAGACGCTATCGATATGGGCAATAACTCGAAAAAGGCACTACCAATAACACAAACTAGCACTCCAAGAACTATGGGGGCTTTGCTTTTCATGTCCTTTGCGGGCAAGGGTGGATTATCCAAAAGAATTACCTCCTCGGATGATCTCAATCGCTCAATTGAGCTTTCGGATCCAAGAATCAAAAGGGTATCACTTGCCTTTAACCTTATGTCGTTTAGCTGAGTTATAACGTTTTTACCTTTTCGATGGATGGCAAGAATTGTTAAATTATATCTAGATCGAAAGTGAGCATCGGAAAGACTTTTCGAGATAAGGGACGAAGACGGACCAACCACTGCTTCCACCATTATGCCCGTTTCTGACGAAACCTGCTCAATGCCAAGTTTCGAGTCATTGAACAAATCCATTCCCTCAATCTCTCTCGCTTCTATAATTCCATGCGGTTTGCATGAGAGAACCAGCTTATCCTTGGCTTGCAGGACTAGGTTTTCCTGTGCATGCGCAGTTGATTTTCCGTTCCTAACCACATCCAGTAACCTAAATCCAGTAAGTGAAGGTATACTCGTTTCAACAAGCTTTTTGCCAATTAACGGCGAGCTTTGAAGGATAACCGCTTCCGTTAGAAATTCCTTTCTTTCAATTCCTGATATTATGTTAGTCAAAGCTTCCCTCTCTGGTAGCAGTTTCCGTCCAAAAATTATAATGAAAGCGAGCGAAACAAACATGAGGGGCAGGCCAATTTTAGTAAGTTCAAACATCGTCATCGGTGGCATTTGCGGATAAATCTCAGAAGTGGACATTATGCCGCTAGCCAAAATATTCGTACTTGTTCCAACCAAAGTGCAACAACCCCCGAAAATTGAAGCGTAGGATAGGGGAATGAGCATCTTGGAGGACGACACTCCCAAATCTCTGGATAAGCTCATGACTACGGGTAACAAAACAACCACGACAGGCGTATTGTTCACAAAGGCGGACACAACTGCTACGAGCAAAAGTAAAACAAGCATGAAGCGGGAATAGCCATAGACACAAAACTTGCTGAGATACTTGGAGGCTTGCTCGATGATTCTGCACTTGCTTAACGCCGCGCTTATGATGAACATGCAGGCGATTGTAAGGGGCGCCTCATTGGAAAAGACCGCCAAAAGTTCGGTAAGCTTCGGCCATTTCGGGCTCAGGTTTAGGCTCGATATGGCAAAAAGAATCCCCATCATGGCCAAAGCTGTCACGTCCACGCTGATTTTTTCTAGAACGAACGCAACTATTGTCAGGATCAGAAGAACAAAAACGGTTATTATTTCCAATTCCATGGAGGGGAATAATTTTATGGCATGGGTTTACAATAAGTTTTATGTAATTTGAATGGTCATCATTTTTTCTTATCTTTCTCTTATTGTGGGTGATTGTCCACAGTAAGTTAATTTCTGCCCTTAAAATGTCCGTTGAGTTAAGATATCGCCCAAGAAGGCTAAGAGACAACGAAACTCTCAGGTCCATGACCTTGGAAACCTCTTTGTCGATCAAAGATTTGGTTCTGCCGATTTTCATATCCGATGAAATAAGCTCGCCAAAGGAAATCGAATCAATGCCTGGGGTTTTTTGTTGGCCTGTCTCTCAAATTGTGGACCAAGTGGAAAAGTGGATTATCTCGGGTATACGAGCTTTTGCGGTCTTTCCCAAAATAGATCCTGCAAAGAAAACGGAAACGGGCGATGAATGCCTGAATCCAAATTCCGTGGTCTATGAAGTCGCAAGATCAATAAAATCTAATTTTTCTCAAATTTCCCTAATAGGTGATCTTGCCCTCGACCCATATACTTCGCACGGTCACGATGGAGTCTTGGACGAGGATGGTCGTGTCGACAATGACAGAACCGTTGAAATACTTGCAAAAGCTTCCGTGTTGGCGGCGGATGCCGGATATGATGTTCTTGCTCCTTCCGATATGATGGATGGAAGGGTTGGGGTGATAAGAAGTCATCTTGAAAAAAATGGTCATATCAAAACTTGCATCATGTCCTACGCCGCCAAGTTCTGCTCTTCTTACTACGGACCGTTTCGAGATGCAATTGGCGCATCAAACAATATGCCCATTGACAAATCCGGTTATCAATTAAGCCCAAATAATTTTCGTGAAGCAACCCGTGAGCTTGAGCTTGATTTTGAGGAGGGGGCAGACATTCTGATGATAAAACCTGCAGAGCCCTTTCTCGACGTCATTCACTATGCCAGAAATCATTTCACTATACCGATCGCCGCATACCAAGTTTCCGGAGAATATTCGCGTATCACAGCTGCGGGACTCAATGGCTGGCTAGACGCGGAAAAGTGCGCCATCGAATCTCTTACTTCGATTAAACGAGCTGGCGCAGACTTGATTTTAACTTATTTCGCGGATAAGGTCGCCTCTAGCATTTAATCCTGTTCGTCAGGTGCGCCACCTTCATAGGGAGTCGTCTCTTCCTTTTCCTCATCCTCTTCCCACTTCAAGTCTTCGTCGGGCAATAGTTTTTCTTCCTTGTCCGAAACCTCGACCAAATCAGCCTCCAAGTCCGAATAATCTTCACCATCTTCTTCATTGTCCGCACCATCTTCATCCAAGTCCGAATCAATCACAAAACCATCCGGTACAAATTCCAGAATGGCGATCAATTCGTCACTAAAGTGGGTTCTACGGCTTTCAAGAAAGTCATTATTTTGCTTTTCCGCCAAAACCTCCTCCATTTCCTCCAAAGTGTAAGGTTCGGCAAAATCAATCAAATCATTTAACATGGAAACTCTTATCTTGGAGACATGATTGAGAAAATCAGCATAAGGTCCCTTCTCTTCGTCCAGTACATCCGGAAGAGCGAAGAGCATATCCTCCGCCTTCAATAACGAATCACGCACCCGAACGAGCTTAATCAAACCTCCATCTAGTTCTTCGGATATTTCAAACGTGAAAAAAGCTTCATCGACCAATTGCGAATCAAGACCAAACTCAGTCATCGAATCTAGCAACTCACTGATATGCAAAAATTGCTTGGGATCAATTATGCTTAGGTCGTCGACATCCCAATTTTCCTTGTCACTAATGGATTCTACCCACCAATTTTCTTCGTTTCCAAGGCGAACGACGCACCAATCCAAACTTGGTCCTGTTTTTTTCATTGGTTTGCGTTAAGATTCAAATCTTTTATTTGTCAACAACCTAGTTTTTTTGCCATTAAAATATTTTACCTATAATCTTCAAATTACACACGCAAAACCATATTCGTTGATCTCGTGAGTTTGTTTTACAAAAAGTTCCTAAGGCCTCTTTTTTTTAGTCTAGAGGCGGAGGTGGTTCATGAGTTGGTATGCCGGAATTTGGCTTATTTGGAAAAGTCAGTGTTGGCTAAAAAATTGATCGGGAACGCACTCGGTTCAAATTCTTCACCCATAAATCTTTTTGGCCTTTCTTTTCCAAACCAACTTGGTTTGGCTGCAGGTCTTGATAAGGATGGACGGTTCCCAGGCATCTCGTCCGCATTAGGTTTTGGTCACATTGAGGTTGGTACAATTACACCCAACTCACAGCCGGGAAATGCCAAGCCCAGACTCTTTCGGTATCCTAAGGATGGCGCGCTTATTAACCGAATGGGTTTTAATAATGATGGAGCCAAGAAGCTCATCGAGCGTCTTGAGACTTCATACCCAAAGGGTAAAAGGATCTCTCCTGTTGGAGTAAATATCGGCAAAGGGAAGGAAACGCCCATTCGTGATGCAAGCAAAGATTATATTAAAGCACTTGATGTGGTTGCCGAACAAGCTGATTACATAACAATCAACATAAGCTCTCCAAACACTCCCGAGTTGAGGAAATTGCAAAACAAAGGCTACCTTGATTCGCTGTTAGGGGAAATTAGTAACCGCAGGGACCATTGGTGTAAGGTCAACCAAGGAAAGAGCCTCCCTCTTTTGCTAAAGCTTTCACCGGATGAAAGCTTTGCTTCCATAGAACGAATTATTGGAACCGCTAATGATTTGGGTTTTGATGGCGTAATTGCCACAAACACCTCAACGGGCAGGGATAATTTGAAAATGCCCAAAAACTACGAATCAGGAGGTCTTAGCGGCAAACCCATTGAAAAGAGGTCCATAGACGTCATACGCTTTATTTCTATTTTGACGAACTCCAGGTTTCCTATCATTGGTGTAGGGGGTATCTACGATACGGATTCCGCGCTCAGAAAACTTGACGCAGGAGCTAGCTTACTCCAAATTTACACTTCCTTCATATACGAAGGTCCCTTATTTCCCTCTACGCTTGTAAAATCTCTTTCTTATAGAAAATCATTTTTTTAAAGCGTTGATGCAGTCTATGGCTTCTTTTAGAAAACCAAAAGCAAATAGATCATGAAGAGGTCAATCATACTCATATTCTCAATTTTGTTTTTAACTTTGATTTTCGGTTATGCGATTTTGTATGAAGGAAAACTTGAGGTGCTTGCCTCCAAATGGTCCCACTGGACCAGAAACAGCGAAAGTCTTCCCTTCAGCCCCTATAAAATTAGGCGGGAAGACTCTGCTATGTTACGCTTCGAAGAGGCGAACCGAGTTGTCTTTCGAGATAATCATCTTTTTTGGAGAGGAAATGGGGCGATTGCTCTTCCCGAGCTCACCATTAGCGGAAAACTGGTAAGACTTATTGTCAGCTCGGGTGGCATTGGTTACTCAAATCAGGTAAAGGCATATGTCAGCGGCGCCAACGAACACACTTTTAAATTAGGCGAAGTAAAGGTTGATGGAGGAAAAGTGTTTGACGTTCCTGTTATTGAATCGTCGCTTTGGAGCAATACCCCCATCGCTTACTATGGAAATGAGCTGGAGCCATTTAGCGGAACCATAGAGCAAAAGTTTCCGAGCGGGCAGATAATTGAAGAAACTCCATATCTTTCGGGCCAAATTCATGGTCAGGTCATCAGATATGAAGAAAGGGGAATACCAATATTTTCAAAGGATTACAATCACGGGAAGAAGAACGGCACACATATTTATTGGTATCCCACTCCCATTGATCCGGACAATTACGTTCCCGAAGCAAGACAAGACGGAGAGCTTATCCCAACCTTATGGCTAAAGATTCGTAACGATGCAAAAGAGAAATTTGGAAAAGAGTTTGGTAAACACGAATCCAACAAATGGGTCGTTGACAAATATAAGTTGGCCGGGGGAAGTTTTCAGGTCAAGTTACTCGAACATTGGCTGGACAACAAAAAACACGGTTTGTTCGAGGGGTTTGATGAAATTGGAAACAAAACCTTTAAAGACGATTATGACAAAGGGTTGAGGATCAAACACAAAACCTTTGACAAAACAAAGGGATGATGGTGCTCAAGGGGGGACTCGAACCCCCACGCCTTTCGGCACTAG
>CEWH01101741.1_pt1 | contig 12790 bp, 8 predicted proteins | sample 531231 | NCBI WGS metagenome assembly CEWH01 (sample SAMEA2622316, study PRJEB7988) | marine metagenome | biome: marine biome (ENVO:00000447); feature: surface water layer (ENVO:00002042); material: "saline water (ENVO:00002010), including plankton (ENVO:xxxxxxxx)" | depth 5 m | reverse complement strand
GTCAAAGCCATCAGCAACAGTCGTTGCATAATAGTTTGAAATTCCAGGGCGAATTTCTTCTGGTTGCACAACATAAGGAATTGATTTGTGAACAGGCCCCTCGCATGCAGCTAACGAAGCGGCGGCCGTACTAAAACCAACATACTTTAGAAAATCTCGCCGATTTGTTTTGGAGTCATTCATTGCTTGCTTATTGCCCAAAAAGACATCTTCAGGAAGCTTTTCAACAAACTCACGCCCCTTAAGATCTTCAACAAATGCATTGTTGCTGTCTAACTCAGCTGTGCTTTTCCAATATTTTTTATGGTTAGCCATATTTTTTTGATCAATAGTGACACTTACCACACTCTAAGCCACCCATTTGAGCAACTGTGAGTTTTTCTACACCATATTTTTTTGAGAGCTCTGCATGAACTTTTTCATAATACTCATTGTTTTCCAAATCGACGTTTGACTCTCTATGACAGTCGATACACCAGCCCATTGTGAGGGGCGAGTGTTGGTACATGATTTCCATTTCTTCCACTGGGCCATGACATTTTTGACAATCGATGCCAGCAACGTCAACGTGCTGGGCATGATTAAAGTATACAAAGTCAGGGAGGTTGTGAATTCGCACCCATTTAACAGGCTGCGTCTCGCCAGTATAACGTTGATTGTCTTCATCCCAGCCAACTGCTTTGTAGAGTTTTTTAATTTCGTTTGTGTAAAATTCTTTAGTATAACCTTTTTCCAAATCCTCCTCGCCATTATACTCTGCGATGTTCATGTGACAGTTCATACATACATTAAGAGAAGGGATCCCTGAATGCTTGGATACCCGAGCAGATGAGTGACAGTACTTACACTCGATTTCATTAGCGCCTGAGTGAATTTTGTGTGAATAGTGAATTGGCTGTACAGGCATATACCCTTGATCGATTCCCACTTGCATCAAGTAACCATAGGCAAAATAGGCACTCGAAAACAACAATAAAATCACTGTGCTAAACACCAAGAAGGAGTTGTTGATATATACCTCCCAAAGAGGTTTGCGCTTTGGCTTGATGGTTTCAACTTCAATACCATTTGCAATCGCAATTTTACGCAGTGTTTGCGTCACCAAAAACAGCATCACGACAAGCACAACCAGTACAAGAACCAAGACACCCAACAGCAATGTTGAGGTCGTGTCATCTGTTCCTGAGGCAACTGTAGTGGCTACAACAGCTGGTGTTGCAGGAGCAGGGGGTGTGTAGTCTGTGTAGGCAAGAATATTATCAATATCTTCATTACTCAGTTGCGGAAAAGCAGTCATCACAGACTTGTTGTACTCCTCATAAATTGCAACAGCTTGGGGATCTCCCGATTTGACCATCGCCATAGAATTCTTGATCCATGCATACAGCCATTCCTTCTCATATTTTTGAGAAACACCTGCCAAAGCAGGTCCAACAGCACGCTTGTTAAGTTTGTGACAAGCTGCACAATTCATATTGAACAAAGACTTTCCTTTGTCAATGTCAGGTTCTTGCGCAAAAGTTGGAAGGGTGAAAGCTACAGCCAACACGGTGGTGAGTAGAGTGCGAATTTGAGGAACATTTAGGTAAAAAACCCTAGTCATGTTTTGGTTGTTGTTGGTCAAAGGAAAATACCTTTTTTTCTAGCTACAAAATTACATCACAAACCCCATTTTAAAAACATTAAAACCACATGAATTATAAATTTATAATTATTCTAAATTACTTATTTAATTAACTTAAAATCAGTTATTTATACTTTTTCTGTTTTGGCATTATTAAACAAATTTGACGAAAAAATTGCGAGAATTTACCAGCAATCTTTTATTTGCAGAATATGGCGGATTTGAAGTCCTTTTGTTTTTTTGTTTTGATGTTGCTTGCTAGTAGTATCTATGCCCAAGACAACGTCTTGATTGTAAAGACACCTCAAAACCTAGATGATGTGCTCGAACGCAAATTGTCGCTCGACAAAAAGCGCTTGAAAAACAATCAATTTACAATTCAAATTTTTTCAGGAAATTACGAGATGGCACAAGTGTTTTTGGACTCTTTTTCCAAGTCATTTCCTGAAAAAAATGCAAAACTCACTTTCGAAACCCCAAACTACAAAATCCGAACAGGCATGTTTGGTAGTCGTCTTGAAGGAGTTCAAACGCTAGATAAGATTCGAATAAAATTTCCGGATGCTTTCTTACTCAAGCCCTAAGTCAATCACTTGAGTTTTTTCTTCACAGCAACCTCGATATAGGCCTCTATGGTATCGCCCGTTTTGATATCATTGAAATCCTTGATTTGCAAGCCACAGTCATACCCTTTTGTAACTTCCTTAGCATCGTCTTTAAATCGCTTTAAGGATGCTAGGCCACCAGTGTATACAACCACACCTTCGCGAATGACACGCACCAAAGAATTGCGTGTGATTTTTCCATCCATCACCATACAACCAGCAATGGTTCCAACACGTGATATTTTATACGTTTCACGAATTTCAACATTCCCTTGCACCTCTTCTCTCATGTCTGGCGACAACAAGCCTTCCATCGCTTCTTTCAAGTCGTTGATGGCGTCGTAAATAATAGAATAACTTCGCACATCGATTTCCTCTTTGTCTGCCAGTTGTCTGGCTGTGCCCACAGGACGAACATTAAATCCGACGATAATCGCATCAGAGGCAGATGCCAATAACACATCAGATTCTGTGATTGCACCGACGCCTTTGTGGATGATGTTGACTTGTATTTCTTCCGTCGATAATTTCTGGAACGAATCTGTCAGTGCTTCTACTGATCCATCTACATCTCCTTTCAATATGATGTTGAGTTCTTTAAAATCTCCGAGGGCAATACGCCTTCCAATTTCATCTAAAGTGATATGTCGTTGTGTTCGAACCGACTGCTCACGAACCAGTTGGGTGCGTTTTGCTGCTATTTGTTTTGCTTCTTTTTCTTCTTCAAACACATTGAACCGGTCACCAGCTGTCGGTGCGCCGTCGAATCCTAGTAAAGACACTGGTGTAGATGGCCCTGCTTCAGTCAATTCATTTCCACGTTCGTCTTGCATGGCACGTACCTTACCACTGTGTTGACCTGCCAAAATATAGTCTCCAATTCGCAGTGTACCTGCTTGCACGAGTATGGTCGAAACATAGCCACGACCCTTATCCAAAAAGGCCTCCACCACCGTTCCTTGTGCCACTTTTGATGGGTTGGCTTTGAGCTCTAATAATTCAGCTTCAAGCATTACTTTTTCTAGGAGTTCGTTGATTCCTGTACCCTCTTTTGCAGACACATCATGAGATTGGATTTTACCACCCCAGTCCTCTACGAGTAAATTCATTCCTGCCAAACTCTCTTTGATTTTATCTGGATTTGCGTTGGGACTATCAATTTTGTTGATTGCAAAGACAATGGGAACAGACGCCGCTTGTGCGTGACTAATTGCCTCTTTGGTCTGTGGCATGATGTCGTCATCAGCAGCAATAACAATAATAACTAAGTCGGTTACTTGCGCCCCACGTGCACGCATGGCAGTAAATGCCTCGTGACCTGGCGTATCTAAAAAAGTAATTTTTTGTCCACTTTCCAATGACACACTATATGCGCCGATGTGCTGGGTGATTCCCCCCGATTCGTCGGCAGTGACGTTTGCTTTTCTGATATAATCAAGCAATGAGGTTTTTCCATGATCAACATGACCCATCACTGTTACAATAGGAGCACGTGGCAATAGGTCTTCAGGATTGTCTTCGGGGTTTTCAATTGTTTCTTCAATATCGGCAGTGACAAATTCAACTTGATAACCAAATTCCTCTGCAACTATCGAAAGGGTTTCTGCATCGAGTCGCTGATTCATTGTTACCATGATACCTAGGGTCATACAGGCAGAAATGATTTCGGTGGAGCTGATTTCCATCATCGTGGCAATTTCTCCAACAGTGACAAACTCTGTCACTTTAAGCACTTTGCTTTCCGCTTCCTGTTGTGCTGCGTCATCCTCTGTTTTCTGACGATGCGAGTCTCTCTTTTCACGACGATATTTCGCTCCCTTGGATTTGGTCGTTTTCCCCTGTAATTTTTCTAGGGTTTCACGAATTTGCTTTTGTATTTCTTCATCACTTGGCTCTTCGTGAGCAGGCTGCTTTTGCTGTTTTGGCTTGGGTTTATTTGATTTCCCCTGCGTTGAAGGACCTGTGTTTTTTGTGATTCGTTTTCGTCGTCGTCTGCGATCGCTTTGGTCTGTACTTGAAGATGATGGTTTTTTCTCAAATTTTTTGAGATCAATTTTATCCCCTGCAATTTTTAAACCTGTTAATTTTTTGTATTTGGTTGTAACCTTTTCAGTCCCTGCCTCCTCTGGCTTTTCGGGGGTTGCTTCTGTTTTGGCTGCTGGTTTAGGTTCCTCTTCTGGTGTGCTTTTGGTTGGCTCCTCTACTATTTCCTCTGGCACGTTCTCTTCAACTGGCTGTGGCTCAGTCTCCGTTTTTGGCTCAGGTTTGTCTTCAGGCTTTTGTTCCAAATCAATTTTCCCAACTTTTCGAAGTCCTTCAAGTTCAGTACGTGCCTGAAAGACTTGTGCCTTGGTCTCTTTTTCTTCCTCAATTCGTTGTCGGATGGCCTCTTTTTCCTTGCGCTTTTCTTCGCTAACTTCTTCTGAAGCTTCTCGCTTGGTTCGGTCGGTTTGAAAGGCATCAAGTAATAGTTGGTATTCCTGCTCTGAAATCTTAGAAGTCGGACGGGCATCTATTTCAAAACCATGCGCTGCCAGTTGCTCTACCGCTCGATCCAATGATATATTTAACTCGCGGAGAACCTTGTTGATTCGTATGGTTTTTACTTCAGACATATTTGTATTTGATGTTCAAAAATAGGGATTTCAATCCGTTAACTCGAAAATTCTGCACTTAATATGTTACGCACTTCTACAATTGTTTCTTCTTCCAAGTCGGTTCGCTTAACCAAGTCACTCACCTCCTGTTCCAAAACACTCTTTGCTGTGTCCAGTCCAACCTTGCGGAATTCCTCGATAACCCAGCTTTCGATTTCATCAGAAAATTCAGTCAACTCAACGTCTTCCTCTGCTCCTTCACGGTACACATCGATTTCATAGCCAGTGAGTTGACCAGCCAATCGGATGTTGAATCCGCCACGACCAATCGCCTTGGAAACTTCTGATGGGTCCATAAAGACTTCAACCGTCTTTTTTACCTCATCGATTGTCATATTTGTAATTTTTGCAGGACTCAAAGCACGTGTAATCATCAATTGGTTGTTGTTGGTAAAGTTGATGACGTCAATGTTTTCATTGCCGAGCTCACGTACAATACCATGAATTCGAGATCCTTTCATTCCAACACAAGCTCCCACTGGATCGATACGATCATCGTAAGAATCTACCGCAACTTTCGCTTTTTCGCCAGGTACACGAACCACCTTTTTAACAGTGATAAGGCCATCGAATACCTCTGGGATTTCTTGTTCAAAGAGCTTCTCCAAAAATTTTGGATCGGTACGGGATAGTACAATACTTGGCTTTGCGCCTTTGAGTTCAACGCTTTCAATCACACCTCGAACACTATCGCCCTTGCGGAAAAAGTCAGAGGGGATTTGACGATCTTTCGGCAATATGATTTCGTTGCCATCATCATCGATCAAAATCACAACACGATTGCGAACGTGATGAACCTCGGCTGTGTAGATTTCTCCAACCAGTTCAATAAATTGTTTGTAGATGATGGTGTTGTCATGCTCATGGATTCGAGCAATGAGGTTTTGCCGAAGAGAAAGGATCGAACGACGACCCAAATCTGAAAGTTTTACTTCCTCAGATACATCCTCACCAACTTCAAAGTCTGGCTCGATTTTTCGAGCCTCAGTCAATTCAATTTCTTCATTTTCGTCTTCCACTTCTCCATCTTTCACAACGATTCGATTGCGCCAGATTTCCAAGTCTCCCTTGTCTGGATTGATAATAATGTCAAAGTTGTCATCTGTTCCAAACTTGCGTTTAAGTGTATTACGAAACACTTCTTCTAGTATGGCCATAAGGGTCACACGATCGATTAGTTTGTCGTCTTTAAACTCTGAGAATGATTCAATTAATGCGAGATTTTCCATTTTGTATTACTTAAATTGGATTTGTACTGTTGCTTTTTCTATTTGACTGTAGGGTACTTGCAAATGCTTGACCACGGTGTGTTTGCCCTTACCTATGGGTTTGGGTTCGCGAGCTTTCCATTCGAGGGTGATTTGCTCATCATCTGCCTCTGTAAGTGTCGCTTTGATACTGTTGTTATCAATGGTATGCACTGCCAATTTTCGTCCAATGTTCTTTTTGTATTGACGTGCCATTTGTAATGGATGAGTAGCGCCTGCAGAAGTCACTTCTAACGAAAAGTCATGCACTTCACGATCGAGTTCGTTCTCGATGTGACGACTGACTTTGATGCACTGTTGTAGGCTCACCCCGTTATCTCCGTCCAAAACGACCTGAATTCTAAAGTGATCGTCAATGTGCATATCAATCAAAAACAAATCGGGCTGGAGAGACAATGCCTCCTCGACCAGTTGATGTATGTGTTCTTTAAATTCCATTTAAAAAAAAAGGGGACCTTTTTAGTCTCCCAATTGTTGATCAGAATGTTGGCGCAAATATAGGTGTTTTGCCTTTGTCCCCCAAATCATTTCTAAAGTAATTACAGTTCACTAACCGAGCAAACTTTTTCTAAATCATTGAAATTCATACATTCGCAGCTATGGAAGCTTATGCCAATGCTTTATTGATCGCCATTCCATGCTTTATGGTGTTGCTGCTTGTTGAAATGGCTTATGGCTATACAACTGGCAAACAAACCTATGTGTTTATGGACACCATTTCGAGCTTGAGTTCTGGACTGACAAATATCTTAAAAGATACCCTTGGGTTGGTGGTGATTTTAATCTCCTATCCGTGGTTGAGTCAGCAACTAGCCATCACCCAAATCGAGGCTGGTGTTTGGCTTTATGTGGTGGCTTTTATCTGCATCGATTTTGCTTCCTATTGGTCGCATCGTCTCAATCATAAAATAAATTTTTTCTGGAATCAACACATCATTCATCACAGTAGTGAGGAGTTTAACATGGCATGTGCATTGCGCCAAAGCGTTTCAAATATTCTTGGTTATGGCGCCTTTTTTTTAATCCCCGCAGCTGTCTTGGGCATCCCACAGGAAGTCATTGCTGTCTTGGCACCTCTACACCTATTTGGTCAGTTTTGGTATCATACCCAACACATTGGTAAACTCGGTTGGTTGGAGTATATCATCGTAACCCCTTCCCAACACAGGGTACATCACGCCATCAACCCCATTTATATTGACAAAAATCTAAGTGCCATTTTTTGTATTTGGGATCGGATGTTTGGCACTTTTCAGCAGGAACTTGATGACGAACCACCTGTATATGGGGTACTCAAGCCAGTGCAGTCATGGAATCCTTTATTGATCAATTTCCAACACCTTTGGGGGTTGGCTATTGATGCATGGCATACCAAAAAATGGCGTGATAAACTGCGTTTGTGGTTGATGCCAACAGGTTGGCGTCCAGCAGATGTCAAAAGGTCAATCCCCAGGGAAGTGATTACAGATGTGTCTCAACAAACGAAATATGCCCCCTCCCACAGTCGACTGTCACAGTTGTGGGCGATGTTTCATTTTGTTTCAACTTTGTCATTATTAATATTGTTTCTCTCCTCCTTTGGATCTTTACAAAGCAATCAAGCCATGGTCTTGGGAATCACCTTGTTCGTTTCCATCTTTGGATATACGAGTGTAATGGATCGTCATCGTTGGAGTATTGGTTTTGAGTGGTTTCGTATCATCGCTGCAGTAATTGTTTTTCAGTTGATGATTCCTTCGTCTTTGGCCATCATCTACTGGTCATGGATGACTTATCTCCTTCTTTCAGGTTTTGCTTTGATTGCCTTGATGCTTGACACAGTGCACCACCCCTTCCTAAAAACAAAAAGTCCCGCCTGAAGACGGGACTTTCGTTGGCCTACTAGGGATCGAACCTAGACTCTTCTGAACCAAAATCAGACGTGTTGCCAGTTACACCATAGGCCAATTGCGACGCAAAAATAAAACAAAGTTTGAGAACGCCAATACTTCTCTTTTGATTTCTCAACCCAATGAGAAAGTTGTACATTCGTACTTCCAAAAAACAAAAATGAATTTTCGCATCTTGAACCTGAGATTGGGTTGGTTCGCTTTCGCTGTTTCACTCATCTCCTATTTGCTGACTGTTGAACCTACTGCAAGCTATTGGGATTGTGGCGAATATATTGCCACTGCTGCCAAGTTGCAAGTTGGTCATCCGCCAGGGGCGCCTTTTTTCCAAATGGTTGGTGCAGTATTTGCCATCCTAGCGCCCAATCCAGAATACATTGCCTTGTCAGTCAATATGATGTCTGTGATTGCCAGTAGCTTTACTGTACTGTTTTTGTTTTGGACCATTACTGGCATTGCTCGTCGTTTGGTGGATTTTGAAAAAGATGATGCCTACACACAAATCCTTGTTTTGGTTGCTGGCTTAGTCGGAGCACTTGGTTTTGCCTATACTGATAGTTTTTGGTACAACGCTGTTGAGGCAGAAGTATATGCCATGGCAACTTGTATCCTATCGATATTATTTTGGTTGGGTCTTCGTTGGGAAGCCGACATGGACAAGCCACGTGGTGATCGCTGGTTGGTACTGATTGCTTTTGTCGTTGGCTTATCCTTTGGTGTTCACTTTATGGGACTCTTGACCATTCCAGCCATTGGAATGCTGTACTACTTTAAAACTGCAGAAACTGTTACCCCCAAGGGCTTTATCATTGCCAATGTGTGTTCTGTGGCTGTACTGCTATTTATCTTTAAACTATTACTTCCAAGCACCCTCGCTTATTTTGGATATGCCGAGGTATTTTTTGTCAATGAAATCGGTTTGCCATTCCACTCTGGCACCATTGCAGCAGGGCTGTCTTTGGTTTTATTTTTTGTTTATACACTTCGGTTGACGCATCGAAAGGCTTGGGTACAACTCAATACTGCGCTGTTGTGTGTTCTTTTTATTTTGATTGGATTTTCCTCTTGGCTCATGCTGCCTATTCGTGCCAATGCCAATACAGTCATCAACGAAAATGCCCCTGCAGATGCACGTGCTTTGTTGGCCTACTACAACCTTGAACAATATCCAGACACACATTTGTTCTATGGTCCAATGTTTACCGATATGTATGCTGGGCAAGATGAGAAAACCCCTTATGTTGATGCTAAACCCAAATATGAAAAAAATCCTAAAACAGGACGCTACGTCATCGTCAATGAGTGGGAAAGAGCACGCATCAATAGCAATAGCAAACACGAAGGAATCCTTCCGAGGATGTGGAGCAGTGGGAATGCTGTCAATTATATGACCTATTATGGCACAGTTGACTTTGACGTCAAACCCGAATACCGAGGCGAAGAAAAACTTGTCGAAACCATCAATTCTTTTATCGCAGAATGGAACGAAGGACAAGTGGATATCGATGACTATCACCAATTTTTAACCACATATGCCGCCTATCTCGACGTGGAAAAACCAACCTTTTTCGACAACCTCCAATATCTATTTGATTTCCAGATGGGCTATATGTATTGGCGCTATTTTATGTGGAATTTTTCAGGTCGCCAAAATGATTTACAAGGCAAATTAGACCCCATCAATGGAAATTGGATCAGTGGGTTCTCATTTATTGACAACTGGCGGTTGGGACCACAGGACAACTTGCCAAGCGAATTGGCAAACAACAAAGGAAAAAACAAATACTATATGTTACCACTCTTGTTTGGTGTTTTGGGATTTGCCTTTTTATATCGCAAAGACCCCAAACGATTTTGGGTGATGATGTTACTGTTTTTATTTACAGGGCTGGCACTGAAAGTTTACCTCAATGAAAGAGTTTTTGAGCCACGAGAACGTGATTATGCACTTGTCGGTTCCTTCTACGCTTTTAGCATATTTATCGGCTTGGGCGTTATTTCTATATTCGAACGACTAAAAACCTATGTACGTCCTCGAATGGCTTTTCCGATTGTTGGTCTATTGAGTCTACTGTGTATACCTGTGCTCCTGGCATCTCAAAATTGGGACGATCACGATCGCTCGGGTCGATATACTGCACAATCCACTGCTAAGGCCTATCTAGACTCGGTGGAAGAGGATGTGGATGCAATGATTTTTACCATAGGCGATAATGATACTTTTGCCATTTGGTATGCACAAGAAATTGAGGGATACCGCACCGATGTACGTAGCATTAATACCCAACTGCTCGCAACAGACTGGTATATCGATCAACTCAAACGACGTACCTACACCAGCTCTCCAATCCCCTCACAACTCAAGCACAGTCAGTATGCCTATGGGATAAGAGACTATATCAAACATGAGGCATTGCTCGACTCTGTACGCTGGTCTCTCAACGATTTTATGCGTTGGGTCAGTAGCGATCAAGCGCGTACACGCTATAAGTTTTTACTTGAACAATACGAGGTTTCAACCACCAACATTCCCAAGTCAACCCAACAGATGATTTATTATCCCACCAATAAAATTCGGGTGCCTGTCAACAAGGAAAATGTATTGAAAAGTGGTGTGGTCAAGCCCGAAGATGCTGATTTGATAGTGGACTATATCGACATTGATCTCCCAACCTCAGGGCTCTACAAAAACCGATTGATGATGCTGGATATCCTACACAACAACGATTGGGAACGACCAATTTATTTTACAGGTGGTAGCTATGACGACAGTGAGTATTTCTGGATGAAAGACTACCTGCAACTCGATGGATTGGTGTATAAACTCGTCCCCATCAAAACCCCAATCGACCCAAACAACCCTTACCAAATGGGTCGGATTGACACTGATATCATGTATGACATCGTCATGAAGTGGGATTGGGGCAACTCGGATAGTCAAGACATTTATCACGACCCGGAAACAAGAAAAAACAGCATTTCATTCCGATCAAACATCACCCGATTGGCAAAAACCCTAATCGACGAAGAGCAAAATGAAAAAGCCATAACAGTCCTCGATTTGGCGATGGAAAAAATGCCAATAGAAACCTTTGGTTATTATAGCCTAGTCATTCCAATTGCAGCAGCATACTATCGCGCTGGGGCACTTGATAAAGCCCAAAAAATTGTAACAACAATCGCCTCCGGCTACAAAGAATACATGCGCTACTATGCGCAGTGGAATCGCGATGAGCAGCTGATGTTGATGGAAGACATAGTCGCAAATGTGGAACGATATAAATCCCTCCTCACTGAAATCATCATAGCCAAAGATCACAAAAGCATGACAGCTTTGTACGATTCATTTTTTGAGTCGATAATACCCTTTAGCTATATCTATGGGAAATATGATTTTTACACAGAGCTCACCCCTTTTGTGGCTGCTCTTTATGATTCCGATCAAGTTGAATTTGCTCGTGAGTTGAGCACAGAAATTGCACAGCAATACATCGACTTACTTAACCGATTCTTGACACTAGATGATGAGCAACTGTCTTATTTTGAAATGGAGATTGGTATCGAAATCGAGGCCTATAAGAGTTTGGTGTCGACTGTGAAACGAAATGAAAATGACCTAGTGTTTTTTGAAGCGTTTGAGGAAACTTATAATGAAACCATTGCGCCGTTTTCTAATTTGGACTAAACAAAATCTTTCATCAGTGAAATAATGGTGTTTGCGTCTTGATCGCCACTCTGCCGCCAAACCATTTCACCTCCTTTATATATCATCAGAGTTGGTAAGCCTCGCACTCGCAATGCTTCTGAGAGTTTTGGGTTTTTTTCGATATCAATTTTAATGACTTTACCATTGTCCCCCATCGCAGCTGCAACATCCCGAAGAACGGCGTGCATTTCCACAGAGGATTCATCCAAATCAGAATAAAAATTGAGAAGGATGGGGATTTTAGCATCAATAATGTCTCCAAATTTTGACATAATGAGAGCTGTTTTTCAATTGTCATTAGATGCTAAAATAATATTTTGTGTCAAAATATGCTCCAAAAGTGCAAAATTCTGACCTCAATCGTAATAAACAAGCTGTCAAATCATAAGAATAATTCATACTTTTGATTGCAACAATGGCAAACGAAAAAAAACTCTTCCTCCTAGACGCCTACGCCCTGATTTTTAGAGGTTACTACGCATTTATCAAAAACCCAAGAATAAACTCCAAAGGCATGGATACCAGTGCCATTATGGGGTTTACAAACTCCTTATTTGATCTGATTAACAGAGAAAGACCCAACTATTTGGCTGTTGCTTTTGACAAAGGTGGCTCTGTCGATCGATCGGAAATCTACAAAGAATACAAGGCCAATCGTCCTGAAACACCTGAAGCGATTCGCATTGCTGTACCTTATATTCAAGCGCTGCTCGAAGCCATGCATATTCCTGTCATCGAAAAAGAAGGATACGAAGCCGATGATATTATTGGAACACTGGCCAAACAAGCTGAAAACGAAGGCTTTAAAGTATATATGATGACTCCTGACAAAGACTTTGCACAACTTGTCTCCCCAAATATCTTTATGTATCGCCCCTCGCGCAAAGGAAATGGCATTGAAATTTGGGGAGTGAAGGAAGTGCTAGAAAAGTTTGATATCGAACACCCAGAGCAAGTCATTGACTACTTGGGGATGATGGGTGACTCGGTTGACAATATCCCAGGTCTGCCTGGTGTAGGTGATAAAACTGCTCGAAAGTT
>CEWH01016589.1_pt1 | contig 12801 bp, 15 predicted proteins | sample 531231 | NCBI WGS metagenome assembly CEWH01 (sample SAMEA2622316, study PRJEB7988) | marine metagenome | biome: marine biome (ENVO:00000447); feature: surface water layer (ENVO:00002042); material: "saline water (ENVO:00002010), including plankton (ENVO:xxxxxxxx)" | depth 5 m | reverse complement strand
AAAGAAATACCCTCGTGGGCCCAATAAAAATGGCTTTGTAGCTTTTTAGCAGTGGCTTTGGCGGGCTCGGGAGACGGTCACGGACCGCGGCCAGGAACAATTTGAATCTGTTACAGCTTTAATGTAATTTTAGTATGTAATGACGTTTTTGGCGAAGAGTTATGACGAGCGGTTTTTTTCGCGGCATCCCGAGGCGAGACAGATCATGGAGCTTTTTGAGTTCCTGCCTTCCGTTTATTTCTATGTCAAAGATGCGGAGCACCGCTATGTCTGCGTGAACCGGCCTGTGCTTACCGAGATCTTCGGAATGAATCAAATGGAAGAGATTTTAGGGAAATCAGACCTTGAAATTCAGGCCCCAGCGATGGCGGAAGCCTACCATGCTGAAGATCGTCAGGTAATGAATGGTGGGAATGTGATCCCAAATCAGGTCTGGTTGGTGATGTTGGCTGGGGGAGGACCCCAGTGGTTTGTTTCGACGAAAACTCCGCTCAAAGGAGATAAAGGTGATGTTATTGGATTGGCGGGTGTGATGTATCGCATCGATACACCGGATGAAGAAGTCGAGCGTTTCGGCGAGATTCATCCGGTGATCAAATATCTCGAAGAGCATTATCGATCAGATATTTCTATGGAAGCAATGGCGCGTCTTTCAGGTCTTTCGACGACCCAGTTTAACAAACGCTTCCGTGATCTCTTGCGGGTTTCCCCAACTGAACTGCTGTTGCGTCTTCGAATCCAAGAAGCGCAGCGCCTGTTGGTTAGTACTTCTGACGGAGTGGCATCGATCGCGGAGGCGACCGGATTTTGTGATCAGAGTCATTTTACGAAACGTTTCAAGCGAGTCACGGATATGACTCCACTTCGATACCGGAAGTGTTTCCGTTGAATGCTGTTCGACACGGAAATGAATTAGGCGTAAGGGATGGGTGGATGAGTCAGGCTATTGAAGCGTTCCCCGAGTCCCGCGAATTTCTTGCTGATATGGTTGCAGGCATGTGTCTGGACATTGCAGCACTTTCGCGTCCGCTCAGGCGCTGTGATCTTACTTTGTGCGGAGGGAACTGTTGTCACGATGGTGTCTATCTCTCATCAGAGGAAGCGCGAGTTATTCGCGATCTGGCTGGGGAGATGCGAGGTAAGCTTAAGGGGCTCGGAGCCAACCTACCAAAACAAGTCGTGGTCTACGGTAAGTGGCGAGACGCAGCTTCTGGGCCGAAGACAGCAACGAAGCCGGCTTCGATGCGAGACAAAGTGGGAGACTACCCAAAACACTTCCCGGAGACCAACTGCGTTTTCCTCCTCGATGATGCAAGATGCGCTCTTCAGGTCATGGCGACAAAAGAAGAGAAGCATCCTTGGACTTATAAACCGCTGACCTGCTGGTTGCATCCCTTATCGATCACTTCAGGTCCGAATCACAAGCCGCTGTTGACTTTGTATTCTGATGAGACCGATCCTCAACGTTATCCGGATTACGATGGCTTCGTCTGTCGAACTCATTGCGGCCGCTTGCAGGAAGCCGGCGAACCAGCATGGCAGGTGCTGCGATGGGAGATAGAAACTCTCGGCGAAATCGGGGGGCGTGATCTTATTGCCGAAATCGAAGCGGAAACGACGCGCACTTAATTAAGCGGAGGTATCGGCTTTCGCCTCGTTGGCTGCTTCTTTCCCTTCGCCGTTTGGCTCGGAGGGCTCCTCAACTTCAAGGCCCATTTTGGATGCTCGGTTTTTCCAAAGATTACGGGCGAACTCCTGCATGTCCTCTCGGGTGTCCGCCTCGTCGACGATCTCTAATCCAAGCAAGGTCTCGACCACATCTTCCATCGTAACAAGTCCGCTCATACCGCCGTATTCGTCGAATACAACAGCGACGTGATCTCGATTGGCAACTAGTTGCTGGAAAGCATCTGTCATTTTTGTCATCTCAGGCATGGCTGCGATTTCCCGGCTGAGGTCTCGCAGTTCGAGATCAAATTTATCTTGGGCGGCAGCTAGCAGGATATCATGTTTGAGGACGAAACCTTTGATGTCGTCGCGGTTTTCGCTGTAGATCGGAATTCGGGAGAAAGGAGAACTCCGGTGACGCTCCAGATAATGCTCCACGGTAGTATCCTCGGTCAGTGCGAAAACCACCACTCGGGGAGTCATCACTTCGCGAACAGTGATTTCGCTGAGGCGTAAGAGGTTGTCGAGAATTCGGGATTCGTCTTCTTTTAGTTTTCCCTGACGAGTACCCAATTCTGCCATCACTTTGAGTTCGTCGCGGCTGAAGGTGGCCTCACCGTGTCCGCCTTTACTAAAAATTTCGATAAACCAAACCACGGGGGTCATCACCCTGGTCAACCAGTGTAGTGAAACAGCAACCCAGGGAGCCCAAGCTCGCCAGTGTCGTGCTCCAAGATTTTTGGGGATAATTTCGGACGCGATCAGAATCGCAAGGGTCATGAGTGCTCCTGCGAGAGCATCCCACTTACCTCCCCCTAGCGCTGAGACTTGGGCGGCCACTCCCATCGCTCCTACGGTGTGAGAAATAGTGTTTAGTGTCAGAATGGAAGTCAGCGGCCGACTAATCTGACTCTTGAGTCGTTCAAGCAGTAATCCTGACTTGGGACGCTTCTTCTTGTGGTTGGCTATGTAGGGATTGGTGACGCTCAGGATAACTGCCTCCCAGACAGAGCAGAAAAATGACACGCCGATGGCAAGGCAGAAATAGACGATCAGGAGGGTCCAGGAGCCGGTAATGTCAGGATCAAGGGTTGCCGGTGCGAGCGCCGCGACAGGAAAAAGAAACATGATTACTCCCATATTGCTATGAATTGAGACAGCTTCAAGTCGAAACGAGTTCTGGATTCAGGGGCTCGAGAAGCTTGGCGATCTGCCTCGGTGTCACCTGTTGATCACAAGAAACGTTGAAAGCCACGAAGCGGCGCAGTGATGTCGTCGCTAGGCTGTCTTGCTCAGCAACTGCGGGCAGTGCTAATGCGGTCGCAAGTAAGGCGATGCTGAGAGTGACTTTGATAGCTTTCAATAGGCTTGAGAATGATATTTTAATCTGATCTGAGAGACTTGAAGGAGACTATTTTTTCTTAACGTAGGCGAAGAAGGCGCCGGTTACTTCGCCCTGATTGCCAACAAATGTGGCATAGAGTTCGGCCGGACCGGCTTCGAGGGTAACATCGAAGGTTACATTAGATGCGCCGGAAGGAACATCCTTGGAGAGTCGAATGCTTTGAATCTCAATGTTAGCGGACTTTGCAGGAACAGCTTTACCGGGTGTTTCGCGGAAAGCGGGGCCACCGGGGACTGAATTTCCCGGAGAGATTGGGGCGGTGATGGGCGTGTTGGCAACGTTTCCTTCGTTGGGCCAACGGCGCAGCTCGATTTCGTAGTCACCGGCTTCTTCTACGGTGAGATACCAGAATCCGAGGTTGCTAGGCTTAGTCACGCCGTCACGAATGTGCTTCTGGTTCCAGGGGCTGGAACCGGTCGTGATCCAATCGTGACTGGTGAGTCGGCTCGGATTTTCAGCGGGATTACCAATGTGAATACGCGCCGGGTCCCCAAAGGACGGAGAGATGTCAGCCCACCACGCATCGTAAAAATTCTTGAGTCGCTCTGCTACTTCCGGGTGGTCTGCGATGACATTGTTCTGTTGCTTCGGATCATTCTTGATCGCATAGAGCTCGTGGGTTGGCCCCGCTTTTTTGCCTTCATTGGAAACGAGGCGCCACTCATTGGTCATTACTGCAGACTTTCTCCACTTGATGGGATCTTTGACGCGCTGGCTGTCAGTGACAAGGATGCGGTCTGGCCAGTTATGGGGTCGCTGGATACTCTCAATCAGCGGGCGGATTGAAACACCGTCGAATGTAACGTCGGCAGGTGCTTTGATACCGGCGAGATCGATGAGCGTTGGGACGACGTCAACGTGAGCGGTTATGGTCTCGACCTTATTTTCTTTATTGAATCCGCCTGCAGGCCAATGCAGAAAGAATGGAACGCGGTGACCGCCGTCATACTCGCTACCTTTGGCTCCGCGCATTCCACCATCGTAGGTTCCGCGACCTCCAGCCGTGCCGTTGTCGGTGGTGAAAATGAAGATTGTGTCATCAGTTAGGCCTCTCTCGTCAAGCCATTCACGCAGAGCTCCTACGTTGTCATCGATATTGGCGACCATGCCGAAGAAGTTGGCTGGGGCAACGCCGAGGTGCGCGTAGGGAGCCGAGCTTTCCTCCGGGGCGTGGTTGGGGCTGTGCGGTGCGTTAGTGGAAATGTAGGCTAGGAACGGCTTGCCTTCGACTTCACTGGCTTCAATGAACTTCTTCGCGTAGTCGAAGTAAACGTCGGTGCAGTAGCCTTCGGTCTTGGTGGGCACCTTATTGTGGAAGTAGGTGTCGTCGAAGTAAGCGTTGTCCCAGTAATCAGGAGTCTGGCCGACGCCGCCACCACCGTGGCGAAGGACTTCGGTGAAGCCTCGATCCTCAGGTCTGAAAGGGTAGTTGTCACCGAGGTGCCACTTGCCAAACATGCCGGTGTTGTAACCGTTATCCTTGAAGATTTGAGCGATCGTTACCTCATTGAAACGTAGCATAGAGCGTCCCATAATGGTGTGCCAGACGCCGGTTCGGTTGGTCCAGTGTCCCGTAAGCAGAGCGCCACGTGTAGGGGAGCAGGTCGGGGCGACGTGGTAGTCCTCAAGACGAACTGACTCGCTTGCGAGCGAATCGAGATGCGGGGTTTTCACGACTGGATTGCCATGGCAGGACAGGTCGCCATATCCCTGGTCGTCAGTGATTACAATGACGATATTGGGGGCATCTGCGACTATCACTGGAAGGGCCAGAAAGGAAGTAACCGCAAGAGTGATGATGATTGAAAATTTCATTTGATGAGAGGGGAGATTTTAGTGGATCTACTATTCAGAACAAGGCTTAAACTATTCAAATCGTTCTCCGGTAGCGGAGAAATAATTCTTAACTCCGTGTTGGAGTGTGGAGAGGGAGTTGGGAATTGTTTCCGTCTTGACCCTATTTATGCAATTCCTATAAACTGAAAACTCTTGGAAGCGCCGGGAAATGGCGTATCACTTCCCAAGATAGCCATATATGAAGTTTTCCCTCTCCTCCGAACGAACTGCTCGATCAGGTTTCACTATGGTTGAAATACTGGTAGTAGTTGCCATTCTCGGTATTCTCGTCGCCATCTTAGTTCCAAGTCTCGGCAGGGCGAAGCAGATCGCCGAGGCCATGGTAAATACCACCAACTTGAAAAATATTGCGACGGCCACACTAGCGTGGGCAGGGGATCACGGGAACAAGTTGCCTTCGCCTCAATATCCCGGCGGTGAAATTGTTCCCGGCACGATGGATCCTGACGACTATTTTCCAGACTACTGGAACCTAGGCGAGTCCGGGTTATGGATCGATGGGGTCGTTTTCGGACATATGTATCTGTCTGAACAAGCGCGTCGTGAGGACGATAAGGACGGCGATTACGGCGACGATGGTTATGCCTCTTCCGGTGGTTACGAGGTCGACGAATCTGGAACCCACCTTAGGGGAACCCTTTTTGAGAATACTCAGTCGGTCAAAGCTGATCCTGAAGAGCAGGACTGGCACAAGCACAGTTACGCAATGAACACGAATCTTCAATATGACCGTCGAAAAGAGGATTCACCCGAACCTTGGTTGACGGAGAAAACCCTTTCTAACCTGCTCTTCATGCCTAATGCACTTCTCTACATCGAAAATAAGGAATCCAACCTGATCGATTTTGACGATCGCGAAGCGATTATTGAGACGATGGAAGAGCGCTGGGAAGGTAGCAAGGTCATTGCAGCGTTTCTTGATGGCCACGCCGAGCGACTAAAGGAGAACCAGATTCCGGAAGCTGACCCTAACACTGATCGGGAGTCGAGCCGTTTCTGGCGTGGTGTAGATATCAATCGTAGCGCCAGCTCTGAGTGATCCTGAATTATTCAAATTCTAACTCTTGAACGTTCTGGCTCTCGGGGCTGTTGTGAGCGCGGGGTCTTTTTGGATTCATTCTCAGAAGCGAAAGAGCTCCCACGGTGGGTTAACGCAGCGATGGTAACGCAAAAACTTTCAGCTGATAATTAACGTTGCTTAAAGCTCAATCGTCCTTAACTTTCTTTGCTGGAGTAAGCGTCAGCAAAGCGAATGAGACTTTTTATTATTGCCGTTCTGTTAGGATTTTACGCAAACAACCTTCGGGTAGCTGCTTCAGACGCCAACGGTTGTTCCGACGGGTTTGATGTATTGTCATTGCTTGGCGTTCCAGAAACGCCTGGGAGCCGGGAACCCCTTCTTGGTTTAGCAGGATTTTACGGTCAGCCACAGCCCCGACAGTGGCTGATTCTTACGTCGATTAAGGAGAAGTCTGGTCTTCTTCGTGAATCGGTTGCTTCGGGAGGGAAAGTGGTGTCCGAGCGGCAGTTCCGGCGTCTATTGGGCCAAGAACTTCCCCACACCCCCATCGCCAGAAATTCTCTTAAAATTTCCTCCTTGGAGGCGTTTGAGGTCGGAAAAGCTGAGGCAAAACGGCGCCGGGTATCATTCGAAAGCGTTCATTTCCGGCTCCGTTGTGATGACCAACCCAGTGAGCCAATCTGGATCCTCAGTTTTATCGATCGCGCTCAGATTTCTGTTGGTTCCGTTTACCTTTCCGCGGTCTCTGGGAACGTTATTAAGACTGTCTGGCGAGATGCCGTAAACTACACCGTGTTATCGCAAAAAAAGTTTCCAGCAAACGCCGGCAGTGATGCCTTTAAAGCTGCAGGTCGCTAGGCTGTGTTGCCCCTTACAAAAGGTCCGGTGATAGCGACCGTGATTCCCGGGCTCTGGATGTTTGCGAAGAGAACGGAGCCATCAGGGCTAAAGCAGGCACCTGCAAACTCACTGCCATTGAGTGCATTGCGAGCTAGCGTGAACATCTCACCAGTAGGAGTGACTCCGCGAATGTGGTTAGTACCTTTCGTGTCCTCGCAGATAAAGAGATGTCCGTTTGGTGCAATGGTGATGTTATCAGCGTGAGTCAGTAGGTCGGAATTATTAGGCTCAAGGAAAAGTTCTAACTCTCCACTTGTTTCGTCGCTACGACTTGGAAAATAACGGAAAATTTGCCCCATTTGGTTTTTTCCCCCGTTGGTGCAGGCCCAGTAAATGGAGGCTTCACCGACGGTTTTGGGGCTGCCATACCACATGCCTTCTGCACGAGAAAAGATAAGTGCTCCTTTTTCGATCGCGCGGAAGCGAAGGTCGTCGTTCGGTGTATCAACCTTATTAAGATCAACCCATTCGACGGGAAGGCGTTCGCGGACCGGAAAACTGTTTTGATTTCCCGGCCAATTTCGAGAGTCCCAATTTCCCGCTGCTTTAATTTTAAGGGCTTGCAGCTTGCCTCCCTTTGCCAGTTTGCCAGATTGATGGGGAATAAAGCGGGTGATAACGCCGTCACCGCGGTCCTCGGTCTGGTAGACGATTCCCGTGGCTGGATCGACAGCGACTGCCTCTCGTCGAAAGCGACCCATTTCCTTAAGGGGGACCGGAGGAGTGATGTTCGCTTCGGCTGTCGCCGGAACTTCAAAGCAGTAACCGTGGAACTGCCCCCACTGTGTTGTCATGTCAGCTGGCTCTTCGCAACTGAGCCACGTTCCCCAGGGGGTCGGACCGCCGGCGCAATTCCGATCGGTCCCAATGAGACTGAGAAACTCGTTCTCAACCTCGCGTTTCCTTAAGTTGTAAATAATGGTTGATGTTCCACCGACAAAAGGTTGAGCTCCGTGGCGCCCTGAATCGTAAACGAGCGCCTTGTCCAGATCCCCCGGGATTTTTTCATTGTCACTGAATGGCCCTTTAGTGTGATGGGAGTGCCCGATTTCGTGATTGCGAATCACGGCAACCCGGCTCTTTCCAATATCAAAGGCTGCCATGCCGTCGGGTTGCCCCGGAACTCGGTAGCCGTCTTTCATTCGATCGCCAGAGGTGGAGAGGATCCGATAATGAAAACCCTTTGGCAGATCGATGACGCCATCGGGATCTTCGAGGAGGTTGCCATAGGAGAACAATTCATCGGCCTGGGCCGTACTTTTCAGTAATTGGTTGAGACCGGTGAATCCGGTTGTAACGGCTGCAGAATGGTTAAGAAATGTTCGTCGGGATACCATCTTGATGATTAAATCTGAACCGAGGAAATACCGCACTCCAAAATATCGCAGAAATGCGCCACGATGTTTACGCTTTGGCTTGCATCGTAAATCGTCATTTGGCACGTTCGACCCTCTCAAATATGAAAATTGAAACTCTCTGCCTTCACGGGGGACATACCCCAGATCCAACGACTAAAGCCCGAGCCGTTCCTCTTTATCGCTCCAGCTCATTTGTTTTTGACTCCACTGAGCACGCAGCCAATCTTTTTGCGCTAAAGGAACTAGGGAATATATACACCCGTTTAATGAACCCGACCACCGACGTGCTGGAGAAGCGTGTCGCGCTCTTGGAAGGAGCTCATGAGATGGGTGGACTTGGTCTTGCCTCGGGAACCTCAGCGGTTTTTTACTCGATCATTAATCTGGCCAAAGCGGGAGACAACATCATTTCAGCCCGCAACCTCTACGGCGGAACTTATACCCAGTTTAATGATATTCTTCCTGCTCTTGGTATTGAGGTAAAATTTGTCGACTCCCAAGACCCTCAGGCTTTCGCTGAGGCGATCGACGAAAATACGCGGGCTCTTTTTTGCGAAACAGTATCGAATCCAGCGCTTGAAGTGACAGATTTGAAGGCGGTCGGCAAAATCGCTCACGAAAATGGGTTACCTCTTATTGTCGACTCCACCTTCTCGACTCCTTACTTGACTCGCCCAATCGAGTGCGGAGCTGATATCGTGGTGCACTCTCTTACGAAGTGGATGGGTGGACATGGCGCCGGTATCGGGGGCGTTGTCGTTGACGCAGGAAAGTTCAATTGGGCAGGTGGAAAACACCCCCTTTATGATGAGCCGGATAATTCATATCACGGACTTCGCTGGGGTCATGATCTGCCAGAACCACTCGCTCCTCTTGCGTTCATACTGCGGATGAGAACCGTGCCGCTACGCAACCTTGGAGCCTGCATTTCTCCAGACAATTCGTGGTTGATGCTTCAGGGAATCGAGACGCTTCCGCTGCGCATGGAACGCCACTGTGAAAATGCCCTGGCCGTGGCTAAACATCTTCAGGACCATGAACAGGTCGAGTGGGTTCGATTCCCTGGGTTGGAGACGGACTCTGAATACGAAAAGAATCAACAATATCTTGAGGGCAAGGGCGGCTCCATGGTGGTTTTCGGAATTAAGGGCGGCGCTGAGGCAGGACAGAAATTTATCGAGAATCTTGAGCTCTTTTCTCACCTCGCAAACGTAGGAGATGCAAAGTCATTGGCGATTCATCCGGCGACGACGACGCACTCGCAGCTCAACGAAGAACAACAGGCGGCAGGTGGGATCACACCTGAGCTTGTCCGTCTTTCGATTGGCATCGAAAGCATCGACGACATCGTTTCCGATCTCGATAAGGCGCTGGCGGCTTCTTAACGAAATCAGTTGCGCGAAGCTTAGAGAAGCCTTTTATTTAAGAGGCCCAAACATTCGCGCCCCCCTACGCAGAATAAAGAAAATGGCAGAACTAGAAGATAGATACGAAGACAATGTCGTTGGCACATTCTACGTCGACGACCAGTGTATTGATTGCGACCTTTGTCGTGAAACTGCGCCCGATAACTTCACTCGAAACGAAGACGGAGGATATTCCTACGTTTACAAGCAGCCCGAGAACGATGAGGAGCGCGCGCTCTCTGACGAAGCGATGGAGGGTTGTCCAGTGGAAGCCATCGGCAACGATGGTTCGGGTTGAAGCCTTCTTCAATTTCGACCTTCCAAGACTGCGTCGTCTTCGGATGACGCAGTTTTTTTGTGGTGTAATCCTGAATACCAGAATAGAATTGGAACGCTCATGGCTTTTCGTAGAAGACCGCGTCGGACCATTAGGGAACGTGCCTTAGCACAACTTCGCGGTTACTGGGAGCCTCAGGATGTTTCGAAATACACCCGCGACAGTGGAACCGTCGTAGAGGATACCCTGAAAGAGCTGGGACTGGAAAGCCGATTCAACGAGGAGCAAGTGTTTGACGCCTGGAATAGCATGGTAAGCAACTTTATTGCCCAAAATGCAAGGCCGGTCTCGCTTCAACGGGGAGTGCTGAATATTCAGGTACTCCATTCTACTGTGCACTATGAGTTGGAGCGAATGAAGAGTCAGTTGCTGGCTAAAATGCAAGACAGCTTTGGCCGGAATAATGTGAAGGAGATTCGATTCCGCCTTGGCTAATCACCGCCGCGACTTATGAGCGATTTTATCAATATCAAAGGCCTAAGGCTTGTCACTAAGATTGGAGTTCCCGAAGAGGAAAGAGCAATTCCTCAGAGTCTAAAAGTTGATGTGGCAATCAAACTCTCTAGCATAGTCGAGGAGGTTGACGACAGATTGGATCTTACAATTGACTATTACCGCGTATCTCAGCGCTTGCGAGAAGTGGCTTCTTCGGGCGAACGAAAGCTGATCGAAACCTTGGCGGAGGAACTCGCGGCTGCTGTACTTGCTTTTGATGGAGTTTTTGAGGTGACCATCGAATTGCAAAAATTTATACTCGCTGACTGTGAAAGCGTGAGTGTGGTGCTTACACGGTCACGAGACTAAAAATGAAAGTCACACCCTAATCCTGGGTGGAGGCGTCGCTGAGTTCGATGAAAGTAAAGACTGTCACGATCTGGTTTGTAGCCGCAGCGCTTATCGTTGGAGGTTCTATCCTTACAGTAGGTCTGCGCGCGAGCACCGAGTCAGCCCGATATAAGGTGTTGGAGAAGAGTGGGAAAATTGAGATCCGGCAGTACGCAGAGCATCTTGTCGCCGCCACTTCGATGTCTGGTGCAGGCGGTAATGGCAGTTTTGGGCGACTCTTTAGATACATTTCCGGAGAGAATAAAGACTCAAAAAAAATTGCCATGACCACACCCGTCTTTATGCCGGCGACCCCCAACGGGCGAACGACAGAAATGCAGTTCGTCGTTCCAGTTGACGTGGCTCAAAGCGGAGCGCCGGCACCATCATCGAAATCGGTTAGTCTCAAGCGGATGCCGTCAGGCCGATACGCGGCAATACGCTACGGGGGAAGAAGTAATGCCAAGGTTCAAAAGGAGCGACTCGCCGAGTTGAGAGCCTACTTAGCTGAGGAAGGATTGGAGCCCGTAGGAAACCCCTTATTCGCAGGCTATGACCCACCATGGACACCTGCACCGCTGAGAAGAAACGAAGTTCTCCTAAGGCTACGCTGAAGTTTTAAGTAGTGCGACGGACGGAGTTTTGAAAGTCCCAAACCATTAATCGGGCAAAGCGGTAATCTCGCATCGGATCGGTTAGGGGTGGGCAAGGTTAGAGAGGTTTCGAGTTAAAACTAACATGCCTCCTTTACATGGGTTTGTGGATTTCCAACAATTACGGCCATGTATCGTTCTCTTCTCTATTTTTTATTCATAACTTTGGCCATAACTGCTTCAGCGGGGGAGTTAAAAATCGAGGGTCGTGTGGCTTTCGTTGAGGGCCCGGCTTGGAGGAACGACGGGAACGTCTTTTTTACAGATATAGAGAACAATCGTATCATGCGGAAAGATCCGACTGGTAAGGTTCATGTCTTTCGACAGCCTTCAGGTAAAGCGAACGGCTTATTGTTCGATCCGCAGGAGCGCCTTCATGCTTGCGAGGGACATCGAGAGGGAGGGAATCGCCGTGTTACGAGGACCGAACTTGATGGATCCATTACTATTCTGACAGATCGATTTGAAGGGAAGCGCTACAATTCTCCTAACGACCTCGTGATGGACAATCACGGGCGAATCTACTTCACCGACCCCCGCTACGGCGGGTATGGAGGCACAGAACCAGTCGAGCAGTTCGACGAGATTGGTGAGCCGATTGAAGGGGTCTATCGAATCGATCCAGATGGTGAGGTAAGCCGGGTCATTGAACATGAAGTTCAGCGTCCTAACGGAATCGCAATATCGGCTGACGGAAGGTATCTAATCGTAGCTGACAATCACAACGGGCCTCAACCAGGAGGGCAACGGAGGCTGGTGCGATTTGATCGTGGGAATAATGGAAATATCGACGTTGAAAGTGGCAAAGTCCTGTATGACTGGGGGAACGACCGAGGCCCGGATGGAATTACGATCGGGCCTGAGGGACATATTTACGCCACTGCTGGACTGAATTTTGCAAGCTCCCTCGAAACTGTTGCTGAGCATCTTTCGGGGGTCTACGTTGTGTCGATAGAAGGGGAGTTGTTGAATTTTATCCCGGTTCCTGAGGATATGATAACGAACTGTACGTTTGGCGGCGAGGATGGTAGGACTCTTTTCATTACTGCTGGCGCCAAGCTCTGGAGTATCGTGATTGACTGAAGTTGATTATGCTTTGTTTAAAATCGCAGCATAGCGATTTTAATTTGGCTTCTTCATTGAGTTTGCGGTTCTTTTAAGTCAACCTCTCCCTCCGACTGGGTTGAAATCCCACCAGAGTATATGAGTGAACGATTGATTTGTTTCCTGTTAGTGGCCCTAGTTCTGAACGGGGTGACTGTGAAAGGGGATGAACATTGGCCACGGTTTCGCGGTCTAAACGGTTCCGGGGTAAATCAATCTCATTTGGTTACGACGAAATTAAGCCAAGCCAACCAAGAGTGGTCGACG
>CEWH01147823.1_pt1 | contig 12823 bp, 18 predicted proteins | sample 531231 | NCBI WGS metagenome assembly CEWH01 (sample SAMEA2622316, study PRJEB7988) | marine metagenome | biome: marine biome (ENVO:00000447); feature: surface water layer (ENVO:00002042); material: "saline water (ENVO:00002010), including plankton (ENVO:xxxxxxxx)" | depth 5 m | reverse complement strand
TTATTTCCAGACCATATGTAACTCCAGATTTGTTTTGCTATAGTATCATTCATCTTTTATAGATTTAATAAAAAAATAGAAAAAAACATTTAAATCAAATTTTTAAACATAAAATTACACTTTAGCGGCAACACATTTTTCAGCCAATAGTTTGTTTTCATTTTTTTTAAATGAAATATCACGACATTCTTTGATATGGGTACAAGCGTGAGATTCAGGTAATCTATGGATTGCACAATACTTTTGTTCACAATAGTTACAATGACCTATAAATGGAGCTGTTTTATTACGACATCCCTCAAAACAACAGCGTTTTTTCTTTAGTCCAGTTTTATCAATTTCTACGGATTTATTTTCCATTAATTACACTTTACAAAAAAAAAATAGTTTAAAATTTTATCAAATTTTTTTGAGTGTATAGTGACATTGTATTTTACATTTATTAATAAATACCATATGTAAGGACAATGTACTATTAGTTAAATATAAATTAAAAAAATTGATATAAAAATAAAGATAATCATATATATTATAAAATGAGTGATTTGCATAGTATTTCATCTAATGTTTCAATAAAAAGTAATGATGATGATGAATTAAACCTAGAAGAAAGGATAGGATTTAAACCAGATGGAACAAACAACTTTATGGGTACAATATATAATGAGGATACTGGTATTAGAAAGATAATGTTTGATGGTGCAATGCCTCTTCACGAATTTGCTCCTTTATTATATGAATATCTATATGTTTATATTCATAAATGTAAAGAAAATGAAACATACATGCTAAGTGTTATAACCTATGAAAGCGACGCTATAAATATTGCTATTTTAGAAGGTGATAATCATATTTCTGTTAAAAAAAAGAGAGTAAATGAGATTTTAAACAAACTATTATACACGTTTGATAATGTATATGGTTTATTTATACTTCCTGGAAAAAAAAATACTTATATTCCTGGACGTAAATACAGATTACAAATTACATTTAGTGAATTAGAAAATTCATATAAGATATATAAGCAATTAAAAAATAAGATTAGAAGTATAGTTAATATAAGTGATATGATGATAGAATCAGACCCGGATAGTGAAGATTCTGATTCAAATGTAGTAAATAATTCTACTGACTGAGTGTTGTGACAGATAGTAGTTTTTGAATTATATCTTGCTGGTCATTGAGTTGTTTTTGGAAGGCTTTTTGTTGTTCTACAAGAGATTTGATGAGATTAGCAAGCCCTTCATCTATTTGTGAATTATTTTTTTGAGAAACTGTGGGATTAATTTTAATAACTGTCTTTTTTTTGGATGTTGCAGCTTTTTGTGAAATTTCCAGAGTTGTTTCACTGTGAATCTCAAAGTTTTCAAATTGTTCTTCCAGTTGCGTGATTATATTACATATTTTTTTTGCACCCCAGCCTCTGATTTCGTTTGAAATGATTCCTAGTGAACTTGATTCATATGCTGAATTGAACCAGGAACCAAATTCTGACTTATCTTCTTGATCAGCCCAAGAAGAATCAAATGCATAAAGAATATGTTGATCATCCTTTGTGCCAGAAAAGTGAATAGTAAATCCGATCACTCCACCTTCATTATATTTGAAAAGATTTGTGTTTGATTTGTCAACCAGTTGGGTGTAAAGTGATTCTGTGATATTGGTGAGTTTGATGGGGGAGATATTATTTATACTACTGGTATTCTTAAGTAATTTGATAAGATAGGGTGCTTTCAAAAACCTATCCATATCAAAGCCGGCTAATTCTAAGGGGAGCTGTTTATTATTTCTGGGTTTCTTAATATCACTGTTAAACTGAGAACTTGCGACCGATGCCATAGGAAGTTTTGTTACTTTTATGACGAATGGTAAAAAATAAATCAAATTTTTTTTTTTCTCGTAAAGAATGTTGGAATCTATACCCATATTTCTGAAACTTTTAAAGGGATCTATTAAATTTTAGGACATCTAATTTATAGGGATAAAAACTATAAGTTAGATATTTTATTCAAATTTATCATTGATATGCAAAATGATTGCGTTTAAATAAATATTTATTTATATAAGAATATATTGAATGGGGATATAGCTCAGTGGTAGAGCGCTCGCTTTGCATGCGAGAGGCCGAGGGATCGAGACCCTCTTTCTCCATCTAATTTATAACCTAAAATAAGTATTTTAAGTTGTAAACTAATTTGTAAATAATGTAAATATATATTATAATGAGTGAAATTAAAATTGAAGAACAGGTAGTATTACTAACCGAACCATCTCCAAGAGATGATAGAGATTGGGTAGCAGAGTCAATATATTCTACAGAGACTAAATGTCCAAAAACACTAGATTTACGTCCAGATTTACAAGATATTAGAAATCAGGGTAGTCAAGGAAGTTGTTTAGCGCAATCTGCTGCTTGTATGAAGGAATGGCAAGAAAAACAGGATATACAATTCAATGGATATATGTCCCCACAATTTATATATAATCTAAGGTCTAACACAGGTTCCGGAATGCACGGTAGAGATGCTATGAAGATATTATATAAAAATGGTGTATGCTACGAAAGCGATTATAAATATGGTGAAATACAAACAAAAGAAGAGGTTATTGCAAATAATGAGGTAGTAGCAAAAGCATTAAACCATAAAATTAAAAGTTTTGCCAGAGTTCACACTATAGATGCAACAAAAAAGGCTTTATTTCAAAATGGTCCCTGTATTATATGTTTTCCAGTGTATAATCATGGAGTAGAAATGTGGAGACAAGAAAATAAAGATCAAAAAATGAAAGGTGGTCATGCTATGACTCTTGTAGGATATACAAAAAAGGCATTTATAATAAGAAATAGTTGGGGGTCAAATTGGGGAGATGAAGGGTACTGCTATTATCCATTTAAACAATGGGGTAGTCATTGGGAAATATGGACAACAATTGATGATGAAAGTGTAAAACCTAAAAAACCTAAATTTAAGTGGTGTTGGTAATAAATATAATTTAAATTTGATAAATATAAATTATATTTTAAAGCATAAATAAATGGATTTATTAAAATTTCCAGAGGACTTGTTTACTGGTATGGGAAACCAGAAACCTGATTGTAAAGATGGAGTATTATGTAATTCTTTGAGTACAATATCAAAGTATCTAGACAAAAATTCTATAAATAAATTGGCTTCATCTTGTAGAGCTTTTAATGAAATAAAAATGAAAATGATTAATCAATTAACATTAGATTATAGACCTAAAATTGAATATTTAAATGATTATCAGAGATTATTAATATGGAAAATGTATATGATGCGAATGGATATGTATGATAGTAGTGATAACACTATACATTATTATCCTACATATAATATACCAGAATTGTGTACTCCAATATTTATGATATTTAATGACAAAGTAAGTATAGATAAACCAGTTGAATATCTTAGACAAAGAATATCTGAAGGAAATCTATTAGATAATTATATTAATACAGAAGGCGAAACCTATAAATATAATGATTGGATACCTTATAGAAGACTTATTGTAGAAGCTTTAGATGATCCTTGTGACGAATCTTTTTGGAATGAATACTATGCAAAACATAATGAAAGATGGTGGAAATATCCTCGAGATTATAGTCTAACAAATAATTATGATGATAACATAGATTTACCTGTTCATAATCTTTGTTATGAAAAGTGTTTAGGTTGTAGTAATATATACGATCCTATATGGTGTGGAAAGATAACTAATTCGGAAGCGTCTGGAGATTGGGGTATATTAACTGGTCCTAAATGTAGTAATAGAAGAATATATTGGGATAATTTGCAAAATGATGATTATTGGACATTTAAAAATGAGTGTAGATTCATTCAATCTTATATTCTTTCAGGATAAGTATAATTAATAAAGCAAAAAGTGTAATAGGCCTATATATGATTTATTAGTTGTTAAGATGAGTATTGTTTATATTGTGTTTTTTTTTCATAAAATCAGTATAGTTTATATGTATGAGTGATGTATTAAAGAGATAAAGAAATGCATATTGTGAAAAATGGTTTAATTATATAGTTGAAATTTAACAGAATATCTAGTAACTTCATTTCTTAAGGTAATGATGTCCTGATTATTTTCTATATTAATCAGAAACTCTTTTAATTTTTTTCCCTTTTCTGACTGAATGTTTATTGCAATCTTTATACAACAATCTATGTATTCTGCAACCTTCAAGAATTGAAGCTCTGTGAATCCTCTGGCAGTTAAGGCAGCCGTACCTATTCTTATGCCTCCTGGACTCAAAGCAGAGGTATCTCCTGGTACAGAATTTTTATTAATAGAAATATTGCATAGTTCACAAACTTTTTCTACTTTACTTCCGGTAATATTATGTTTTCTTAAGTCAACTAATAACAGATGATTATCTGTTCCATCTGTTACTATATCATAACCATACTCTTTAAGTGATCTTGCCAAGATTATAGCATTTTTCTTTACTTGTTTTATATATTCTTTAAATTCGGGTTTGGTTACTTCAAGTAACTGATGTGCAACACCTGCAATTTGATGCTCGTGAGGTCCACCTTGTAGACCAGGAAAAACAGCAAAATTAATCTTATCTTCTAATATCTTTTTAAAAAATATCATTCCTGATCTTGGTCCACCTAATGTTTTATGAGTTGTCGTGGTAACAATATCACAATATTTGAATGGACTATCCATTTCCTCAGTAGCAACAAATCCGCTTATATGAGCCATATCGCATAATAAGTATGAGTTATTAATGTCAGCAATTTTGCGGAACCTGGCATAATCTAGTTCTCTTGAATATGCACTTGCTCCACATATAATTAGTTTGGGTTTAAAATTTTTGGCAAGCATTTCTAACTCATCGTAGTCAATATATCCTTGATTGTCTACATGATAGGGTAAGGATTCATAAAATACTGATGTAGATGAGATTTTCTTTCTATCAGTATAATATCCATGGGTAAGATGACCTCCAGAGGGTAAGTCTAAACCCATTATCCTGTCGTGTGGGTTTAAGATAGCAGAAAATGCTGCAAGATTGGCTACACTTCCTGAATATGGTTGTACATTTACTCCCCATTCTGTATTATCTAGTCTATATGCTGCCAATGCTCTTTTAATACATAGAGTCTCTATTTTATCAATAACTTCATTGCCACCATAATATCTTGAAAAGGGTAAACCCTCTGAATATTTGTTAGTTAAAACTGAACCTAAACATTCCATAACAGATTTTGATGTGAAGTTTTCGGATGCAATAAGTTCAAGGCCTTCATGTTGTCGTTTGTTTTCTTGTTGTATAAGATTAAAAATCTCAGGGTCTTTGCTTTCCAATGATTCTTTTAACTCCATATACATATTATAAACAAAATGTTTATATAATTAAATTTTAATATAATATCAAACTATATAAGGATAATTCTACTAACTTAAAGTAGCCAATTTATATGGATGCTATATTAAAGAGATGGAGAAATGCATATTGTGAAGAATGGTTTAACTACATATTATGCAATGACCAGTATTGGAGTTATGATAGATTATCTATGAATCCTAATATAACTTGGGAAATAGTTCAAACATATAGATATAAAAATTGGAATTATAAGTATCTATCGAAAAATCCTAATATAACCTGGGAGATAGTAGAAAATAATAGCGATAAGCCCTGGAATTATAACTATTTATCTAAAAACCCTAACATAACCTGGAATATTGTTATAAATAATAGCGATAAGCCTTGGAATTATAAATATTTATCTAAAAACGCAAATATAACCTGGGATATAGTTATTGATAATCCGGAAATATCATGGAATTATGACTATCTCTCAAAAAATCCTAATATAACCTGGGATATAGTAGAAAAAAATAATGAAAAACCCTGGAGTTATAAAAATTTATCGAAAAATCCCAATATCACTTGGGAGATAGTCCAGAAAAATAGAAATAAACCGTGGTCTGAAAAGAATCTATGTTTAAATTCTACTATAAATAGTGATATATTAAAAAGTTTTCCAGATAAACCTTGGAATTATTTTATTATATCACGAAATCAAAATATAAGCTGGGAAATGATATTGTCGAACCCAGATAAACCCTGGGATTATTTAAATATTTCTAGAAATCCTAATATAACCTGGGAAATTATAGATAAAAACAAGTTTAAACCCTGGTATTATAACTATATTTCTGGAAATCCAATGACAGTTAGATATAAAAAATATATAGAAAGACGTGTACAAACATATAAAAAATGGATAACACGTATATTAGAGAATACTAGATTAAACAATGATATTATATTTGAAATCGTAGATAGGATAAAAATATATATGTAATATAAATGATTACTAAGACAAAAAGAATACTATTGTTTATATTTGGATGTTTAATTATAAGAATAGGTTTAGTTTTTTTAGCAAAAAACATTTCTGAACAAAATCTTTCCTATATGGGATATATGGCATTAATCCCCACACTTGGCTTTTTGGTAATATATTCAGGTAATCTACGTAAGACGGGTGTTGAGGTATTTGGAGAAAGGATATGGTGGAATGATTTGCGACCTATCCATGGTATACTATACCTAGCATTTGCATATTTGGCAATTAATAAACATAAAAATGCATATAAAGTGTTATTAGCAGATGTCACTATCGGGTTACTTTCATTTTTAGCATATCATTTTATAATGTAAGTATAAACAAAATAATAATAATATAAGGGTATGTATATATTATTATTTATCTTTATGGTGATTTTAGATAAAGCGTACGGTTTTGATGATGTGTGTTTAGTTCCACAATATAATAATGTCAGATCTAGAACCATACCATCATTAGACACTTGGTTAACTAAAGACACAAAAATAGATATGCCTTTAATTCCAGCAAATATGGATACTGTAATATGTGATAGATTGGCAGATGTTATTTTAGATAATGGAGCATATCCTATATTTCATAGATTCACTGATATTGATACTCAAAAACAATGGGTTGAAAAATACCCTAATAGATGTTATATATCCTGTGGGGTTAACAATAGGTTAGAAAATCTTAAAATCTTATTAGATAATGGAGCACGTGGGGTTTGTATAGATATTGCTCACGGACATTCTATAACAACAATTGATTTAGTGAAACAATTAAAACAAAACTTTCCTGACAAAGAGGTTATTGCAGGTAATGTTTGTACTGAAATGGGATATAGTGATCTAGTAAATGCTGGTGCTGATTGTGTAAAAGTGGGTATAGGTCCTGGTTCAGCGTGTACCACAAGAAAGGTTACTGGATTTGGAGTTCCACAATTTAGTGCAATACATAATATATCTCAAGTAGCAAAAAAACTAAAAGTACCAATTATAGCAGATGGAGGAATAAGAAATAGTAGAGATGTTGTATTAGCTCTTGCCGCAGGAGCATCTACTTGTATGATAGGAGGGTTATTTTCAAAAACCTTTGAAAGTGCAGGGAAAAAGTATATAACATATGATAATATTAGAAAGCAAGTATTTAATGGTAATCCCAAAGTAGACTTGGAGAAGGATGGTAAACAATATTTATATACTTTAGGTGATAGTCTACCCTTTGAATATGAGATTTATACACATTATAGAGGCCAGGCAAGTAGAGACTTTCAAGAAGAATATTATGGTTCACTAAAGGAAGGCACTTGTCCTGAGGGAGTAGATTTTTATAGTAAATGTACAAACAATGCACAAAGAGTTATAGATGAGTTATTATCAGGACTCAGAAGTGGTTTAACTTATGGCGGTGCAAAAAGTATAAAAGAGTTACAGAGAAAGGCAGAATTTGTTGAAGTTTCTAATGCATATATTAGTGATCTTAACAGTAAATAAACAAGATAAAACAAATATATAAAGGTTATTTATCATATATTCTTAAATATATGATTGATAATAGTTATCTTTGGATTGTTATTTTTGGAGGATTTGCATCTTTTTTTGCAGCAATGGGTATAGGAGCCAATGATGTAGCAAATGCATTTGCAACTTCAGTTGGATCTCGTGCTTTAACGATAAAACAAGCAGTAATAATTGCGGCAATTTTTGAATGTTTAGGGGCAATATTAATGGGTTCTCATGTTGCAGATACTATAAGGAAAGGTATTGCAGACTATCAATGTTTTGAGGATTCACCTGAATTATTAATGTATGGTTGTATGTGTGTAATGATAGCAGTTGGTTTATGGTTATTTTTAGCATCATATTATGAGATGCCTGTTTCTACTACCCATTCGTGTGTAGGAGGAATGGTAGGTATGACAATTGCTATAAAAGGTGGTGCTTGTGTGAAATGGTATAGTGAAAAAGACACATTTCCTTATGTGGGAGGTGTGTCTGGTATAATTTTGTCTTGGTTTATATCTCCTATTATGTCTGCTTTAATAGCAGGGTTTATATTTTACATTACAAGATTATTAGTTTTGAGACATAAAGAAAGTTTTAAGCGTACATTTATGGCTATGCCTATATTTGTAGGACTAACATTATTATTAAATACATTTTTTATAATTTATAAAGGTGCTAAAGGATTGGGTTTAGATAAACTAGACTTACCAGTGGTATTGGGTATAGCAATAGGTACTGGTATTTTATCTGGATTATTAGTTATACCATTTATTTCCAAAATGAAGAAAAGCATAGAAGAAAAATTCAAAATATGTGATGATAATGAGAATAGTATAAGTATTGAAATGCCTGAAATTAATAATGAAAAAAACATAGAAAAAAATGTAACATCTTCTAAAGATGAAATACCTAATATTGGTGTAAAAAGAAAAGGTAAAAAACCTATAAAAGGTGTTTTAAAGTATCTACAAAAATCATTAAATTATGACCTGGATAAGGACATAACTGAGGATAAACGTGTAAATGATATACATATTGATGCTGAAAGATTTAATGATAAAACTGAGGAAGGATTTAAATATTTACAGATATTTACTGCTGTTTGTGATTCTTTTAGTCATGGAGCTAATGATGTGGCAAATGCTATCGGACCATTTGCAGCAATATTTTTGATATGGTCTAATGGTGAAATAAAGAAAAAGGCAGAAATGGAAGGGGATGCGTATTGGATACTGGGACTTGGAGGTGTAGGTATAATAATAGGACTGGTTACATATGGTTATAAGATCATTAGAGCAATAGGTATAAAGATTTGTAAGATAACTCCATCACGTGGATTTGCAATTGAATTAGGAACAGCCACGGTAATTATAATAGGAAGTCGTTTAGGTATTCCATTATCAACAACACATTGTCAAATAGGTGGTACTATGGGTGTAGCATCTCTTGAAAATATAAGAAAATGTTCTGGATTAAATTGTAAAATTGTAGGTAAATCTATACTAGGATGGATATTAACATTAATATTTGTGGGAGGCACTACAGCATTATTTGTTTCTATGGGTATATATGCACCAAGTGTTATACAGTCAAATTGCATTAATAATTTAGTAAATAATACAGTATAAAACATATAAAGATAATTTATAAAAAGACATTAATAGAAATGTCATTTTGTAGATTATACAACAACTGGTCAGAATCTAATGAAGAAAAAATAAACAAACAAATAAATATGGAATTATATGCATCACATATGTATAATGCACTTTATAGTTACTTTAAAAGCGATAGTATAGGTTTTCCAGGGATAGCAGAATTTTTTAAGAAATCAGCGGACGAGGAGATGGAACACGCAAGACAATTTATGGATTATCAGATTACAAGAGGAGGTAAAGTAAGAATATCTGCAATTAATGAACCTGAAATATCATTTAAAACAAGTGATTCTGCGTTATATCAAGGAATTAGGGCTGCCATCACACTAGAAAAAAAGGTATATGATAGCATAGTAAAGATTTCTAAGGAATGTGAGGACGTTGGATTAGAGGATTTCCTAGATGATTTTGTACAAGAACAATTAAAAACCCAATATGAGTTAGGTATAAGATTAAGACAACTCAATCATATTGGTATGGATGGTCACGGCTTAGTTGATTACGATAAAAATATGTTTTAAGATTGTATTACAAACGTTATATTAAACAAATATTATGTATATAATATAGATGAAGGTTATATCAAAGAAGAATATTGTAACATTAACTGAAAATGCTTTAAAACGTATTAGATATTTAATAAAAATAAAAAATGATGAAAATATAGTTGGAATAAAATTTGGACTAAGAAATAGAGGTTGTAATGGTAAAAGTTATACTCTTACATATTTAAAAAAAAATAGTCTAGACAAAAACGACGAATGTATAGTGATTAATGATATACAGATTGGGATTGATAAAAAAGCAATATTATATATTCTAGGGACAAGGATTGATTACACAGATACTCTTATCTCTTCAGAATTTGTCTTTAATAATCCAAATTCAAAAGGAACCTGTGGGTGTGGGGAAAGCTTCAATGTTTAGTATAAATGCAAGTAAATATGTAGTCTTGATCTAAAGACTTAGTGATCGTTTACGCCTTGGTGTAGTTTGTTGTTCAATGCCATGCATAGCCGAAGCGTGATCTACCCAATTTGCCAGTCGATTTTGACTTTTAGGGGAACTAGATGTATTTGCGATGTCACGTAAAAGAGAGTCAAGTGTTCTAAGTTCAGAGTCGTCAAGTTTTTTAAGTAAAATGGCAATATTCTTAGAAGTCATTTCTATTCTTTTTATTTTAAAAAAATAATTTTTAAAATCAAATTTAACGATACAATTAAACAGGTATTCCTAAGCAGTCTATTATCCTTTTTGGTGCATTTATAAAATGCATCTCCTCAATAAAGTTTGATTTATCGTATTCAATATTATGTTCTTGAATATTTCTTCTTATATTAGGGAAGTTCTTTATTATTTCTTCTGAATCGCCGTTATATCTTAAGTGATAGTCAAGAAGTAGATCGTGTTCTCGTGTAATCAGATAGTTTTTGTTTAAAATGAATGCATAAAACAGGTTATACCAATTTTCTAGAATGCGTTGTTTTTTTCTTAGAGGACGCTGGGGTCTTATATAAAAGTTTTTTGTTAGTATAGTAAGTTTTTCACTCATATAGATATATTTATTATATAAAAAAAAATCAGTATTTATATCAAATTTTAAATGCGATAAAAATTTGATTAGGTTAGATATTTTCTGGATTGATAAAAATGCCAAGACAACCAGAGCCGAATTTCAGTATACCATATCCAGATAATGGAAAATGTGATAGTTTTTTAAGATTAGCCAAGGAATACAAACTTGAATGTAGGTTGTATAATGATGGTGGTGAATTAAGACTAGGTTTATGGGAAAAGGTGTGTTTAGATTAACGCCAAGCTCGACGTGAAGATTTAGAAGCATAATATCCACCAGTCATAGCAATTGCACTCTCTCCAAAGTTATTTAAACTAATATCTTCTAAACTTAAATTTTTTGTACAAATACATATTAGTAGACAGAATATGGTACAAAGTGCAATAATACTCATAATGTACTCACAAATATAGTATTGTTCACATATGTCTACACCTGCACCTAAAGCAAAATCAATAACAAAATCAGATAAATCATAGTCATCATCCTCGGCTGATATACTTTGAATTGAAATAAAGAGAATAACAAGTAATAGTGATTTCATTTTTTTATGAATAAAATATGAATCTTTTTAACAAATTTTTTTAAAAATAACTTATACAATGGTTTAAAGATAATATTAATATACTATATATATGAATAATTTTAAAAATATATTTATATTACTATTACCTTTTTTAACTATAACCACTACCGGCTTGTTTTTCCCGATTAACAGAAAACAATATATGCCAGTATTTCAGCCCCCAGGTTGGGTATTTTCTATAGTTTGGACATATATAACATTTGTATTGGGATATACAACTATGAGACTATATACAAGAAATATAGGTATATCTAGTAGAAATACTCTATCAGTAGTTTATATATTATTAGTAGGTTTATTGAATTTATGGTTAGTAATAAACAACAAAAAAAATTATGGTTTAGCATTTGCTATATTACTAATGTCATTGTATGTTAGTATAATATATTTAGTATTAATGACAACTATAATAACTAAAAATAGGTTAGATGAAATGGAGTTGGTTTACATATTATTTCCTATGTGTATATGGTTGGGATTAGCAAGTAGTCTTAATGGTGTTATATATGATTACTATTCATAAGCAGTTTTTATAAGGCGCACAAGAGCTTCTCATTGTAAATCCTTTTATACCCTCTTTGCACCTTTTTCTGGAGAATCTTCTTGGAAGCCTGAAAACCTTATTATCACCAGTACGAATGCAATTATGTGACTTTGTTTCATCTACAGTACAGCAATTTTCTGTACCACCTTTTTGGGAATAGTGTTTGTCTAGCCAGTTTTGAAAAATATCAATAGCAAGTAATATATTTTTATTATTCTTGATTCTATTTACCATTCCTTTTGCTCTGTTTTGCATTCCTAATATTCTATATAGTTTTTGTTTTTGATAGTATTTTTTAGACTCAATTTTATTGTTAATATATGTTTTAGGTAAAACACATTTTGGAGTAAATCCAGGTATTTTTTGTGATTTTTCTAATTTATCAAAGTATTTTTCAACAATTCTTATTGTTTCTAGTGCTTTTAGAGCATTTTTGAAACCAAGTCCTTTGAGAGTGGTTTCTGGGTTATCGTCTGTGTATAGATTCATTATTATATTTAAATAAAATATTAGTGTAAAATATTCTATTTAAAATACATAAATTTGAAATTGATAATAAATAAAAATA
>CEWH01147978.1_pt1 | contig 12874 bp, 8 predicted proteins | sample 531231 | NCBI WGS metagenome assembly CEWH01 (sample SAMEA2622316, study PRJEB7988) | marine metagenome | biome: marine biome (ENVO:00000447); feature: surface water layer (ENVO:00002042); material: "saline water (ENVO:00002010), including plankton (ENVO:xxxxxxxx)" | depth 5 m | reverse complement strand
GGATGCAAGGGCGAAAGATACGGGTACTGGTGAAGGTATTAGTCAAGTTCAGCAAATAGTTGATCAAGAACCAGAAGCACGAGCACAATTATACAATAGTCTACCAATGAATGATGATGGAATGCCTACTGAGGAAGCTAACTCTGATTTTTTGAATCAGGCAAATGAACAGGGGGTTAGAGCACAAGTAATGGAACCAGGCATAGTAAATACTATAATGCAATTTTCATCACCAAGTGGAAGAGATGTTCAAGCACCTCAGGAAGAGAATATACAAGACTCTTTTTGTAATTTTGTAATTACAACGGCAAATAACGATAATATACATGATATAGTTGAGGGAATACATGATTCAATTTTGTTGTATATAGGAAATAGAATCTCTATTGACACAGATACAATAACAAACATCGAAACTATTTTGGGTATGTTATACGAAATTATTAATAATTACAGAGGACCATTTATTAGAAATAATTTTATATATAATTGTCTGTATAGACCTTTTGATATAGAAATTAACGAAGAGGACATTGACATTAACATTGACAGTTTTATTGGTACTAATAGTAAGGAAACATTTATAGATTTTCATAAAAGTAAAATAACACCAAATCATTTCACACAAATGATGCAACAACCTCTTGTAGGTGACGAGACTGTTTTTATTCCCGATGAGCGTGGATTATTTCGTAAGAATGTGAATAATCCGCAAGAGAATGAACCGGAAACTGTAGGAATTTTATGTATTAGAATGTATGAAAAAGTATTAAGAGATCATTTATATAATTCATTTTTTGAAAGAATGAGTACTTATGAAGAGTTTACCAAAATAATCTCTTTTGAAGAAGGACAAATCAATATTGTTGAAGACCCGGAATTCGTTTCTACGGAAGACTCAATATATCATGAATATCTAGTTAATAATAATGGAGGTAAGAAAAGAACACATAAAAATAAATCATTAAAGAAAAACAAGAAAGGACAAAAAAATAAACGCACAAAAAAAAATATTGGAAAAAAAATGACGAAAAAGGTAAAAAAGAATGCGAAAAAGAAAAGTAAAAAAAGAAGTGTAAGATAATTATTACTATAGATAATAATAATTATGTAATCAAATATAAAAAAAAATATTTTCAGTTTGTTTATTTTTTATTTTTTCAATTGGGTCTTTAATTAATGGGCATTTGGAGTAAATATAGGTCCAAGAGCCATAATCAATAGTTTCGTTTTTTTCTGTTATATCTTTTGTGCATAAAACATTGACCATTTTATCAGCAACATTTTCGCTAATAATATTTTGTCCAAATAACCACCATTCATTAAAAGTTTTAAATTTAAAATCAGAGTAAGTCATGTTAATTTTATTAGCTTGCATTTGATTTAATTCTTGATCAATTTCATTAATAAATCTAGAATAGCTATTTATTTTCTCAATTTCATTTTTAATACCATAACTAAGTTGGTGTTGCATAACTTTTGCATATTTTGTTATATATCTTTTTTTACAACCTTGTAATAATACAAAACCCATACTATAAGCTTTTTCAGCAATACAACTAAGATTATACTTTTGTATTTCGTTTAAAATAACATTGCCACTTTCAACAGAACCACCAGGAGTATCTAAATATACATAAGTATTGTTTTTATTTTTCTTTTTGTTTAATTCATAAACAAAATTAGACGAAGTAGTATCGTCAATAGAACCTCTAATAACTAAGAAGTTATCGTTATGAAGCTGAATATTTCTAACCTTTTCAGCATTTGTTAAAAAAATAATAAAGACGCAAAAAAGTATTAAATGCATATATATACTAAATTATTTTTATCTAAATATCAATATAATTAATTTTCTTAATACAATCATCTAATATAAATAAAAGCTCACGAGGATGCATTGATAAAAAATATGTTCTTATAGATTCCATATTAATTTTGATTTTTACCAGTTTCAATGAAGGTATATGCACTTCTTTATGAATTTTATGAACCCAAAACATATAAGGTTCTTTATAATCGTCATCTTTTAGTATATAATGATGAATATATGCTTGATTAATTTTACTAAAAAATTCATTTAATACAAAATCAATATTTGTAAAATTATCTTTAAAACGTGAAAACATGTCAATAAATTGAAAATTTTTCTTAATTTTTTTGAGACATAAATACATGTATAAAATATTATTTGGAATGGAATCATATCTTTTTATAATTTCAAAATCAGTAGTTTCTAATTTTGTTTCCATACCAGAAGCATGTGTTAAAATATATTTATTAGGCATATTATCTGAATTTTCACTTTCATACCATGGGTCCATATAAGTTTTAAAATAGTATTCTTTTGGATAATATATAATACCGTTTAAATCTTGCAAATCAGATTCATATGATATTTTATAAATATTTTTGATAGATATAATATTATTAAAATTTTCAATCTTAAAAACAGTAATTAAATAAATTTTATCATTTCTAATTTTAAAATTATAGTTATATTTTTTATTAAAAAAGTTCAAAATATATAAATCGTTAATATTATCTTTTTCACCTCCTTTTAATAAATCTATAAATTTTCTATATAATTGAGAGGATGGTTTTAATAGAAAACCTTTTCTTGACCTTTTATATTTTGTTACCAAAAACCATTTATCAATTCTATTATCATAGAATAAATTAATCAAATCACCATCAATAAATTCTGTAACTAAAAATTGAGCATCAAAATAGGTTTTTATTTGTGAATTAAACTCTGTGATGAAAGATTTGAATGACATAGTTTTGGGTCCCATAAAAGATAACATGTTTTTTTCTGGATATGAGAAAACAACATTTTTAAAAATACTATTTTTACGGTCATTATAACACAAAACAGATTTATCGTAATTTAAGATTTCATATCTTTTAAAATTACTATTTATTAATGTGGATTTCACCTTGAATTTATCAATATTTTTTCTATCCAATAAAATAGGATATTTATTCATTTTCATTTATTATATTTTTTTCTTTATTTCCATTCATTTATATTGTTAATACATTTTCAAAAATATAATTTAGATGCATAATATATATTTATTTATATATTATGGAAACTCAAACTGAAAATATGACAGCAGATAATATGAATGAACAACCTTTAGTTTTTGAATTAGGAGATATAATACAATTGGAATCACCAAGTCATGAAGAATTTCATCAAGTTGTTGCATATATAGATTATATTGATAATTCCCAATTATGTTTAATAGACACTGCTTCATCTAACAAAATAAATTTATTATTAAAAGAAGATGGCACATTATTTGAAGAATCCATTACCGCTATTTATTTATTAAGTAGAAGTAAAGAAAAAGGATTTGCTAGACAAAATGATTTACTCGTAAATAACTGGGTAAATTTAAAATTTGGTGGAGAAATACCTCAGTTAATTACTGGTCAAATAACTAATTTAGAAGAAGATATGATTGAAATAACAACTTGGCCAGAATTAAATGTTTTTTACATCAATTTTGGATATAAAGGAATTCCACTTGATATCCCTCTACAAGAAATCACTCTTCGTGAAAAGCCTATGCAATTAAAGAATGTATCTTCTCTAGCAAAATTAAAGGAACCTGTTAATGAAGATGAAGTATTAGATGAAAGCGAAATGCCTTCAATGGAATACAATGATATGGGTGAATCAGTTATTAGTATACCTGATAATGCTTTACCAGATGAAAACTTTAAAAATAAATTAGAAGAACTGTATATTGATGTTGATTCTATTCAATTTGGAGAAAAATTAGAAAAGATTGCTCAACTAGTAGAAGTTCCAGAAAACGAGAAAAGATTTAGTATTGAAGTTCAAGTAAATGATATGATGGATGAACTATTATCAACCATTCCAAATCATTTAAGAAGTAAAAGTGTTCTTGAGAACATACATAAATTAATTGCTAGATTTAAAGAATTGCGAAATGATTTTTCAATTGTTGATAAAAATGGCACGATTAACGATTATAAAAAATATAATTCCTATTACAAACCGCTAGTTGATAGAATTCACAAAATAGATACAAATTTAAAATGGATCATTCCTGTTGTTAAACAAAGAAACAAATTGTATCCTTTAAAAGAAGAAAATGAAATGGATTTTGAGAACAATAATGATTATGTAGTAGAAACAGTAGGAGATTTATTAGATAAGATTGAATCAAAACAGGAAAATTATTATCAAAAATCAAAAAATAATTTTGATTATGAGACATATGAAAAAGAAATGAGAGAACTAACTGTTCCTTTTGAAACTACTTTTGAAAAAGATAATGGGTTGCATTTTTCTAGTGTATTAACAGATATTGATGCTATTGTTGAGAACTTGGAAGATTTTCACAGTTCTGTTTTTAAACAATCAAAGATAAAAGGCAATTATATGGTTTCAAAAGAAAAATTTTTGATTCAAAGATATAATTTAGGTTTGGAAAAATCAGGTGAGACAATCTTAAAAAATGGCAAATCTATTTTTAAGAAAGAATCATTAACAGATAATGATGAAATCTCTATTCATTCTCTTTTAATGCTTCCTGAACCAGCCATGCGTTATTCTGAATTGTATTTTCCTTCTACATCTATACTAAAAAAATCAAATTTGCATTTTGAGTTTTTCTCTTTATCAAAAATTCTTAAGAACAATAAGGAAATCGTGCCTCATGTAATAGATGATTTATCAAAAGAATTTTCTTATTATGAGCAAAAAAATACAGAAGAAAGTAAAGAAGGAGAGGAAAAAGAAGAACAGGAAGATGATGATGATGAAGATAAGAATAAACGATATATTGTAAAAGAAAATTTCTTTAAACAAATGCACCAATTTTTATTAGATGAAAATGCAGTTGCATTAACAGATGATAAATATCATGATTTCCTTGAAAATATTATTCCAAAAACAAAAGTATTGACAGAAATAGTAAGAAAATATGTAAAAGATAAACTATCTTTTTATCATGTGATTAAAGAAATGCAACCATTTATGGTTTATTCAGATAATATTAGTTATAAACAATATCTATCAGTAAGAAAATTAATAATTGATAAAATAAAACAACTAAAAATGAACAATGAACAGAGCAACGATGATTTGTTATTTATAAAGAATGCCAAATTCAATGTAAATAATAAGAGAGGAACCGTAGCTTTACTTTTAAATGAAAAAGAAAATATTGCACAAAATGTATTAGACTTATATAAGTTAAATGAAAAAAGTTCTACACATGAATCCATAAAGAATATGTATGACATGGATCAAGGTAAATTATATTTTGAGGTATTACAATCAATTATGTATTCTTTATTAAATCCTGAGAACCTCGTTTTTTCTTTATCAAATGTGGAAGATGTAACTGAAGTAGAAAAAATCAAACCTGATAACTGTGGAACTAAGTATTTGTCCAAGAAATATACATCTATTGAGGATTTACAAGAAGATAATGAAAAAGATATTTTCTTTGATTTTCCTCTAGATGATACACCTTATTCTATATTAGAAAAGTATAAAGATGAACAAGAAAAAATGGACGAAACACTTTTTATGAACTTTTTAACAGAGAACCTTATAGCAAAACATGAATGTTTGGATGAAAAGGCAACAGAGTTGGCAAAAACACTTATATCTGGAAAGAAAAGGGTTGAAAACGGACATTATGCTGTTCTAGAATTGAAACCAAAATTAATGGACAATATTGATGAAAGCAAATTAACAGATAAAGAGAAAATGGAAATTGATATAGAAAGTGAAATTAAAAAGAAGATTACTTATTTTAAAAGAATTAATGATGTATGGGTTTCGGATGATTCGTTAAATGAAAATTCTTTTATAGAGAATAATGATTTGTTTTGTAATATGAGTGAATTTTGCTTTAAAAATAGAAAAAATAAACAATGTGAAGATAAATCAGTTGTGCAAGCTAGATACAGAGATTATACAAAACAGAGTTTAATGGATGAGTTTGAGAACCGTTTTTCAATGACCATGGAAGAAATTGAACAAAAAATAGAAAAGTATATAGATGTTTATGCAAACAACATCAAGAAACTATACAGAAATAAAATGATAAAAGAAAATGCTTCAAATAATATTGCTTATCAATTATCCAATTATGCAAACGATGAACCAGTCGTTCTTTCACCTTTTATTCATATTCGTGATAAGATCTTATCATTAAGTGATTATCCAAAGAAACAAAACTATATATGTCTTTTTGTAGAAAAATTCTGTAGAGCACCATTAGTAGAGAACTTAAAAGAGCACCAATACTGGTTTTACTGTAAAAAGACAAATAGTAAATTATTTCCATTCAGTTTGTTTGAATTAGCAAAAACATTTATTGATAATGGCGATATTGAAACACAAACAAGTTTTATTATAAAGAAATATGGAACTGAAAGTGACGATGGTGATGCTATTGTTGATAAATATAGTGGATATATTTTAGAAAAGAAAGAATTGGTTTTTGAAGATAAATATAATGAACAAGGACAAAAAGTATCAAGTCATGAAATTATGCAAGAAGAATTAGGAGAAATTACTGTTAAGCAAATGAAAAATGTAGAAAAGGTATATGAAAATGAATTAAATCAAATGAATTTTAATATTTTAAAATCTTTATGCACAAATATAGGTATCAAAATAAACACAGTTGAAGAATTTTTAAAACCATTAGCAGTAACTTTTTGTGAGAACCCTAATTATATTCTTACTGAAGAGAAATATAAAAAGAAAAGTGAAAAATTAAAGAAACAAGATAAGAAACCATTAGGTCCTTATGTGCATTATAGAAATGAGAGAAGAATTTATATTGTAAGTTCTCTATTACTCGTTGCTATACAAAGTTCTATTCCTTCAATAACTATTAGAAAGACATTTCCAGGATGTATAAAAGCTTTTGATGGTTATCCAGAAACAGGTATTGAGAACATTAACGGTATTAAATACATGAGTTGCATATTAACAAATATGAAAAGTAAATTTGAACCATGGAATTCTATTGAGAAATTGAATCAAGAGAAAATTAGAAATAGATTACTAGAAGTTGTTGAAAAATTCGTATCAGGATTAGCTGAAGTAACTGAAAAATATAATAAGAAAAGAGAATATTTGGAATTACATCCTGAACACAGTGTTCCAGATGAGCACGCTATAGAAAAATGGAAACATTTTGCTCCACCTCTGAAAAATACAAATGTGTCTAATCAATTACAAAATGTATCAACTGATTTTGAAAATGAACTTACACATAATATAAAAAAGAGTTCTAAAAAGCAAGATGTAATGATAAATGTTTTAAACAATAAAAATCGTATTTTTAGTTATGGATTAAAGGATGTAATTAACGATATTGTATCAGACAAGACATTATTATTGAAAACAAATTCTGAAGTTCCTTTCTTGGAAAATGCTTGTTGTAATGAATCTTTATTAGATGTTATACCAATGGTGTATTTTTCAAAAGAAGAACCATTAATATTACAGTATATTCAACATATGAGTAATAATCAAAAAATAATGAAATATGTAGATGATATATCTAGACCTCAAACCTTATTTCATAATGCTCCTACCCGAATAGTTTATCCTTCATTACCTACAGGTTTTCTTGAGAAGGATATTTATGAAACAATTATACATTATTGTAAATTAGATACAAATGAACCTATACCAGAACAATTAAAAGAAATTATAGATGAAAAACCTAGTTATTATAAACCAGAACATTCTATAGATGAAAAAATAGTATTGTTTAAAAAGAATGGATTGCGTTTTGGTGTATCTCATCTTCATAAATTATTAAATATTGTGAATAGAAAGAATATGATTCATGTAACTCCTTTCAAACATTTTGAAAAAATACATGCATTTAAAGATGTAATTGAAACAATCATTGAAAAAGAGTCAAATATTATTAAGAAACCTTGTTTGGAACATTTATTAACTATTATTGAAGAACATGAACCAACAAAAATGTATTCTGATTTTACAGAACATAATAAAAATTTTCATAATTATTTGGAAACAAGTAATAAAAATATGAAAAATATTGTAGATAACTTTTTTGAAAAATATGGTAACTTAAAACCAGCAGAATATTTAAAAATGAAGGAATATTTAAATAAAATTCATAAATGGGAGCATAAAAATGATGATATGTCTAACATAGAAAATTATTTTAGAGAACTTTTCCATCATATTTGTGTAATATATCCTACATTGTTAATTAATAAAAGTAATATAGAAACGAATATTCCAGTTAAACGAATGAAATTATCGGATAAACATGCAACACATTTGCAGAATTACTTTCAAAAACATTATGCTGGATTGGAAATTTATAAAGAAGATGCAATTTTATTAAAGTTATTAGAAATAATTAGTGAAGATTTGAAAGATGCGTATAAATTTATTGAGCATATTCCTATTTATAAACCAATTACAAAAGAGGATATATCCTTTTATTCATTCTTGAAAGATGAAACATATAATCAGTTGTATTTATATGTATTTTATAGTGTATTAGAGAACTTTATAGTTTCAGTAGAGAATGAAGATTTGATTATAAAACAAACATATTTACAAAAGGAAAATGCTCAACAACAAATAGAAGAAAATAAAGATGCATCTAATTATATTGAATCTGCTAATTCTCTTAGTAACGAATTGAATATAGATAGAGTGGATAACTTGGATGAAGTATTAATTTATACTGGTCAAAAAGAAGAATTAAATAAAAAGGTTGCAAGCTATATGTTAATGTTTTTACAAATAGAGAAAAATAATAAAGAAACTATTAATTTATCTTACGAAGCGATTATGAAGAAAGTAAATCGTGCAAGAGAAAGAGAAAAACAAAATATGATAGGTAAATTGCAGCAATTAAGTAAGGAAGAAAGAAAGGTAGAGGATAAATTTAAGATGTATAGACTTGATAAATGGAATGTAGGACAGCAAAAAGCATTAATACAATACGATAAAAATGTGTATGAAAGAGAAGTGAATGAATTAATAGAACAAGTAACACAAGAAGTAGGGGGAAATTTAATGGATGTAAATCAATATGAAGGTTATGAACAAATGGAAGTGTTTATAGAAGACATAGAACAAGAAGAAGAACAAGCAAGAAATGAGGAAGATAACAATGAATTTGCTAATTTTGATAATTTAGGAGAACATTTTATGGATGGACAATATTATGAAGAAGATATTGAAAACGATTTTGAATAATTTTTTATAAATATATTATAACTTATGGATTCTTTAAAATTATTAGTTAGGAAAAATAGATTGCAATTTGCCATTGTTTTATTTTTAATTATTTTTACATTTATACATATTCAAAAACCATCTTTATTATATGAAAATGACGGTTCATTTCGTCAATTTGGAGTAGGATACAGAAAGAAAACGGTTGTTCCAATTTGGTTAATTTCTATAGTAGTTGCTTTATTATCTTATGTAATGGTTTCTTTTTATTTAGCGAAGACATAATAAATAATTTTTACTATTTATTATATAATGAATCCTAATTTAATAGAATATTCAACAAAGAGTTTTGTATTAAATAAATTACAACAATGTCATGTTACCCGAGTTAATATTTATTCATATATGTTAAATATAGGAATAGTAGTGATTTTTATAATCATACTTTATTTAGCTTTAACACATTCAAGAAACAATAAATTAACCAACGCAGAAAGAAAATATAAAGCAATGAAAGAACAAGAACATATTTTATCTAAGATACGATTTTACAAGGAGTTACAAGAAAAAAATAAAGATAGCATGTATTCAAACATAACTGATTTACCATCTATGCAATAATATTTGTTTATTTAATATATATATAATATTTATTGTTTATAATGGATAATATTCGTGAGCTAAGAGATGAAATTTTAATGAATAATAACGTTGCACAAGACGAGTTAGAAGTAATACTTGAGAACTCTAATAAAAATATCAGAGAATTGAATATAAATACCTCTTTGGATGGCGATTTAGATTTTTCAGTTATTAAAACAATGAATTTTGGATTAATTGATACAATAAAGATCGCTACAGGTAATGTTACATCTATTAAAAATTTACCAGATAAATTAAAAGGACTTTACATTGAAGGAAATCTTATTTTTGAAATAGATGTTCTCCCTGCTTCCTTAGAATTTATACATATTCACAATAATTTTATAAAGACTTTAGAAATAGCTAATTTGAAGAATCTCAAACAGTTACATTTAGATAATAATCGTATAGAGGTTCTCAATATACCTTCTGATACTCTAGAAGAATTATCTTTATCATATAATAAAATCAGTTCTTTACAATTACATGGTCTTGCTAACTTAGTGTTATTAAATGTAAGTGAGAACCCTATACATGTTATTGAAGGATTACCTGAAAATATTATTGATTTTAGACATGAAAATACACCATCTATAGAATTTAGAAATTATGCAGCTGATTTACAAGGTTTTGTAAGTGAAGAAGAGCTAGAACAAAAAAAGAAAGAAAAGGAATTACAACAAAACTATAACGAGTCTTTACACAAATACTTTGAGTTAAAGGCAAAATACGAAAAGAAACAATATGAATTGAAAAAGAAGGCATTTTCTGCACAAAATACAAAAAAGGCGAAAAGAGCAGCTGTAAATTCTGTTGTTGCACCCTGTATTAAATGTAAAAGAAAGGTTGGTAGTTTATTTTATAAAGAAAATAATAATTATATTGCTATTTGTGGTGATAAAAAAGAACCCTGTAACCTTAATATTAAATTGTTTGATGGTCAAACAGCATTATTGGAAGAATATTTAGAAATTACCAAAGAAGATTTTAATGAAGCTAAAGAAAATATTATTAAACATAAATTGAATACACTATTTAATTATATTGATGAAGAGCAGTCAGCTGAATTATATAAAACATTTTTGGAAGAATATAACTTATTGAATAAATACTTACATGATTTGTATAAAAAATATGATAATATTTATTTTAATGAAGTTAGAGAATCTACTGTAGATGATAAAAATAAAAAGATATTTGGTTATATGCAAGACATTGAAGTAATATTAAATGAATACAAAGAAAATCATAATGAAGAATTAATTAAAGAAGCTGTTAAAGTTCATGTTGAAAACATTCTTCCTGAATTGAGAAATATTAGACAATTACAAAATGAAATTAATGAAATGGAAATTGACCCCGAAACTAAAATAAGTAAAGTATTTACATTTCCTGTTGCTTTAAATAAATTAGAAGAACCTCTCACTCTTCCTCGTGTTGAATCTTTCATTTATTAAATAATAATTTATCAATACTATTATTTAATCGCAAGAGTTATAATTAGTAACACCGTCCCATAAAATATTATGTTCTACTGACCAAGCTCTTTTAGAACAATCTGCTGTTAATCCTGCTTTAAAGCCAGACCAGCCCTCATCAGAAAAATCAAAACGAGCAGGTAAATCATTAGCCGTATCTTCAGCAATGTAACCAGGAGCTGCGGTTACTGATTCAGGTAATATAGAACCTCCTTCACCTCCGTATAACATTCCGGTATTTAACTCACCACTGTCTGGAATAGCACATGTATAAGTGCCAGTATCTTCTTCTTTTACATTTTTCCAATTATCAGGACATCTCATTTTATTAGGAGGATAAACACCAAGAGCCATAGAATCACTAGCCATTTTTAAACCTAAATATGTTAATATAATGATTAATAATATTACAGCAACAGATATAGTGACTATATAAAAAATTTCCATATATATATAATTTAATATAAAAAAAGCTAAAGTTATTTAGTTATAATTATTTCTTTACATGATATATAGAATGTTTCAATCAAATCCATTAGAAATAGATAATACAAATATGATTATTCAAAAACAACAATATAATGGGAGAGTAAATATTAGTGAGCCTGACCCTAATACACAATTTAAAATTCAAGAGAAAATCGCTATAAAAAATAAGGCTACTGAGTATCGTGATCCTATAAAGAATGTAAATGAAGATACTTTATTAAGTCAATTATATTTTTCCGCTGAAAATGTGCAAATTCTTCAAAATGGTCTCAGAGCAGGAGTTTATAAAATGTCTAATGAAGAATTTTTAATCCCTCCTCAAAATGTAGATAATCTCAAAATTATTATGAGAAGCACCTTTTTACAATATTCTGAATATGATCCTAATAATATTACTGGACAAATCAAAAGATTAAATGATTTAGTTCTTGGTTATGCCGTTCCTGCCGTTTATAAAGAAGCTATCGGTTATAAGAATTATGTAAGAGACCAAAGCACAATGGCAGTTCCTCTTGAATTACCTAAAAATAATGATAGAGACTATAAAGAGCTTGAATTTAAACAATTCATGTAATTTTATTTATAAAAAAATGTTTATAAATAAATTTAATTATACAATATTTAATTTACTTTTTCTTCTTAACTACCTTTTTTGTTTTGACTGCCTTTTCTGTTGATTCCTGAATCTTTTTTCTTTTTTCCTTATACTTAGCATATTCCTTTTCAAAACCTTCTAGTTCCTTTTTCCACATCTGTTCTAATGTTGTTGATTTTAGCGTTTCATATTCTTTTTCCATCTTTTCTTTCTCTTTTAATAGATGTGCTACATGTTCCTCTGTAACTGAATCCATCGGCATCTTTGTCAAATATTTATAATCCCCTTCCAATTTATCAAGTGAGTGTTTCATGAGTAACTCTTCTACTTGCACATTTGTCTTCTTACGAAGATCCACTTTTCCATCTAGATTCAACAAAATATATTTACTCTTATTTGATAGCTTTTGTAATAGTTTTTCTAGATTGG
>CEWH01148439.1_pt1 | contig 12922 bp, 10 predicted proteins | sample 531231 | NCBI WGS metagenome assembly CEWH01 (sample SAMEA2622316, study PRJEB7988) | marine metagenome | biome: marine biome (ENVO:00000447); feature: surface water layer (ENVO:00002042); material: "saline water (ENVO:00002010), including plankton (ENVO:xxxxxxxx)" | depth 5 m | reverse complement strand
TCTGTCGATGGACCGCGAGGACCTCATCGAAGAGCGCGCCATCGTTATCACGTTGTCCCAAGACGGATACGTGCGCCACATGCCGGTGGACGATTTCCGTGTGCAAAACCGCGGCGGTAAGGGCCTCAAAGGCGTCACCACCAAGCAAGAGGACACGCCGATGCAGATCATCACCTGCTTCAGCAAAGACCGATTGCTGATTTTCACCGACCAAGGTCGCGTCTACGGGCTGAAGGCATGGGAAGTCCCTCGTGGTTCGCGGCAGGCCCGAGGTAGCCACGTCAAGAACCTCCTCGAGGGCCTGCGTGAAGAGGAGCGCATCATCAGGATCCTTCCGCTCAGCAAGGACGTCATCGAATCTCCGGGTGAACTCGACTTGGTGTTCGCCACCAAGGAAGGCCGTGTCAAGCGCAGCCGGTTGGAAGAGTATGTGCGTATCAACCGCAACGGCAAGTACGCCATCAAACTGGCCACGGAAACGGACATGCTCGTCGGTGTTCGGTTGTTGACCAAGGAAGACCATGTGTTGTTGGTGACCGAACGCGCCATGGCCGTGCGGTTTCACCCTGCGGAGCAGAAAGAAAAGGTCGACAAGGTCACCGGCGAAGTCTCCATCGCTGATACCGTCCGGATTCAAGGGCGCATCAGTCAGGGTGTGGCTGGCATCAAACTGAACGACGGCGATCATGTGGTCGGGCTCATCGTTGCGGCGGACCACGAGACTTCCATCTTGACCATCACGCGCAATGGCATGGCCAAGCGCAGCCGCCTTGGCGACGGTGAGATGCATCCCGCCCTCGACGAGGACGGTGTTCAGAAAACCGACAGCAACGGCGAGCCTGCCCTTGAGCGCGACGGATACCGTCGCTCCAACCGTGGCACGAAAGGCGTGCGCACCATGAACCTCGACGACGATGACGGCATTGTGGTGGTTCGCCAGGTGGCTGACCTTGCCGACCAGTTGTTCCTGTTGACCGAAAAGGGCATGATGATGCGGATGCCCGCACATCAGTCAAAGGAAACCAAGGGAAGGGTGTCCAAAGGCACGCGTTTGATCGAGCTTCGCAACGCCAAGAAAGACGGCTATGCGGACCAGGTCATCTTCGCAGCGCGGCTGCCAGCAGGCTTGGTGGACGATGAAGAAGAGGAATGACACCTCTGTGGAACCTCCGACGCCTTCAAACCCTCTCGCGGGTTGGGGAAAGCAGCGCGTCGCATGTCGTCGGCGGGAGGTCAGGGCATGGACGAGGCACGTCTTATCCACGATTGGAACATCACTGACGGTGAGTTTTCTCGCGATGCCAGTCGTCACCCGCATGAGATTTGGTTTGACGACGAGACCCTGCGGGACGGTTTGCAGAGCCCTTCTGCGTTGAATCCTTCCATCGACCAAAAGAAGGAACTGATCGACTACATGGAGCGGCTCGGCCTTCAGCGGGTCGATCTTGGGCTCCCGGGAGCGGGTCCGTTTCACATCGACCACATCGACGCGATGCTGAGCCATATCAGCGAGCACGATTATGCCATCCAGCCAGGCTGCGCAGTTCGCACGGTTGTTTCGGACATCGAGCCTTTGGTCGACTTGCAAGCGAAGCACGGCATGGACATTCAGGCCTCAGCCTTCCTCGGCACGAGCCCCATCCGCATGTATGCCGAAAATTGGACCATGGAAAAGCTGCTCAACACCATGGAGGGCGCGGTTGGTTATGCGGTGGAACACGACATCCCCGTGATGTTCGTGACCGAAGACACCACACGTTCCAAGCCCGAAGATATCGTTCAGGTGTACCACCGCGCCCTCGAATTGGGCGTACGACGCCTGTGCGTGTGCGACACCTGTGGGCACGTCACACCAGACGGTGTTCGCAGCCTCCTCGGCTTCATTGACGAGCACGTCATCAAAGACGCTGGCTTCCAGCGCTCAGAAATCGAGGTCAACTGGCACGGACACCAAGACCGTGGCCTTGGCGTTGCAAACAACCTTGCCGCTGTTCAAGCCGGTGCAGACGTGATTCACGGGACGGCCCTTGGCCTTGGTGAGCGCTCAGGCAACGCGCCCTTGGACCAGACCTTGGTGAACCTGAAGTTGATGGGTGTCATCGATAACGACCTGACCCTGCTTGGTGAATACGTGAAAAAGGCCCATGCGTACACAGGCGTCCCCCTCCCCCGCAACTATCCTGTGTTTGGAAATGATGCGTTCGAGACCGGAACGGGGGTTCACGCTTCCGCGGTCATCAAGGCCATGCGCAAGGGCGATCATTGGCTTGCTGACCGTGTCTATAGCGGTGTGCCAGCAGGCGATTTCGGTCTTCAACAACGCATTCGCATCGGTCATATGGCCGGGCGTTCAAACATCATTCACTGGCTTAATCAGCGCGGACGTGAAGCCAACGATGACCTCGTCGCTCACCTGTTTGAGGTTGCGAAGTCGCAGCGCCGCCTGATGGAAGACGACGAAGTTGAGGCAGCCATCACGGCCTACGAGTCGAGTTCCTGATCTGGAGCAGGGCCACCGTCGGCCTCACCTTTCTCTTCGTGTTCAAGGTCGAACACGGCGGCCACCCATTCCGCTTCCTCAGAGGTGGATTCCTCGACGGTGACTTCCTCGACATCCTGCTCTTCGCGCCATATTGGGTCGCCTTTAGCGGCAGCCATCTGGAGCCTTCCTTCCTCGTCCACGTGACGTCCAACCAGAGCGCTGTGCTTGGTCAGGGGGAGAAAGTGACCGACCGGCATGCCCGCGGTCACGAATGGATTGGTGGCGATGGAAATCATAAGCCCGTCTTCGGGCGCCACGATGTCAACGGACATGCCGGGTGAGCCAGGGTCCGAGATGGTGGCGACGACCTCACCCTCGCGCATCATGGTCCCTTCGAGGACGAAGACGTCGAGGAGTCCGCCTTCACTGGCCCGCAGCCACCGCGAGCCAGAGGCCAGCAGGCGGAAGGCCGGCCGAGCAGGTCGCCCTGGAATCATCTTGAGGGAGCGAAGCACGTTGAGGGTGCCCTCGAAGGCGACCTTCACAGCCGTCTGCTGCAAGGTGTCAGCCGCACCTCCTTCGTAGGTGATGCATGGAATGCCTTCCTCGTTCGCGGCCCGCCTGAGGCTGCCGCGGGGCGGTTGAGAATCCAGCACGACTTCGGCGCCGAAGGCTTTGGCCAAGAGGTAGGACGATGGATGTGCGAGGTCGACACGGAGCTGGGGCATGTTTGATCGGCCTTTGGCTGCAGTATGGATGTCGATGATGGCGTCAGCATCGTCCATCAGCGCCGTCCACAGTTGGTGGGCCACGCGCCGTGTCGTGTTGGATGTGGGTGAACCGGGAAAACTACGGTTCAGGTCACGTCCGTCGGGAAGGTAGCGCGACTTGGCACGGAAACCGGGGAGGTTGACCACTGGAATGATGCGTAGCGTCCCTGCCATCGTCGCAGGATCGAGGGCGCCTCCTGGTTCGGTAAATTTTGTTGAAAGCAGGTGTGTGCATGCACTTGGCCCCGTCAATTCATCGCCATGCACCGCGCCGAGGACGTTGATGGTCGGACCTGGTCTGTTGCCATGAAACACGGTGACAGGAATGGGCCATTGGTCTCCCATGCTGACGTTAAGCAACGGCACGTACACCGTTCGAAAGGTTCCAGGCATGATCCGCTTACGCATGAAGCGCAGAGGACCCCACTCTGCACCGCGGTCCCAATCTGGGTTGTTGCTGGGCTCATGGGCGGCCAAGGCTTCCTCAATCGCCCGCTTCCGCCGCTTTGGAATCTCGTGCGCGGTCTTGATGACACGTCGCTTCTTCTGACCGGGCACGAACACTGATTGGACAGGCCGTTCATCAATGGTGGTATGCGCACATCTGAAAGGCCTCCCTTCTCTATGGTAAGGCATGGCTTCCTCAGAGGGTGTTCAGCGCACCTATGCTCCCAGTTCCATCTGCTACGGGTGCGGTCCAGCCAACGCCCACGGTCTGCAAATTGACTCTCACCGAGAGGGCGACGAATTGGTGGCCATGTTCCGACCCGAGGCGCACCACCACGCCTTTCCGGGGATGGTTAACGGGGGCATTATCGGGACTCTGCTCGATTGCCACGGGAACTGGGCCGCTGCCGTTGGGCTCATGGACGCTGCAGGTGACGATGACATCCCATGCACCGTTACCGCTTCTTACACCGTCCGCCTGCTCAGGCCCACACCTATGGACACGGACCTGCGCGTGACGGCGCGCGTGACCAAGATTGAGGGCAGAAAAGCTTGGGTGGACATGGCGCTCGAGGCTGAAGGAAAGCGGTGTGCGGAGGGCGAAGGCCTCTTTGTCGCCGTCAAGGAAGGACATCCAGCCTATCATCGATGGTCCTGAGGGGTGGTCTGCATGCGCCCAACCTCGGAGCAATCTTGCCTCCTCGAGGCGCTCCAAGCAGAGGTTTTCGCGGGCATGGAGGGCATGAACGCATGGCTTGGTCAAGACCTTGATCAACTTCGACGCATTCCTCTCGGCGTCCTCCGTCGAGGAACCGTCCGGCGACACGGCGTAACGCGGTGGATCCGTGGCGCTCACCGCGACCGGCTGAGGCCACACGAGGTTCGCGTCATTGACCTTCATCCCGCACTTCTCTCGCCTGAGTGGTGGCCCTATGCGCGCTTTGTCCTCCATCACGAATTGATTCATGCCACCGGTCACCGCATGCATGATGCAGCGTTCCGCCGCTGGGAATCGTCATGGCCAAGCCCACCCGTTGAGGAGGGAGCAGAGGCCTTTGCCAAAATGCTGCACACGGCCTCAGCCCGATGGTGGTGGACGTGCGAGGCATGCGACGTGAAACATGCACGGCAGCGCCGGGCCAACGGGCGCTATCTTTGCCGACGGTGCGGGCACGTGCTTCGGGACGTGCCCGCTCAAGGGGTGAGGGCATGAGGCCGACCGTTCTCGTGATGGCGATGGTGACGGCCCTGTTCCTCCCGATGGCTTCCGCAAGCTTCCAAATGGAAGACGATTTGCAGTATCTGTCCTGCCTTGAAGAAGGCGATTGCCGATTAACCACCGTCCCCTCGGGTGAGGACACCGTTACTGGCCAAAGCCAGGGCACGCCGTTCGCCCCCGAGCGCGTGCTGTTCGAATTCGAACTCTATCCTGCTCAAGACGAACTGGCCCTGTTACCTGAACGGCTGACTGACGTCAAAGTCGACCTTCGATTTGATGACGATCCGACCCGATTGACGTGGCCTGATGTGACCATGACCTTGGTGCATGGCGACGGGTCCACCTCGTGGACCATGGCGGCGAGTGAGGGAAATGCTTGGCCTGCGTACAGCGAAGACGAGGTGGAGTTGGACCTCGAGGATGGACGGGTGATGTGGCCCGGCGACGGTGCTCGTCTGCTGCTCAGTTTCTCCGTCGACCGGCTTGCCACGTGGACGCTCCATCTTTACGGTGATTCCACGTTCGAGATGGACGTCGCTTGGTCGGCCGATCCTGATGCTGCCGATGTGGACGAGCCAAGTTCACGAAGTTCACCGGCACAGGTTGAGTTCGAGGGTGCCCATGATGGTGCTTTGGTCGGTGGCGAATCCGATTGCTTCAGGTTCACCATCGAGACCCACGAAGCCCTGCGTGTGCTGATCACGTGGGACGTGGTGCCGCTCGAACTCCAGCAACAGTCCGCGCAACCTGAACTTCGTCTTTCCAACGGACTGATGGCCCCAACACCAGAGGTGGAGGTGGTTGCCGACGACGACGGGACCCTGACACGGTACCGTTGGCGCGCGCTACAAGAAGGCGAAGCGACGCTGTGCCTCGAAGGCCAGCATGACCGTTTCCAGCCTTATGTGTGGGCGGGATTGCTCAGTTTCGAGGGCATGGGTCCTGTCGATCCGAGCGGATTTACCGGCGAGGGTCTCTATCCTGCCGGAGGAGGGCAAGTCGAGGGTGCCGGTTCTTCGGAACCCTTGCCTGAGCCCCCGAGTGGCTTACGTGCGCTGCCTGGCGTCATGCTGTTGTGTGTTGGTTTGCTCGAATTTACGCGCCGTACAACATCATGGACAATCCGTTGGGGGCTCAGCGTGCCGGGGCTCATCTTCATCCTTCTTGGTGGCGTCTTCAACCCGCTCATTTCTGCATCAACCGCCGTCCAGCAGGACGGCGAACTGGACCTTGACGGCCTCATCGACGAGCGCTTGGCTCAGTTATGGGACGTCGCACACCCTGGCGTCCCGGAGTCGACCCTTGTGACGCATTCAGGGGCCACTTTTGGCCGGTTGAACGGCGAAGAACTCCACGTCCGGCTTGTCATTCAATCCGTCACCCCCCTCGAGGACGGCCGGTACCAACTTCATCCAGAAGGTCTGGACGATCTCCGGCTCGATGAGCGCATCTTTGCGCATGTCGCCAAGGAAGGTGGCGCGGATGGACCAGAGGCCGACCATGTCCAACGCTTTGTGCTCCTCGCCGGGCGTTCCTTGCTTCTCGATTTGATTGCGCTCGAGGCCTTGCTGGTCACGGATCAGCGCCCTTCCAGCAGCGTGGTTCATCTTCGAACGGCGATGGTCGACACCGCGGCCTCTGGCTCGGTGACCGCTCCGGCGTGGGCTACTCGCCCAGCGTCGATCGATGCTGGTTCATGGTCGGTGCTCCAGGACGCGCTGCTTCCCCAGCGCATTGCCGTCTCGTTGTGCGACTGTGACCTCGATTTGCTCGACGTTCGCTTTGTTGCTGCTTCCGGATTGCAGAGTTCAGACCTTCCCAGCCACGACAGCATCAGTTCAGCAGGGTCTTTCTTGGGCATGCCTGGCCTCGTGACGCTGCTCGGCGTGGTGATGCTTGGAGCCGGTGCAGGCCTTGAGCATCGGAGGAGATCAGAAGCGGAACGCCTGGCTGAGCGGATCCTCGGCGATCTTCACTTTTGGGATTGAGGCAAGATTTCCTCCTTCTCGTGGCATCGATGAGGTGTTCATCAATGCTTATCCAACACTAATCTACCACTGGCTCTGTTCGGGTTACATGGTCGAACGTGATCCTCAGGTAATGGCGTTGAAACAGGCTATCGCCATCATGAGTTCAAGGACTTTCGGAGAGCGATGGGCTGAAGCGTTGTTGGAAGCGAGGTACTCGCAAAAATACGGACTTCGTCGCACGTCCAAGCAAGCCTATGATTTGCTCGAGCACGGTGGCAAACGAGCAGAAAGCAAGTTCTCGCGTCTTTTCCTTCCGCTGCCTGAGGTGGACGACGATCTCAAATTGCCGTTGAATCAGGGCTCAACCAAATCTTATGCTTCATTGGGCGGTTCGTGGACGGCCAATTTCCAGAAACTTCACCCCAAGGAGTTTGATATCTTGTACTACGGATTGGTTTTGGACGAAGGAATCTTGATCCATCGGGCCGCAGTGGAAGACTTGCATTTGTCCAATCAACACCGCAACAACACGGAAATCAAACAATTTCACATCGATCAGGACTCGCTCCAAGGGCACAGCGCTCATCGAATTGAGATGCTCAGTTGGAGTGAAGTGTACACCATTGTCAGCGGCTGAACAAGGGCTGCTTCGGGCTTCATTCTTGGGATTGAGCGGCGTCCTTTGCCTCCTCGGCAATTTCTTCCATTTCGGCGTCAGAGATGCGCAAGACGCTCTGGAAAGAACGCAGTTCTTCCATTTCCTCTTCGGTGATGATGCCGTCTTCCCACGCTTCACGGTAAGCATCCAGCAGGAAGTCTCGGTAGGCTTCAGGGTTGAGGAGAACGTCGCGGATGAGGCCATGATCAGGCTCTCCGGCACCGCTGAGGTCCATCATGACCATGGAACGGCGGAGGTCCTTCACGACCATGTCTTTCAGGCCGTGACCGATCCACACCAATCCAGCGGCCGTCACGGTGGCGGCAAACCATCGCATCGTGTCCGGATCGACCAAATCACCAGGACTGAACATGTGGAAGAAACCCAGCAGCACCATGGCTGCACCGCACATGACCTCAATCCAATCGTTGATGTCGGCCTCATCCTCGAAGATGGCCAAGCGTTCGTCCACGGCCTCGGCTTCGGGTGTGCTCATGCCATGTGAGCGGTGGAGGGAGCGTTTGAGCATGTCGCTGTCGAGGCACAGTCCTTTTGTCCTCTCGTCATGGTAGTCTCCCCATGGAACTCGATGCCGACCGCATCGAGGACTTGCCCCTCCCTGAGGCCGCGCGGACTTTCCTTCGAACCTCGTGGGGCATCGAGCGTTTGCACCCGCCACAAGCCGAAGCCCTGCCTGCGGTCTTTTCTCAACGCAACACCATCGTGGCCATCCCCACTGCAAGCGGAAAATCACTGGTGGCTTACTTGGGTATCCTCCACCGTTTGCTGGTGACTCATCCCGGCAGCCGTGCCGTCTACATCGTTCCGCTGAAGGCCTTGGCAAGCGAGAAGCACATTGAACTGGTCGAACTTGCAGAAGCGGTCGGATTGACGGTTGGTCTCGGCATCGGCGAAGCAACAGGTGAACGTCGGCTCATCGACGAATGCGACATTTTGGTCTGCACCTCTGAAAAACTCGATTCGTTGATGCGCACCAAACCCGACAGGATGGCCAACGTCAGCGTCATCGTGGCCGATGAGTTCCACCTGTTGAACGACACCAGCCGCGGTCCAACTCTGGAAATCAACCTGACCCGCCTTCGCCACCTGCGCCCAGAGGCACAGATCATCGCATTGTCGGCCACCGTCGGCAACGCTCCTGACCTGGCCGCCTGGCTGAACGCAGCCCTGATCACCTCAAATTGGCGGCCGGTTGCTTTGGAGTACAGCACCTTGTTCGACCTTCACTTGGAGCCAAGGAAGATCCAGACGAATGCAATCGATGACAAAGGATTGCGTGCGCCACGGAAGTTGGAAGGTCCCGCGTCGCACCCCACCTGGGCGGTGCTCAACGACGTTACCGACCAACACGGGCAGGTCCTCATCTTCGTTGCGACGCGACGCTCTGCCGTGTCCGAAGCCAAGCGTCTTTCCGAGCGCTTTCGTCGACGCTTGTCAAAGGAGGACCCCGATCGTCTGGAACGCTTGGCGTCGGTGGCCTCCTCATTGGAGGGTGCGGATCAAACCACGCTGGGTGAAACGCTTCGCACATGCGTCTCTGGGGGCGTGGCGTTCCACCACGCTGGCCTGACCCACGGGCAACGGGGCGCGATTGAGGCAGCCTTCAAACAAGGAGATTTGGCGGGAATCGTGGCCACACCAACGCTTGCCGCGGGGGTCAATCTTCCCGCTCGGCGCGTGTTGGTGCGGGACGTCAAACGCTTCGATGACGGCGCCAGCCGGCCCATGCCGGTTATGGAAGTCCGGCAAATGCTCGGTCGGGCTGGACGGCCGCGCTACGATGATTTTGGCGAGGCTTGGGTCCTTTGCAAGGGCACGGACGGCTGGGAGGTGGCCGACCGCATTGCCGATCATTACTTCCATGGGCCTGTTGAAGACGTTACCTCAAAACTGGCGAATGAAGCTGCGTTGCGGATTCACGTGCTTTCGGCGGTTGCGGCAGGTCGGCTTGAACACCGCGGCGACATCGAGGCTTTTTTCTCGAAGACCTTCCTTGCCACGCAGTGGCCCTCCGGCGAACTCCTTGAGCGTCTTGGCGCCATCCTCGATTGGTTGGTGGACGAGCGCTTCCTGCGGCGTCTCGACCCAGATCCAGGGTACATCCCGGCCACCGAGGACGTCGAGGAGGAGGTATGGGACGATGACGTGCCTGTGTGGGCAGCGCCTGCGCATGGTCGAGATGACCTGCTTTGGGAAGGCGTGTCGACGTCTGAACGCACCATCACCACGAAGCGGGATACTCCCGCGTCCTTCGGCTTCACCTCAGCATCTTCATTGGGACAAGCCACCGTCACGCTCACCCATGTGCGGGATCCTGCGACAAGGTACGAAGCAACCCCGATGGGGGAAGCGGTGACACGTCTCTACCTTGACCCTGCTTCGGCTTCTGTGTTGCGTACCGGGCTGCGGCGTGCCGTCCGTCGTTTGGTCCGAGATGACGCCCCAGTGACGGTGTTCAGTTTGCTGCATTTGGCTGCATCAACCAATGATTTCGCGCGTTTGTGGCTCAAAAGCAAGGACATGGATCGAGACTCCGATCTGTGGAAGAAGTACGCGCATGTCACCGATGAGGTGTTGGTGGACGAGCCTTTCCAAGAACGCGATCTGTCGACCGTCAAGTCTGCTTGGCTTCTCGAATCATGGATTGACGAGAAGACGCTTCGACAGATCGAATCGGTGCACGATGTTGCTCCAGGTGACCTGCATCACAGGACAGACCTGATGGCTTGGCTTCTTGCGGCCAGCGAGGCGGTGTTGGCCACGGACGACGTCTTCCACGACGACCACGCCTCGGCCTTGCACGCCTTGTCCACCCTCATCGATGAATCACGTCACCGCGTAAGGCACGGTTGCCGTGCAGACCTGCTCCGCTTGGTAAAAGTCCGCCATGTGGGGCGTCTACGCGCTCGTCGCCTTGCGGAGGTGGGAATTCGCACGCCTGAGGATCTGATCAACATCTCGTCAAAACTTCGTGCTGATGTGGAAGCATGGCGTGGCTGGGGGCCGGTCCTGGTTCAGCGCATGATGGACGACGCTGCTCGATTTGCCGCAGCCTCACGTCCTGCACGTCGAACGCGACGTGACGATGAGCCCTTGCCCGGCGAGCGCACGTCGGAGCGTTGATGAGCATTCCATCCTCCCTTTGCGCATGGAACATGCTTGCTTGGCTTGGGAGGGCGCTGAGGTGGACGACCCGCGCGCCCTCGCGATGGCCGTCGATGCGTTGGACGTCGATGGGACCTTGGTGATCCTCGCGAACGATGTTCTAGTCTCTGAGCGCCATTTGGCCGCAGCAGTGGGGATGGCACATCGGCGATGGGAACGCGGTCGCGCTGTTGGGCGCACGCTCGGCGCCGAACTCATGCGTTGCCTTGCTGGCAGCCATCACATCGGTGAAGCCATCCGCGCCGTTGGTCTTCAGCCCGGGTCAGGCAAGGGGTGGTTGGTAGGGTTGGGCGTCGAGCAGCGTGATGTCGAGGCTTTGCTCCCCAGCCTTGGATTCACCGCATGCGGCCCCCACCCGATGACCGACGAAGGGCGGGCTCGACTTGGACTCCCCGAGACGGGCGATCTTGAACGGCTGGCTTTGGGCTTGGTCGCTGAAGCCGACCTCCTTGCGTAACACGAGGGTTAAACACCGTCCTACGCGCTGGGCTGACCATGGTCATGGATACCACGAGGTCAACAGGGCGATGGCTCAGCGCTGAACGCGCGACGAAAATGTTTGATCGTTTGACCGGTCTTGGGGCTACGTACGTGGAACTTCGTGCCATGTCGTGCGACTCAAACACCGTCCGCCTGCGAGACGGTTCCATGGATGCCGCTGTTCCTGCGCAGGACCTTGGCGTGACCCTTCGTGTGCTTGCGGACGGAGCTTGGGGCGTTCATTCCACAACGGATCTCGATTCCGTGTATGCACAAGGCGAGGAAACCCTCCGCGTTGCGCGTGCCGTTGCCGCACGACGTGCCGCAGGAGAGCCCATGGTTGAGCTTGCCGAGGTCCCGGTGATCACCGATGAGGTGGTTTGGGCGCCGAAAGGGGACGTCCGTGACCTCGACCTCGATGCTCGTCTCGATGCCATGAAGGCCGTAGAAGCAGAAGGCAAAGACGACGAACGCATTGCGTCCGTCGTGACCGGATGGAGCGATGAACATCTGAGGACCGAAGTGTTGAGCAGTGAAGGCATGGATCGCTCATGGAGCCTGCAGCGCGCCTTGCTTCATTGCACGGTGACCGCCCGCGAGGGTGACCGCGTCGCTTCCTATAGAACACGTCACGGCGGAGAGGGTGGCGCCGATACCATCCTGCATGCAGACCTCGGTGCCCTCGGTCGACGCGGAAAAGAAGCCGCGCTGCGCCAACTCACCGCCGGAGCCGCTCCCTCTGGCAAGTTGCCGTTGATCGCCGACCCTGACCTGACGGGCGTCTACATTCACGAGGCCCTCGGTCACCCATGCGAAGCCGACCTTGTGGCGGCAGGAGATTCGTGCCTTGAGGGACGCCTCGGAACGAAAATCGGCTCTGATATCGTGACCGTGGTGGATGATCCGACCCTACGCGGTGGCTACGGCGCTTATCCTGTGGATGACGAAGGCGTGGACGCTCGAGAGAAGATGCTCATCCGAAACGGCGTGCTCACCGAATACCTCAATCACAGGGAAACGGCAGGCCGATTCGACCTCGAACCGAACGCCGGCGCCCGAGCACAAGACGGTCTTCACCACCCACTGGTGCGGATGTCCAACACCGTGATTCAGGGCGGCTCTCATCGTGACCTTGATGCCTTGGTGGAGGACGTTGAATATGGCGTGTTTGCATGCGGCACCCGCGGGGGACAAGTTGACACGGGCCGCGGTTCATTCCAGTTCGCCGCACAAGAAGCTTGGTTGATCGAAGGCGGAGAATTGACACAACCCCTTCGCGACGTAAGCGTTTCAGGCATGACGCTTGAAATCCTCAACGACGTCGATGGACTCGCAAAAGAGGGCGGCTTGGCTTCGCCTGGGTTCTGCGGCAAAGGCCAGACCGTTCCTGTCGGAGACGGTGGGCCATACATGCGCATCTCGACGGCTTTGGTGGGGTGATCGCGTGCTGCCGGATGGGGCCGTTGAACGGGTTCAGGAGGTCTGCGCTGCCATCGGTCAAGCCTGTGAGGCTGTCGGTTTGGCCCAATGGGACGTCATGGGTGAGCAATCCTACGGATTGAACCTCAACCTCGAAGCCGGCCGCATCACGATGGTAGGGGCTGGAGGCGAAGGCGGGTTTGGAGTCCGTGTCGTTGACGACGGCCGTTACGGCTTTGCTCGGTTGGTTGATCCTTCCGGTGCTGAGCGGGCGGTTAAGCAAGCCGTGTC
>CEWH01146379.1_pt1 | contig 12966 bp, 9 predicted proteins | sample 531231 | NCBI WGS metagenome assembly CEWH01 (sample SAMEA2622316, study PRJEB7988) | marine metagenome | biome: marine biome (ENVO:00000447); feature: surface water layer (ENVO:00002042); material: "saline water (ENVO:00002010), including plankton (ENVO:xxxxxxxx)" | depth 5 m | reverse complement strand
GAGTCCTAAGTATAGAAAACCTAATGACTTATTTTGGTATGTTAATTGCAAATCAAATAAAAACAGGGGAACAATCAAATGAAATTAAAACTAATATTTACCTTATTTGTCGCGTTACTAGGATCTGCTCACGCGGATAATTTTAATCCTATAAATACACCTTACCCTCAATACTCCATTGAGATGGATACGTTATTTAATTTATATTCCTCAGGTGACCCTAATTGTCGTGAGTATTGCGCACCATTTGCTGAAACCATGCGTTTTGCGGCAATCATGAATCGATATGATTTTAATTACTCAAATAATAGCGATGTAAGAAGTCTTTGGGACCTTTATGCTGGTGAGTATTCTAACAAAACGACCAAATCTCTCGCAGTTGTTGAGATGGCAAACTTAATAGGGTCTAATTGCCATCCGGAAAACTATGCAGGTTTTGATATAAAAATTGTCTTAAACCAATTAAAAGTAAACGGAAGGCGGGTTGTCACCTACCAACACGATAATGGAATTAGCAGAAATAGTTTTCTTCACAATAAACGAGACTTCATTAATCATTTAGACTCTCCTGATCAGACATCAACCATGATTATTGGAAAGATGGTTTTTAAAAAAGGTCCTGATGCATCAAACGGTAACCCGACTCTTATACCGGAAAATGGTGGTTCAGGTCATCGAGTTTGGATAAGAGCAACGCATGAGGTGAAACGAAACACCATTATCATTGTTGATCCAACAGAGGCTCCTAAGGATAGAAGTTATGTTGTCAACGAGTTAAATTTGATAAAAGGTCACCAAGTTGATCAAAGAAGTTTTTCTACTCTTTTTCTAAGCACCAAAAGGCTAACAAAAGACCAAAAAGAAACATTTATTAATAGAACTTTTGGCAGTGATGATGAGCAGATTTGTTGGGGAAGGACACCAGAGACAAGAGGGTATGCTGTTAAGTGCAATGATCCAAGACGATTAGTAACCGTCCTCAGAGTAGTGCGTGATATATACTCAACCAAAGTTAATGATTATTTAAGAAGAGAATACTAGAAAAAAAGAGTCATAGAAATACCTTTATAGCTCACACGTTTTACTACTTTTTGAAATATCTTCTCCTACCGAGTCCACACAACCAAGTGATGATCGTATTTCCGGCCGTCGAAGATAAAGATCTAATCGATCAGGAAGAATAGGATGAGTGCTATCAATATGTGTTATACAATCTAAAGGGATTTCATCGCGCCCCCTCACAATAGAACGTTCTGTCTTAGGGTAATAAAACATTTCTTCCTCAATTCTTTTCCCTGATTGGAAATATCCGGTTCTACAACGACTTTTTTTTGCTTCACCGTATTGAAACATATGACAAATATTTCCTTGAAGCATTCCAATCATCTGATCTTTTTTTGAAGGGCCAAAGTACTGCCCATTTTTAATTCTTTGGGAAAAGGCTTTGCTTGAAATCCAATCTGATATGGCCTCCTCTTTTAATATTCTCCCTTTCCCCTCTCCACTATCATAGAGCTCAAAGTTCATCCTCGGTTCCATGCATTCAATTAATTTCTTAAACGGCCCTTCATCCGTTGGAAAACTATCTTGAATGGCATGCCCTAGTTCGTGATAAAGAATTGATCGAGCAGAATCTTTTTTAGATTCATCATCTGAGGCCAACAACACAAGAAGTTCTGGGCTTAAATGAATATCACTCGAGTCACAGTGAGTTGGTTGAGCACTTTCGCCTGAATTAACTCTTGAGTGGCAAACGCAATAACCTCCACCATTAATCATGCCCTGTTCAAGACCACCAGCTGATGGATCAAGTACAAGGTTTGACTTCTCCATTGATTTAATTATTCGTAGATATTGATTTTTATTAATCTTTCCCGCTTCAAACATTTCTTTAAAAATTGAAATAAAAAGTCCTTTAGACTGATCAAATTCTTCTAATGCAATTTTTTGGGTCTGGCTGTCTATCATTTTTGTTGAAGGTTGTGAGGTGGATGAATTTTCTTTTACGTATTTACACAATTCACCATCACAATTTATTTTTTCAGAATTTGATATGTCTATTAGTTCTGAGTTCAAATAGGACATACTTGTAACTGCAATTTTCATACACTCGGCCAGATCTTTTTTGGGAGAATATCCATCCATCATTTTAGAATATTTTTTACAGACTGGATGCTTAAGAGGATCATCACCTGAAAAGCAAAGCACTTTTGCGTATTGAATTTTAAGACAATTATCTTCGAGGCATTTAAAATACTTTTGTTCCCCCTCTTGTTTGTGTTCACTGCAATTATTTTCTCTAATCCTGGAGAAAAGTCTTTTTAAATTTGATAGATTATCAGGGGATGTTTTACATTTAGCTCCTAGAGACATCATTTCATCAAATTTTTTAACGTTTAATTTTTGGAGACAAAATTCAGCTTTTTTATAACTAATTAAATCATTATCATAGGCAGAGCTAATTCCGTCTTTTAGGGTTTCAAAACTATCAATAATATTCTTTTGGTTACCGTTGTCGTCAAAAACAAAAAGATCTATACTAAAAGGCATGTTCAACGCACCCAACGCAAAAATAGTATTACTATTCAACCTTTCTTTTTGAATCTTCTCAATAATTTCAGCACTCTTTTTCTGGGTAGTTTTGACTCGTCTGTCAAGAAGACCTTGTTTATTCAAATCCTCACACAAGGCATTTACTTTTTTTGATCTTTTTCTCATCAATTCTTTTAATGAAAGATCTTTTTCATCTAAAGGCATACATAAAATATCCGTATCCACGACCTCAGGTTTAAGGCCAAAGCAGCTTACGTAATTTAGGTTAGACAATGAACTAATCGCTTCATTTAAGCGCGCGTAAGAATCATTTAAATAGGTCTTCGACTGTTTTGATATTTCTTCAGTTGTAGGTCCTCCCCTCATGTTTTCAAACAAGATTAATTCACCATCTGAGGCAATGGAGTAGTTCGTTATGGAAGAATCTTTGGAATAACAATTATTTGCCATTAACCAAAAGATTCCATAAATGCAGATAAATTTACCCAATATCATACTCCACAAAATTGGTTTAAATTAATTATATCCGTTTAACTACCGTGGTTCAGCAATGTGGAAAATTGTACTTTCTATATTTTTTGTATTTGATGCCTTTGCTAAAGAGGCGCCGATTTATATTGAACTTAAAGACTATGGAAGACATCAGAAATATTCAAAACTCCAAAGTTTTGAATTAATGCCAAGACAAGATAAAAATCAAACTCTCTACTCTATTCGGAACCGAAAGTTTAATAAAAATATTCTTTTTAAACCAGTAACCCAAGAAATCACTCATTTATTAGGTTATAAAAATAATGTTTTACCAAGTTGTCGCCAAGGGACACGCTTTTCAATCAATTACATGAATAAGTCTAAAACAATATATTTATGCACATCCCCTTTTTTAAATAATAAATTAAATAAGAAAATCCGTCGGTGGATTACTTTTCTCAGACGTTAAATTATCTATGACATTAATAAAATAAAAAGTACTCAAATAATATTTCGATATTTTACGTAGAACATAGTAGAAATAAAACCCCAGTTTTTTTTACATGATTTCTTGATTTTTCTGGGAGTGTAGTAAAAGCTAAAAATATGAATATAATATCAAAGGTAACACAAATCTTTATTTTAATGACTGTGAGTGATCCTATTTTTGGTAAATTAATTGATTACATTCCTACAAAGTCCTTTGATCAAAAAACGATCGATCGACATTTAGACCAAAACAAAAAAAGTATTCAGTATTATTCAGAGAGCATATCAAGTATTCCGGTGATCCCTTATCAAATTTTTGCCATTGAGTACCTTGAAGACATCGTTATTGAGACAAATCACCCAGAAATTTCAATGCATGAATTAGCAAAACTAAAAATTAATAATAAAGATGTTTGGGTAGGAAAAGACTCTACAAAAGATGGTACTCAAACATTGACCCTCCCTGATAAAAAATATCTCACCTTGTTTCCAGAAATCAATGTCCCAAGAAGAGTAAGTAAGTTTGAAATCAATGATTCTTCAACAAAAGAAAAATTAAATATTATTGCCACTTACCAAAATCAATTTAATGAAAAACAAATAATCGAATTTTCTTCACCAAGGTTAACGCCAAGAAATAGGCAAAATCGCACGAGCGGCTCTACGTTCAATCATTCAAAAAAATCCGTTTCCGCACTTCTTGATATATCCCGTAAAAATTTAAAAGGTATTTATGCAAAGGTTACCTACAACCGTCAAAACTATAAAATTAGAAAAATTTTTAAGACTATTCCAATAAAAGCATTACTCCATCAAACCCAGGCTGGCATCTCCTCAGGAAGCTTCACTCAAGAGATGACAACGGAGAATGAAATATTTCTCAAAAGAAAAGACTCTCCAAAGGAGCATTGGACATTTGATAAGGGGATCCTGTCAACTTCAGATGACCTTCGAGAAATCTCTCATTACTTCAATGAAAAAAATGAACTTATAAGATCTATTATTAACGCTGAAAAAAAAGAACTACTCAATATTATTTTCTCTGCACCACTACCAGATTTAAATAGAGGCTTTCATCAGATAAAAAGAAACTTTGTTGTTTACGTGAATGGAAAAGGACAAGGAATTGGAGAAATCACACTTGAGTGTGATGATAATCATTGTGAAATTAACATACTCCCATCAAAACCGAGGTGGTTTAAAAAAAGGCCTGTTCGAGTTGAAATAAATAAGCACGATGGTTTGAATGAAGTAAATATTAAAATGATTGAAGATTAATATTCACTTTTTTCATTTAATCCAACATACAAACATAAAAGCAAGACAACGACGACAGCATAATAAACTTTAGATAAATAGCTTATCGCTAAATTAATCAAATAAAGCTATTAATTAAGTCTAAACCGTTCGTAAACTTTGAGCTTTTAGTTAGCCTGAATGGAAATTTATTGAATATTTCATTCGCTCTATTTTCTGACTCAACCCCGTATTTAAGCTCTAAAATGAGATGATCAATGTGGCCAGCGACATTTTTAATACCAAAAGAGGAAATATTATAAAACCGAACGTCTTTATCTATAGTAATCCGAAATTGGTTATCACAGTCTTGAAAATAATCTCGCTCATATCGATTCACGAGAACTGGTGAAACCTGCTTAACAAGTTCCAGTATTTTTGGAGGCAGATGACTATTTTTAAGGAAATTTTTAATGTATTTATTTGTAGTTTTTCCAGAAAAAATAAAAGACTTTAAGGGATAATGCTCCTTTGTTCCAACAGACCCTTTTTTTATTTTTATTTCTAGAACAGGATTATTAATTTCTCCATAAAGATCTCCGTACCAACGAATTCTAATCTTTACTCTTTTCGTACTCCCCTCTACTGCATCGCTAAAACTAGACATATTCATCGTATCAAAATAAATATTATTAACGATTCTTTTGGGATATAGAACAGTAAAAATATTCGGACTTTTTTTCAAAAAATGAATCAATTCAAAATATTGCAAGGAGGATATCAGGGACTTTCTTTCATATCTATAGCTCATATTAGACTATTTTATCGTTTTTTTCTAAAAGAAAAAGAGAAGAAAAATTTACGATAATGAAAACATAATGAAATAAGAACTAAATAACAGAAAAATAATAAATATTTATAATTCTGAATAAAATAATAGGTTTTCTTTTTAAGGCTAGGTAGAATAACTTTTTCTTTTATATTACTCTTCCAAAACTTAAGGTCATATGTGTTAATACTCTTGAGTGGTTTGCCTGTTAATGAGATCGGAGTATAAGAAATTTCACCATTTTTATCTACGTCTACTAAAATAACTGCATCATTTTTATTCCGGCCGATTCCAGAAGCGATAAAGTCAACCTTGCCAGTACTTTCAAAAAACGTTGAAAACTTAAACCCAATATCTCCAGCAGCAAAAATTATTTTAGAGTTTGCCGATTTATTTATATTTCCAACGATATCATTATAAAAATTACTCCTAGGCCAGTGCCAAGGGTTATTTGACCTCCATCTTAACTCCTCGTAAGGTGAGCCATCATAAGTCCAAATTAAATGGTGAGTGAATACAAAGATATTTCTATTAATGCTTTTTAAGTTATCAAAAAGGTTAACCTGAGAGGAAAGATTAATATTAGAATTAAGAAATAGAAAATTATCACCGTTAAACATAAAGGAATAAAAGCTCTTGCCATATCTTAATTTATAAACTTCATTATAGTCATGGTTTCCGACCGCGTTAAAAACGGGGGCGTTTAATCTTTTGGCAAATTCATCCTCAAAGGAGAAAAAGCTTTCGGCGTTCGCTTTTTGTACAATATCTCCAAGTAAAACAACAAAATCTAAATTAAGTTGATTAAATTTTTTAATATTATTTATCAAGTTTTTCGGTGGCCGTATAAAACTTTTAGGTGAACCATACGCATGGCCAATTAGTAAAAACCTGTATGCTCTTTTAATTTTTTCTTCGGAAACATTAAGGTCCCTATTATTAAACGGAGAGAATATTTTTGCATGACTACTCAAACAAACAAATAAAACTGAATTAAAAAAAAGCCATCTGTAAATTTTTAAAAACACGAAACCATTGCCATATTAATAAAGCTCCTTTTTTAATTTTGAAGCATTTGAAGATAGTGTTATCCCGTTAACTATCACAGTAGAGTTTTCCTCAATCAAATAGGACTCAACATTATCTTTGAAATCAAGCTTGCTTATAATAATTGTCCCAGGACCGAACTCTGGTTTTTTTTGAAAGGCAGATAACAAAACCTTAGACTCAGAAATTTTTATATTTTCACCCTTGAATGTTGATAAGTCTTTGCTAGCAATCGCAATAGAAGTCGCCTTTTCAATTTTAATGTCACTTCCTTTCATTTGGCTATTTTCACCAACACTAATTCCTTTATCACCTGTTTTATGAATAACAACATTTTTAACAGAGATTTTACTACCTGAAATATCAATCGCATCATTACCGACATTTTCAAAGCGAGAGGAAATTATATCACCATCACTAAAATCCGAATCGAATGCGTCAGATTTCGTCAACTCAAAAAGGGAATCTTTAATAATAAACTTACTTCTAACTATATTTAGAGAATCTTCAGAATTGTTATTTGAAAATTTACAATTCTCAATTGAAACATCTGATTCATAAAAACTAACGGCTCCGGTAATGTTCCACCATTTATTATTTGGAAATGTAAGATTCTTAAAATGAACGTGTTGTAACAAAGATCGTGAATTTGAAGAGGACACTAGTAGACCCTGGCCAGAATTATCACTTGATTTAATCACGATGGGTTTTTTACCTGTGCCCGTAAAAAATATAGGCGAATAAGAAACAATCTTGGATGTATTCAGTAAATCAATTGTCGTTCCGTTATCAATAATTAACTTATGGCCTTTTGGTACCACAATATCTGATTTTATCTGCCAGCTTCCCCTTTTAATATGAAATTCTTTTTTGTTTTTTGAATACTGAATGAAATCAAAATCTTGGGTTGTGTTTTTATATCCATGATGAGGATTAGGAACGAAGGAAGGAATTACTTTCGGGTACAGTACAACATCATCTTTTATAGTTTTCTCAGAACCTAGTAAACGGTAAACAATTTTAATTCCACTATTTTTAACATTTTTAAAAAATTCATTGCTAGAAGAAAACTCAATCGTCTCATAAGAAGGTAGTGAATCCTTATTTAGGCCGGGAATTATAATTTTTTTTTTAGGAAAAATTGAGCGAACTTGATTTTCGTCGCTTGTCTCAAGGCGCATAACCTCAAGTGGTAAAAATTGAGAAGCTGCTACTTGAAGAGAAACTTTTTGAGAATCGCTGTCAAGAAGATAAGATTGCAAACCTTTTACTGGACTAAGTACTTTCTTGATAACCTTCTGATTTTCATAGAAAAGGTTTCTATTAAAATAGTAAAACGGATAATCAGAATAAAGTATAGATAACTTTTCATTTAATTGGGGCTCAATACTAGAAAAGAATTGATCTAAGTAACTTTTCTCGGACATGCGAGAAAGTTGTCGATGATACTCTTCCGAAAAGTTTTTATCTTCAAATATTTTCTTTTCAAAGAAATAATAATTATTTTCTCTATTTTTATTTCGTTCACCTAACACACTATCAATTACTGATCTATCACTTGGCTGAGCATCAAAACCAATTGGTTCAAGAAGAGCAGTAATTGGATTATAATACATGCGAAGGTTATGAAAATGAGAACCATGATCAGCATTTAGAACGTCTAAAATAGCGAAATACGTGGCCCACCTTTTTAAATCTAAAACTTGATCTAAAGGTAATTTCCCTCTTAGGAATTTCTCAATGAGGTTATTAGCATGAAGGAATTGTTTTTTGAGAACCGGGTTTGAAAGTGTTTTCCCAAGCTTAAAACCATCTACACCACTTGTAAAAAAGGCTATATCATCCCTGCCAAATCCTCTCGCACGATCTCTCCACATTAAATCCTCATTAAATTTTAATATGGGGCCTTCACGCCTTTTATTATACTCAATAAGCCTCTTTTCAAAGTGCTCTTCAACAGCATAGATACCCATATTTTTTCCATTCACGACTAAGGTCATAAAATCATAACGAAGGTTAATAATATCTTCTTTCTTCAAGAGCTGATGAAAAACCCACTCATAAATATAGTTACGAGTTTTTGGAGCCTGTAGTGAAAATTGTTTCATACCAAATAAAGTATTATCTTTTTTTAATTTAACTCGGTAAGACCACTTGTCTTGATATAGATGATCAGTCCAATCACCCTTTAATCTAATATTAATTTTATGAGTTCTATCTTTAAACCTTATCTTGGCGGGTACAAAATCATCACTGCTGGTGATTAGTATGTTTTTCTTTAACGCTTCGTATCTTTTGTAAGCTAGTTTTTGAAATTCTTTATGCTTAATATCAAGGGTAATTGTTTGTGGATTCGCTGATAGACCGTTAAGGTAATTAAATGGAAGGTTAAATTCATTATTCTTAAACGAAGTAAATGTCTTGTTCAATCTACCTAGAAAACCTGATTTAAAAAAATGTCCACCTAACATGACAAGTGAAGCTGAGTATACGAAAACAAATGAGAGTGACAGTGAGACAAGCCAAATTTTTTTAAGCTTTAGAAATTTAAATACATGTGAAATTAACTTCTTTCGACCAGAATTATTGTCTTTAAGTATCATTTATACAAGATCCCTATTATCAAAAAATGTTACTTGAGTATTATTATTAATTTTTTTAAATTCACTTTTTAAGGTAGAGATACTATTAAAATTACTTAGATCAACCAAGAACGATACTTCTAATTCCTCTTGTGAATTATCAACTCTTTTTAATTTAATTTTTTCGCAGTATTTTTCAAGTGTTTGAACTATTGCATTTAATTCATCTTCTTTAGCATTGGAATTGTTTATAACAAGATGCATGCTTTTACTTTCGTCTTCAATTTGAGATTTTTGGAAGTTTATAAGAACTATAAGCGCCACAATTATTAAAAAGCCTATACAGGTAACAACTCTTTGATCTGCTCCTAATCCTAAACCGATCGCTATATTTAAAAACAAATAAGATAGTTCTTCAGGCTCTTTTATTGCCGCCCTAAACCTGACAATTGACAATGCACCGACTAGCCCAAGAGATAAGGCGAGCGAGGACTTAACGATAGTAATTATCAGCATCGTTGTCATTGCCAGAACAATAAAGTTTTTTGAAAACTGTTTTCGATTCGATAAACTTTGCCCAAACCGAATATAGACCAAGCCCAAGCAATAGCTAAGGATTGCCACTAAGACGATGTTTATGACAAAGGAGCTCAACTCAACTTGAACACTTTGATTTGTTAAAAATTCCTGAAAAGTTTGAATCTTGTTCATAAAAACTACCAATTTTATACGTGTTAATAATGTTTTAATTATATTGGGAATAAAATTTTATTCAATTAATAATCATTTTATTCCCCACCAATTTTGCTATTAACTTTTATAAATATATTTAACAAAATCTATAAGCTTAACCCGAGCTTTCCTGACTAAAACAATTGGGAACTCTTAAATGATTTCTTGAGAAAGTTAGCAACTTTTAAAGAATATCTTAAGAACGGAAGAGGATTTAATTATATCTCTTCAAGATAAAGAATTACTCCTAGATTAGAATTACCCATATTCAAAACCGCACAAATTAATTGGCGATTAAATAGAAATACTTTCAAAACAAAAAATATTATCAATAATTTAAGACTGGCCAAGAATGACAAGTTACGAAAAATTCGATTTTTTTTAAATAGAATTTGTTGATTTTTTAAAAAGAAATTTTCATTAACGCCAGTGCCCGTTAATAAGCTACCATTGCAATAGTGGACCCGAACTGTCGGGCAGTAAATTATAACCTGGATTTCAAAATATGCTGAAAATAAAAATAATCATATTAATCTTGATCGGAGTATTTTTTACTTCTTGTATCTCTTTCAACAACTCCGACAATTATACTTCAGAAAATGGGGAGGTCATTAAAAATAGGCAACCACCAAATTCCTTCATTGAAAAAAAAGTCACCAAATCCCTTAAGCTCATAAGAGGAAAAACAATTAATTTATCTTCAACTGCCACCTTTAAAGTCCTAGGAAAAAATAACAAACAAAAACTCAATTCCACCATGATAGTTATTTTTGGCGATGGTAAGGATTTGCTGGGTAGTGGACCAGCCGCTGTAATCGATAATAAAACTTTAGAACTAAATTCAAGATATAAATACTTCGAGATAACTGAAAAATTTGAGAACAGTGTTCGCAAATCAAAGATTAAATCAAAAAACAACATCCTAGAATACGAGTTATCATTATGATTAAATTTTACTTTTTATTCACATTAATATTTCTAGCAAATTCAATATCTGTCTCTTCTGCCAATGCTGAATGTTCAACCCTTACAGACGAAAGTTCTTGTAATGGGCCTATAGGTAGGGCTTCTGGATGCTCATGGAGGCAAGAGAACTCAAATGTATTCGGATACAACTCAACCTATCAAAATGGTGTCTGCGTAAAGTGTGACCCATTGGGCTCCACTGATTATCAAAAAATAAACTCGGGAACTCCACAAGACAAATATGCACATTGTCTTTCGCTAGGTGAAATCTCGGAAGCGACAAGATGCTTTCATAACAATAACCTACTCACCTTTACTGGTTACTACTGTGCTAATACTGGTTTGTCCCTACGTAATGATAAACTATTACTTATAGAAGATAGAGGCATTGTTAATGGTGCTTCCTCAAGCAATGAAGTTGATTTTGATTTGGAAGCTATAGAGTCCACAGAAATAATCTATGAATTTACTAACAATCACATTAGCTCAAATGATGTTTATGTTTATTCGATGTCACTCAATCATTATAAGCCCACTGTTGTATCAGGAATAGATAACGTAGAGGTACTATTACCTATTAAAAATGCTGAAGCGACTAGAGACGGTACAACCAAATCAATTGGTGCTGAAGAGTATTACGAGGTGGGTACTCTAAATGATACGAACGCACAATTGGGTAAAGTTAATAGTCCCATAGCGACTAAAGTATTTCTTAAATCTACCCTTCCTAGCACCTTAACTGGTGATTTCAATAATCTAATGAAGTATGAAACGAATGAGCTCGACGGAAAAAAACACCTTCCTACAGCTTGCATTCACAATCTGACTCAAGGCTACACAAACTGTGATAACTTAATCAATCCAGCATCTAATAATGTTTTCATTAATAGTTCACATAATGACGTTTCTAAGAGTATTCACACAACGATACGAGTAGACCATAAAACAGGTCAAATGTTAGGAGTTGAAGGTCACAACCTAGTTAAATCATTATTGTACGAAGGGTATGTCCAAAATAGTAGCGGTAGCACTACTGGGGTTACTGCCTCATCTGCAGCTGAAACTTTAAGGCTAGGCTATGAAAATTTTAAAAGTGACCTTGAAGCAGCGAGCGCTTGCACATCAGGATGCACCGGGGATCTTTCGCCTATTGCGAAACTAAAAGCCAGACCTTACCTCAATAAAGAAATTCTCGTTGAAAGTGCAGGTGGATCCCCCATCGATGGTGCCAGACCTTACATATTTAATTATGCTGCCACACCCACCCCTTCAGGTTCATCATCAGAAACTAGTAATAGAGTTGTTAGAGACATCGCAACATTTATGATGATTAAAAATGACGGAAGAATAATTGATCTGCCGACAAGCAAATGGCCTAACCTATCTGAGCTCAGTAATCAAATTAACGAAATTAATTCAATGGACGATTCGACATGGCATAGTGAAATTGGAGTTTGTACTGAAACTACAACTATGGCCAATAACGAAATATGTACAAGCGCTGGTTACAAAGCAACTTTTACTAAAAACGATTTTTTACATGACCAGTCTAGGAAAATCAGACTCTACACTTCTAACTTTTCAGGCATGTCTAATGCAGTAGCCTCCTTTGCAACAAAAGATACTGCAAGTGATACCACTCATTCGGACGATAAAAAATGGGAATTAGATAATCAACTTGAGTCTCTCGATATCTCCGGTATTGCTATTACACCACAGTACCGAAGGCCAGGTTCTACTATCGGCAGTACATGTTCAAAGGCATCCTCCTCTTGCGCGGGTAGCTACACTTGTATGGTTAAAAATAACAATTGCGGCCCTAATGATTCTGGATTTTGCATAAAACTAGGCTCTCTTCCCCAAGGTAAGTCGTCTACAGATTCAATAGGTGTCAACCTCCTAATTAAAGGAGATTTGCACCATGAGGTTACGGGCCTTAATGCACATTGCGCATCACTTTCGGTTAACGAAACGCCTACTAGTGTAACAAATAACGGTGGTGAAACTGATGCTAACTCTGGCACAACAACTGGGTCTGGCACAACAACTGGGTCTGGCACA
>CEWH01023874.1_pt1 | contig 12995 bp, 11 predicted proteins | sample 531231 | NCBI WGS metagenome assembly CEWH01 (sample SAMEA2622316, study PRJEB7988) | marine metagenome | biome: marine biome (ENVO:00000447); feature: surface water layer (ENVO:00002042); material: "saline water (ENVO:00002010), including plankton (ENVO:xxxxxxxx)" | depth 5 m | reverse complement strand
CGGTTGATAATAATTATTTGAAACAAAATCATTGAGATCCCAATCAGAACGCATGGAATCTTCTATCATCGTAGAGTCACCAGTAACCATTGGTCGATCAACATTGTGACACCAAATCATACCATTATTTGTAATTAAATTATTTCGAAGAGAGTCACCGATTAATTTATAAACATCACCTGCGGCTTCATCAAATATTTGCCCCGCAGACCTTGAGTCTCCAGCACCTGGATTTGTGTCACAGCTATGGCAGCTATTTGCCGCCCCCCCAAGGTCTAGGTATACACAACTGTCATCGTCTTCTAGATTATTACAGGCTGTTTCGTTTCCATGAAAATCACTGCACGCGGAATGCGCATTATTGGGGTAACCAAAACCGAGAAAAATTAAAAGTATTGGGATTATTGAAATATAAGCTTTCATAATTTCAACCTATATTCCAATCCATTACTTGAATTTTTTATTGTGGACTTAATAATTTTCCCAGAGCGATGTTCTTCTACGACGAAATGACTAAAATTCCTTGGCCCTAGAATTATTTTTTTTCCATCGCCTTTAAATGCCAAGGCCTTATCACTTGAAATAATTACTTTTCCATTTCCAAGTAAAGTAATCTGAGTTTCAAGAAGTTTCTTTTGGTCATTCGAACCGAGAACTTTAAAGACATTGGAATTCCTAATATCGACAGTTCCACCCTTAAAAGTTTTTAAAATATCCTCGACTTTAGTAGTTTTACTTTTTGCATTAGAAGAAACACCATCAATGCTACCCTCTTCACCTTTAAAGTTAAGGCATGATGAGACCACGAAAATTAAAAACACATTAAGTAATATTTTCATTAAACCAGTCTTGTCTTTAAACCCAAGTGTAGGTTTTAATGTTGTTAAGAAATATTATCTTTCGAATGTTTCCTCAATATATCTATCTGAAATTACTTGTATTTATATTTGAAGCAGGCAGTTAGAAAGAATAAATCTATATTGTTTTCTTTGCCCTATAATTCAATACTTTCAATGAATAAATAATCGAAATCATGTTGGATATTACCAATGCTACTTTGGATTAAATTAGTTTTTTTTAGTTATAAATTTATCTAGATGCCAAAAAAAACTGTCACTATTCAATAGTAAAATCTTTGGGCCTTTTAAGTCCAAATTTACTTCCTCTTAGAGAAGATAAGTATCCACTTCGATAATCATAGCAATGAACATCGTCCTTACCATCTCCGCCTGTTTCAGCAATTGATAATCGCTCATTTTTTTTCGTGCAAAAATTAAATTCATATTCGGACCAGTCTGTTCCTTTTAGTGAGTTCCCACCAAAATCAATCCAAAGTCTGCCGTTTTCTTTGGAGTGACACAATCGATCGGTGCGTCCGTCACCATCAAAGTCTCCGAGATAAATTTGAAGAATACTAGAAATTTTACACCATTTTTTAATTGACGGGGAAGAAGGCCTTACATTCCTCAAAGAAGACAATATCTTCTCATGACTCCCATCAGAGTGATGGCAGTAAAAATCAGCTTTGTTATCAAAATCTAAATTATGAATAAAAAATTTACTGCTTGTATTATTACAAAAGCCTGTCGTTAATTTTTTAATTTTAGAAGCTTTTCTTCTTAAATTAATCTCAAAAACATCACCATCCTCATTATGACAAATTAACTCATCCTTGCCATCCCTATCTATATCAAATGAATAAAGCCTTCCATTTTTTCCCTTTCCACATACCGCATAGGCAGTGATTTTTTTTTCGTTAAATATTAAATTTTCACTATTATATTTAATGTTTAAGAAATTAGAATTTTTAGTATAGCAGAGAAAATCATCAAGTCCGTCACCATTAAAATCACCAACGATGGATTGTTGCCCCATACCCAAGCACCAGGTATTGTGTGAATTTTCTTTTGTCACATCATCAAAATGACCCTGAAGATATGACTTTGAAAAAAATATTTTTTTATTATCGGCGATGGAAAAATCATTTTTTTCAGAGGAGAAAAATCGGCCAAAATAATATCTTTTTCTATTTAAAAGGGAGCAATATTTATGTCCAAAAGGTAATGCCCCATCGAGTGCTCTTACATAGGACTTGATCGCATTTAAACCGAAAATCTTTTTTATATCTTCAACTGTAAAATCTCTAAAACCGTCATTATTAAAATCATGAGATAACAAATATTTTGCTAAATTTTTCCACTTTAGTGGATTTGCAGCATCCTCATCAATATAGAAGTCTCTTTCCCTATCATCTTCTTTATCAAAGTAATTAATACCTGCATCTGTGGATACAATAATATGATTAATAAGTTTTACCGGTTCTTCTTTATAATCAACCATCGGAAAAAAAACTGGATTAATGGTAATTTGTAAATCCGATTCCTTCCTTCGGTCCAAGCATTCATAATTTTTCATAAAATAAATTTGATCCGCTAAATCATAAAAGTCCGCATCCTCTGGGTTTTGATCTGTATAAAGCTTTACAGGCATTACTCCCCAAACAGCTCCTGTTTTTGCCGATTGGCAAATTTCTCTTGGTGATTTATTTCTTGCGTAGTTTGCAGGTTGATTACCAAGATAACTTGGAAAATTAACATTTCTTGCATCAATATTTGCATGATTTAAAAATATGGGTACGGGTACACCAAGTTTTGAAACAAGGTCTTGTGAAATAGAAAGCATATCTTTTAAGGTATCGTTTTGCACATGGGATGCATCCAGCATTCCTCCGTACTTTACATAAGACTTAACTAATATTTCTCCTTTTTTGGTTAAGCCATTATCAACAAAATTAAATTGTCCTCCAGCATAGTGTTGGTTATAAAAATATAGTTCTTCATTGGATTTTTTAGAATAATATGGCTGGATCATTCTAGAGACCGTTCTTATCCACTCAGAAAACCTATCCTCTAAAAAGCGACTGTTATAAGCATAGTTAAAATATGGTGTTGCCCATGGTTTTTGCTGATAATGGATAAACTCGGGAATGTAATCATCTGTATAGATACAAGATAGCTCCCGTGCGGTTTTGACAAAGTTAACATTCGGTCTGTTTTCATAATCGTAGTCATTATAAATATTTTCTGTACGATCAAAGTTTGGATAAGTGGGTGTCGTCGCTGTAATTTTTCCCGAAAAAACATTTGTCTGAGTAGGTATCGCAATCTCAGTTTGAAAATTGACATTGTATTTATGTGGCTCAAGAAGTCCATCAACTGTTGGAAACTCACTCCAAATCGTATTGACAATCCTTTCCACGCTCTCATCACTAAAAAAAGGAAGTTTTTCATTTTTAGGAGATATTTCCACAAACCGGTCAATTTTATCACTTTCAACAGCAAGCTCAATGCCTGGGGAATGCTCAGATTTATCAAGAGACCTTGAGCCTGTACGAAGTTTTAAATTGATAAACAACAAGGAAATTAACAAAAGAGATAATGGAATTAATATAAAATATTTCTTCACGGATTTAATTCGGTAAAAACACAAAAGAGTTTAAGTCTAAATAAAGATGATTGAAAAGGCGGTCTTTGAGTTTGCCCTAATGCCTCGAGCTCATTAAACAAGGTCACCTTTTTTATTTTTCTAAAATGAAATCGAGACCTTGCTTAGGTTTCGTCTCGGAAAACCTACCCTCACTCCTTGGCTCGCATCCGCTAGGCCTCGGAGTTGCTCGGCATCAAACTGCCATCCTGGCATCCTCCCTCCTTGGCTCGCATCCGCTTCGCCTCGGAGTTGTTCGGCGTTATAAACCATCCTGGCATATAACGCCTCCAAAAAAAAGGGGAGCTCATTGAGCTCCCCTTCTTATATACTAATAGGAAAATTCCTGATTAAAGCATATCCTTCCAAGCTTTACCTGGACGAAACTTAGGAACTTTCTTCGCTGGGATTTTGATCTTTTCACCAGTCGCAGGATTAACACCTGTTCTAGCAGCTCTTTTAGCTCTTGCGAAAGTACCAAATCCAACTAAAGAAACGTCTTCACCTTTCTTAATTGTCTTTTTGATGATTTCAAAAGTTGTTGTTAAAAGCTTGTCCGCATCTTTTTTTGTTAGATGGTTTAGCTCTTTGTTTTTAAGAATTGTTTCTAATAATTCTTTTCTGTTCATGTAGCCTCCCTACTAATTAATTAAACATTCATCATTCGTGATGAGTTTTCAATTACTTTTAATCGTGAACCTTTTTTTTTTTAATGGCAACAAAAAATTATCAAAACATCGATTAAATCTGCATTTTTTTCATTTTATTTTTTATAGCGATTTAGGATCTCTTCAAACTTGCTAAGAAGTTGTTGCTTTTCCTCTGGCGAAACAGCACAGACATCTTTTGAAAAAGAAAGTCTAACCCCAGACCGAGTAAGCTTCTCATCAATTTTAAGTGCCGTAAGAATACGACTGGGAATGTTTGCCCCACTCGAACAGGCAGAACCGCTGCTCACCTGAATACCTTCTAGATCAAAGGCCATCAACGCTAAAGTGGCTTTAATAGAAGGGATGATAAAGTTAATCGTATTTACATTTCTCTTACTAGCATTTAACCCAACGATGGAATCTTTTCCAAATGTTGAGATGATGAGCTTCTCGAATTCCTTTTTTAACTCAAGCATTTTGTTTATTTTTTCCGAGGAGAACTCTTTTATTAAATCTCTTAAAGCAAGCTCAGTAGTATAGACGCCCATTGGGTTCTCCGTACCAGATCTAAGTTTATTTTGTTGGCCTCCACCAATAATTAAAGGAGAATAGTCATAGGAATCCTTAACAAAGCTAAACCCTATCCCTTTTAGTCCCCCAAACTTATGAGATGAAAATGAATAGGCATCGAGCTTATCATTTAATTCTTTCCAATCAGCAATTTTTCCAGGAGCCTGAACTGCATCAACAATGATATCAGCTTTTGTTTCAGATTTTATCTTCTCAGCAACGTCTAGAGCGTTAACCACGCCCGTTTCATTATTCAACCAAGTCCAATTGATAATAGATCTATCAGTTGAACGGCCCTTAATTATTTTTATGAGCTCCTTAGAGATTATTTCTCCATGCGAGTTAATCGGCATAAAGATAACCTCATGACCCAAAGCCGAAAGATTGTCTTTTAAATTAACCACGCAGGCATGATCTGTTGGTGAAAAATAAAAGCTTATTTTTTTATTTTCTTTAAAGGCCTTAAAACCTGCTCCAAATAACAGTGTATTTATCCCTTCCGTGGCCCCGGAGTGAAAAAATAGTTGAGAGAATTTTTCATCAATACCAAATGTATTGAAAATAAAATCCTTAGAATTATTAATAATGCTTCTTGATTTTTTACCTAATTGGTATTGGCTTGAGGGATTTGCAAACAAAAAATCCCCTCTTTCCAAATAGTCCTCGACAGAGGGGGAAAGAGGGGATGTTGCGTTGTAATCAAAATAGTAACTACTGGTTAACTTCTCCAATTGAGCTCCTGATCATGGAAGAAAAAGGGCTCGGTCGCTCAGCTTCTGTTGTTGTCGCTGTAGCAGGAGTTTCCGTGGCTGCTTGATGAATTCTAGCATTCTCGGCCAACTGATCCGCCGCTCTTTTTTCTTCGAGTTGCTCGGAGATGTTAATATCATTTGATTTTCTTTGTAAATCACCAAGAGTGGTCGTTGAAAGATATTCACTCATGATCATGCCAAGATTTTGAAAATAATTTTTCGAAAGAATGTACTCAACAGTGCTTGCCTTCTCAGCCTCTGTACCAATAATGTCTTTTGCTGGGTTAATGTTTTCCCCTACGCACTCAAGAACATCTTTGATCGTGATTTGATCCATTGGACGAGCTAAAACATATCCGCCTCCTGGCCCACGAACTGACTTAACTGCTTGGCCATTACGAAGCTTTCTAAAAAGTTGCTCCAAGTAATGAAGACTGATGTTTTGTCTTGTGGAAATTTCTTGTAATCTTACTGGGTTTCCGTTGCTGTATTTAGTTAAATCCAGCATTGCTCTGACGGCGTATCTGCCTTTTGATGTTAGTCTCATTGATCTTCCTCCGTAAAAATCTAATAGGGTTTTTCCTAAACCTTCTATTTTGGTGTTTAAAAAACACAAATAAAGTATGACCTTAAATAAAAAGTCTCGTCAATAAAATATTTGATAAAAAAAATTTGATCAAGTTATCAGATATTTAGGTCATAAAAAAGACCAATTGCGGCAAATATTTCGGAAATTAAATGTCTCTTATTACGTCGTTCAGGCCAAATAATGTCAGGTTTCTACTAACAACCTCTTCTGATAATTCTGTTTTTGATTGATTTGGCTCAATTCTTAGCTCGTAATACGAATAATTCTCGCCTAATTCATCATGAAGGGCTTTTAAATAATCCACTCCCCACTCTACGAAAAAGAATCTTTTGTTTTCCGCATATAGGTTAAGCTCCAAGTGAATAATATCCTCCATTCGCTCAAGCCTATAAAAGTCAGCATGAGCTATTTGCCCTTGCTCATTAACAATAGAATATGTTGGGGAAGTAACTTCAGATACATCCTCTCCGCCTCGAGCAGGCCCCTTAAGGTTCATCTCACTTTTATTTAAATTCTTCGAAAAAAATTGAACAAATGTCGTTTTCCCTGCACCAACTGTCCCATTTAAAATAATACAGGCCGGCGTTTCTACCAAGTCTCTTAATTCAAGACATATGTAATCAAGGTCCGCTTCAAATGCTTTTTTCCAACAACCTAATTCTTTCAATTACTCTCCTGATGAGTTCTTTTGAATAATATTTTTAAGCTTTCTAACTGTAGTTCCCAGTCCATCGAAGACAGATTGGGCAATAATCCAGTGACCTATATTATACTCAGAAAACAGATCAATATCAGCTAGATATTTTAAAGATACATCAGTTAGGCCATGTCCAGCGTGAAATCCAAGACCTTCCCCCTCAATCATTTTTTTAGCGACAAGGTACTGATCAAGGTGATGCTTAATCTCGTGATTTTTATTTACATCTATGGCGTATTCGCCTGTGTGAATCTCAATAGCATCAATCACTTGTTTTATAGAAATGACGGTATCCATCGTTTTTTGATCAGACTCAACGAACAAAGAAATTTTTGTCAAAGGAGAGCTCTCTTTAATTTCTTCACAGGCAATTTTTAAATTTTCTACAACTTTGGGGTCACCTAAATTTAAACCACCCTCGGTAGTTCGCTCTTCGCGTTTTTCAGGAACAAGACAAACCCAATCAGGTTTTAACGCCTTCGCCTTGAGGATCATCTCTCTTGTCGCGCCAATCTCAAAATTTAATAAAGAGTTTTTTTCTTTTACAACCTCATGAACAGCATCCACGTCGTAATCTTGAATATGCCGACGATCACCTCTAAGATGAATGGTTATTTGGTCAGCACCATGATCAATAGAAACCTCAGCAGCTTTTTTAACACTGGGATAAGCCTCGCCTCTAGCTTGCCTGAGGGTCGCCACATGATCAATATTTACACCTAACCTTGCTGACATATTTAACCCAGACACTTAGAGACGACTCCAGAGATGACATCGCTAATTTCTTCAATCAGCGGCATTGACTCTCCTTCAACCATCACTCTTGCCAAAGACTCTGTGCCAGAATAACGAAGAAGAATTCTTCCTTTGCCTTTGAGTTTTCCCTCTTGCTTTTTGAGCTCAGAGGAAATTTCAGGGAAGTTTTTAAAGTCCTCTTTCTTTTTAACCGTAACATTCGTAGTCATTTGTGGGTAAAGCTCAAACTCATTTTTTAGAGCACTGAATGGTTTTTGATAAAAATTCATCGCCTCCAAAACCTTAAGAGCCGATAAAATACCATCGCCCGTTCTTGATACTGATGGCCAGATAATGTGCCCGCTAGGCTCTCCACCCAGCTTAGATTTTGATTTTCTCATTCTTTCCAGGATGTACCTATCCCCGACTTTTGCCCGGTAAAACTTTAATCCAAGCCCTTCAATGTAATTCTCTAACGCCATGTTGGACATAACTGTCCCAACAATTTCTTCGCCTTTTTTAATCATGCCTGTCTCAAGAGAAAACTTTGCAAGAATTCCAATCAGAATATCTCCGTGAGTGATATCCCCTTTTTCATCAATAATAACCACTCTATCTGCGTCACCATCCAGGCAAATACCAATTTCTGCTTTATATTTTTTTACATCCTCCGCCGCAATTTCAGGATGAAGACTACCAACTCCGAGGTTAATATTTTGTCCATTTGGATTTACACCTAAACTAAAAACCTCAGCGCCCAACTCAGAGAGAATCATTGGGCCAACCTTATAACCTGCACCATTGGCACAATCGAGAACAACTCTCATTCCGTCTAGGCTGACTTTCTTGTCTAAACATGATTTTACCTGAACAATATATCTCCCTATTACCTCATCAAGCCTTTGCGCCCTACCAAGCTCTTTATCTGGTGCTGGCTTTATGAGAGTTGGATTTAAAACCATTTTTTCAATTTCTAGTTCAACACTATCAGGAAGTTTGTCTCCATTAGCGTCAAATAATTTAATTCCATTGTCATAATATTGATTATGACTGGCCGAGATCATTACCCCAGCATGCGCCCGCATATTTCTTGTCACAAATGAAACACCTGGAGTGGGAAGTGGCCCGGTTAACACAACTCGACCTCCTTGAGAACAAACACCGCTACTAAAAGCAAGCTCCAGCATATAGCAACTCAAACGAGTGTCTTTCCCGAGGATTATAAGCGGCTTTCCTGAGAGGTTTGAATTATTTTTTTGGAAATAATATGTAACCGCACGTCCTAAATTCATCGCCATTTCAGATGTCATAGGAAACTGGTTCGCTCTTCCTCTAATACCATCAGTTCCAAATAATTTTCTCATCTTACTTTCCTCTTTTATCAATCAAAAATTTCAACTCTTCTAGGGGTATAGTCGATAACTTTAATTCCGTTTGGCACCTCTATTTTTACGGGAGCCAAAATTTTCTGGCCACTAAATTTTTCAGGAATTTTAACATACGCTGACATCACTGCATTTTCCCCTAAAAAGCCGGCCCCAATTTGCTCATATATGACTTTAATCTCTAACGATTTGGGTTTAAAACTCTCCCCTCTAGAGATAAATTGTATTGGAATTATTTTTTCTAGTTTTTCAGCATCAACGACTCTTAGATCAATCGACAAATCAACAATCTCTAAGCTTGCGGTTACATTTGATGGGATATTAAGTTTTACTTTTTTTTGATAGCTACCCTCTGTCAAACTAGATAGATCAATCCACTCTGTAGGAATTTCAGTTAAATTTTTAAAGAAGCTAGATGCACCTTCAAGAGTGACCTTGCTTGGATTTGTTGTTACGCGATCGATTGTCAGTATTTTGTTTAAAGTTCCCATTTTTTTTATCTTAATCGGAAGGGATTTTTTAACTTTTTTATCAAGGCTAAATTCAATTTTTTTCAGGTTATGGTCAACCAAGTTTAAACCTTGAACAAATGGTAGGTCTCTTCTTTTGATTTTATATACCTGAGTCTTTTTTCTTAATTTTTTAAAATTTGAAAGATCTATTTCAATATTTTCACCATCTGGAATTTTTCCCCAATAAGCTCTCGGCCCCTGATACCTCACTTTTAAAAACTTTGGAGGAGAAGTCACAAATGCCAAGTCAGGCGGTATTTTGTAGTCTAACTTTAAAGATATTTTATCCGTGATTGACTTTCCACTAACGACAAAAAGCCACAAAAAAAAGGAAAGCAGAAAAGCTAAAATCTTATCAAAAGACTTTGAGTGAAGTATGCTTTTAATCATTCTAAGTAATTTAGACATCTATTCCTTCCACCACATTAAGACCCCTCTGTGCTAGGCAAAACCTGTTCAAGGTCCTCTCCTGTTCCCCAAGAAAACTTAATAGCTCTTTTTAGCGTGAAAGAATCTTTTATAGGTTTAATTTTTCCTTCAAAACAGAGGCTTAATTGGCCTGTTTCTTCACTTACAACAATTATTAACGCGTCTACCAATCTACTTAAGCCGAGAGCTGCTCGATGTCTTGCTCCAAGATGGTTGCTTGTATTTCCATTTGATTGAATTGGTAAAAAGCAAGAGGCCGCAGAAATTTTGTTTTTCTGAATAACAACCGCTCCATCATGAAGTGGACTTTTTGGGTTAAAGATTGAAAGTAATAAGTCCCTATGTACCACGGAATTTATATAAGTACCCGATTCAAGAATATTATTAAGTCCACTTTTGTTCTCAATTGCGATAATTGCACCCGTATTACTTTCTTTCAGCTCCCAGGAAGCCTCAACAACTTCATTTATAACCTCTTCAAGGTCCACATCTTTAAGCTTTTTAAAAAAGTTTTGTCTATTTGCCATCGCAACTAAGGCACTTCTAATTTCCTCTTGAAATAAAATAACTAAAATTAAAATAAAACTGTCAAAGAAGTTTTCTAGCAACCAATTGATCGAATGGAACTTATAAGAACGTCCAACAACAGAGACCACTCCTAACAAAATAATCCCTAGAAGCATTTGCATACTTCTCGTGCCACGTAGGATTTTTATAAATTGATAGAAGATCAAACCAACAACAAAAACATCAATTATGTCTTTGAACTCAAAAAATCTCCATGCCTCTGTAATTATTTGCAATTTATACCTTTTTTATTAGAGATATTTCGTCATTCGCACAGAAAAAATGTATATTAAAGTAATCAAATTTGGCAAAGGCTCAATTCAATGTCCACCTTCTCAACAATTATTATCGATACCAACGAAGAAAAGTTTCATGCAATAACCAACAAAATTCAGGATGAAGCAAAAAAAATAATACAGTCCAAAAGTGGTATCCTATACCTTTTCTTGCCTCACACCTCCTGTGGGCTCCTCATTCAGGAATCTTTTGACCCCAGCGCAAAAACGGATATGGAAAAATTTTTAAAACACCTCGCTCCGAGAGAATTAAGCTTCATTGAACACACTGCAGAGGGACCTGATGACTCTCCCTCTCACATGAAATCTATCGTTAGTGGACATACTCTCAATATAATCGTTGACCAAGGTCAACTTGTTTTAGGCCAATGGCAAGGAATCTATTTGGCCGAGTTTAGAGATGGTTCTCACAAAAGAAAGATTCACCTTAAATTTATGGAAGGGTAAATTTGCCTCTAAGCAACTTTTTTGAGTTCTACCTTTTTAGCACTCTTGGCCTCAAGCGTTTCCATTACTTTATCCGCATTCAATAGTTTTTTTCTGAGCGCTTCTCTAGAGATACCCATCTCTTTAGCAGCTTTTGATTTATTCCCATTATTTCGCTTAATCTCACCTAGAATCATTTCTTTCTCAATTATTGCTAAACGATCTTTTAAGTTAATGTGATGATTATTAACAAATGGTAATTCTCCAAACTTTGAATTATTTGAATTACTACTTATCAATGGAGTAGTTGAATTTTCTAAATCTAGGTCTGTAATAATATGAGTTTTTGGATTGTAGAGCACGGCCCTTTCAATACAAGTTTTAAGCTCTCTAATATTTCCAGGCCACTCGTATTCAATGAACTTATTCATCACCCTTGGTGAAAAGTTTTTAAGAAGAAGTCCTTGTTTTTTACACTCCAACTTTAAAAAGTAATCAATCAAATCAGGAATATCATTTTGCCTTTTCCTCAAAGGATCAATATTGATGTATGCTTTCGAAACATAATCTAATAACTCAGGGTCAAAAGCGCCATCTATACTCATTTTTGATAAGTCTTCCACTGATGTGGCCATCACTCTTATATCAAGGGTGTATTTTGAGTTTGGTAATCCTTTATTTTTAAAGACTTGTTTTAATTTTTTTTGATCATCCATTGTCAGCTTCGAAATATCTTTAAAAAGAATTGTTCCACCTTTGCACCTTTCAAGGGCGCTTGGTTTTTCATCTGACCCCCAAAGATTTTGCTGAAGAATTTTCTCGTCTTTACCACCACAATCAATAATCTCAAATGGTTTAAGTCCCCTTTGACCTTCATGATGAATAATCTTTGCAAATAGAGTTTTACCAACTCCGTTCTCTCCAGAAATTAAAACACTTGAATCCAAGTCTTTTACTTTAAGAATTGTATTTCGAAGAGAGTTAATGTGTGTCGTTTTTCCAATGATCGCGTGTTTTCGATCAAAGGGTTTTGAGAATCGTCTAATTTTGGATGATTCACTCATAGGATTAAAGTTATGAAAGACACTACTGAAAACAAGCGCCAATACCTTCATCGTTTTTTCATCTTCAATGGTAAATCGATCTTGGTTTCTTTTATTAATAACCTCGATAACCCCAATTATTTTGTCTTCCCTATTTTGAATGGGGTAACAAATAATTGACCTTGTTTCAAAATTGAATTGACGATCAAAAAACTCATTAAACCTTGAACTATCACGACTTGTATCAATATTAAGTGCTACTCCCGTTGTAAAAACAGAGCCAGCAATTCCTAACCGATAGTCAAATTTTAATTGATCTTTTGGAACTCCTAAGGCTGAAACAGCCTCAAGTTCGTTAGTATCTGCATTTATGAGAAAGATAGACGCTCTTGTGGCATTTAAGATTCGTACCACCTCCTCAAGCATAGTTTCAAGAAAGCCCTCTTTGTCACCAAAAAAGGTGATATCTTTAAATAAAGATAAAAGTAATGAGAACATCTCAAAGCCTTCAGATGCATCGGTATACCTTTCTTTTAAGGCAAGTTGGATGAGGCATTCTTTTAATCGTTCAGGATTAAAGCTCAATATATATTGTTCTAAAAATCTGTTTAGCTTTTTTTCTTCATCAAGCTCTACACCGTAAATAATTTTTTGGTCAGTCACACACTTTGTGAATGCTCTAACCACGTTTCCACTTAACTCAAGCTGATGTCTTTTGAAGAAGAGATTAAACGTTATGTGACTGCCAACAGAAATCCTTTCTTCTGTTTGAAACCCCAGACCAGAGATAGAGATGTCCACTAGCTTTGCATCATCTATATATTTTTCTCCATCAATAGGATGATCAATTGAGGCGACGAA
>CEWH01047755.1_pt1 | contig 13026 bp, 10 predicted proteins | sample 531231 | NCBI WGS metagenome assembly CEWH01 (sample SAMEA2622316, study PRJEB7988) | marine metagenome | biome: marine biome (ENVO:00000447); feature: surface water layer (ENVO:00002042); material: "saline water (ENVO:00002010), including plankton (ENVO:xxxxxxxx)" | depth 5 m | reverse complement strand
TGATTTACGCTTACTACGGCCATGCTCTGGGCTCGATTGCTCTAAGTCGATCGGGTATGGCAGGTCTCACCGAGTCGATTGGAGGGCTGTTCTTGCTCCTCCTCGGTATCGTTGCAACAGTCTTGGCTACTGTTATTGTGACGCGTACCTCGATTCGCGTGCTCAAGGACGCTATTGGGGAAGAAGAGTGAGGCATTTTGCCAAATCCATGAATCCATAGCCTTGATACAAGGGGTCTCTTGGCCAACATGGGGCGGGGTCATGACACAAGGTGCACAACCAGTCATTCACGGTGCCGAATGGACGCCAAGTGAAGCGCTAACCTTCACCCAACCGCTGCTCATTGATGCCGCTCGTGCAGAAGTGATGCGATTCTTTTCGGAACGCCATGAGGGGCACGTTTTCTTGGCAGCCAACATCTGGGATCATCTCCATGTCGATGGTCAACATTCCTTTGATGGAGCATCTTGGCATGCTTTCAGTGAGCGTTTTGTTGATGCATTCAAGCGAGGTTTTGAGGCGCAAAACACACACAAGATTTCGACCATTCTTGATGAAGAGGTGATGCCCCGAAGAACCATCGAAGAGCACCTTCAACGACGAATCAAGCATCTTATCGTCGATCTTCGTTTGTGCCTAAGGCGTCTGGCCCATTACATGTCGACAACGATGGAGCAGCGAATGGAATGGCAGCGAATGATGACGCGTACCCGTGCCATGGATGCTCACCTCAAGGAAGTGTTCTTCTCTGGCATGGAGACGCCAGATGGCTCCCGGTTTGGAGGGAAGGGATTCCGTTCAACATGGCAAGAGGGTGTTGTTGCCGTTGCTACAGCGTTGAAGCGTTCTGATGAGCCAGACAAATCACAAACACCTGGAAACGGCTACGATGGTGACCTCGTTGCGCCGATGATTCGTGATGTTGGCCTTGCACTCGCCATGGGTGACACTGTTATCGATGTCATGGCCGCACAAATGGGTAAGGCAGGTTCAAACCAAAACGGTGGCCATGATGGTGCTGGAGGGCGTGATCTACACATCGGTGCTTGGCACGTGGGCGTACTCCCTCCCACAGCCCCACTTCCTATTGCCAGTGCAACCATGACAGGTCTTGCTTTCGCAGGATGGAAACAATCGCTCGATCGTTTCCACGTTGCATGCATCGGAGAAGGAGCCTCTTCGTCAGGAGAGTATTGGGAAGCCATCAACTTAGCAGGTGCACGAGGACTGCCGATTTGCTACGTTCTTCAGAACAATCAGATTGCACTCGATACACCACCTGCGCACCAATCAGGTGTTGAATTGTGGGCCGATAAGGCCGTGGCAATGGGATTCCCTGCATGGACAATCGATGGTTCTGACCCTGCAGCGTGGCATGCGAGTGTCGCTACAGCACGAGAATTTGGACTCGAAGGTGGTGGTCCGACCATGATTCATGTTGAGACCATGCGTGGTTGCGGTCACGCACACCATCATGATGACCTCTATCTCGGTTCAGAAACTGGAACGCCTCCGGGTTACGTTGATCGTGAACTTCTGGAATATTGGGCCAACAAAGACCCCATCTCATCACACCGTGAGTTGTTGCTGACACTTGGTGCCAGTGAAGACCAACTCGCTGCAATGGAGTCTGAGGAACAACAGCATGTTGATGAAGCTCGCCAAGCAGTTGAAGCGATGGCATGGCCCGAGCCAGAAACCGTGACGAAGGGCGTTACAACACTCCACGATGCGAGGACGCATGATAACCATCTTGCTTTGATTGAAACCGTTGCAAGCTCGCAATCTAGAGCATCCCATCAACCACTGGAGTACGTCGAAGCTGGTGGATGGACCTACGCTCGAGCCATTCAACAAGCCATGGTCGACATTGCGAACATGCATGGAGAAGATTGTGTCTTCATTGGAGAAGATATGGAGGTCGCAGGAGCATTTGGAATGAACATGGCCCTGAAGAACGCAGGACACCAAGAGAAGTTGGTCGATATGCCGCTCTGTGAAGCCATCATCGTCCACACTGGCGTAGGAGCTGCCCTCTCTGGCATGCGCCCAATGGTTGAGATTCAATTTGGAGGATTTGCTGCTCTCGGTTTCAATGCCCTCATCAACAATGCAGCAATGTTACGTTGGCGATGGGGTGCTGATTGTCCGATGACAATCCGTGTCCCACTTGGTGCACGCACTCGCTCGGGTCCGTTCCATGCGAACATGATCGAATCGTGGTTTGCCAACGATCCAGGGCTGGTGGTCCTTGCACCAGGAACGCCGCAAGATGCCTACGATCTGTTGGTCGAAGCAGCCCATCTTGATGATCCAGTCCTGTTCCTTGAACACATTGGATTGTATGGGCTCCGTGGAGGAAAAACCGGGTGGGGTCAGAACATCAATCAGAAGGTTGACACGTCATCAGTACATACATCCATCGAACAAGGAAAACGCCATTCCATCGGCAAAGCATCCATTGTCCGTGAAGGTGAAGATGTTACGATTGTGACATGGGGGGCCATGGTCCATATTGCAGCGGAAGCCGCATCAGCACTCTCAGAAAGCGGTATTGATGTTGAAATCGTTGATTTGCGAACATTGCTTCCGTTCGACGCTGAATCCTGTATCGCATCGGTTCAAAAGACAGGACGTCTGGTCGTCCTGCAAGAAGGGCAGTGGCATGGCGGTCTTGGTCATACCATTCAATCACGAATCCTCGAGTCGACGTTCTATCAACTCGAGACACAACCAGTTGTTATCGGGGCAATCGATACGCCTGTACCGTTCTCTCCTCCACTGGAAAACTACACCATTCCTTCGGTGGAACACGTGATCAATGTCATTCAGAAGTTGATGCGATAATTCGCTCGACTGCTACGGCGAGAAGCGCTCCGATGATCGTGCAAACGAAATACACTGGGATGATTAATCCGTCACCTGAGACGAGATTTGGCCCAAAGGTTCTCGCTGGGTTCATGCTCGCTCCTGTGTACTTGCCAAATACAAACGCAAGGGCTGCAACGGTTGAACCTACCACAAGAGCGATTGGACCCCATTGTTCCGTCCTTCGAATAATCCAGAGAATGGAAGCCATCAGCAAGAATGTAATCAGAATCTCAATTCCAATGAGATTGACCCATGTGGTGTTACGAACGGTTGGTCCTGCACCGTTTAGCAGAACACCAGCAAACAACGCACCGACCAATTGGCCGAGAACATGTGCTATCGTATCGTTCGTCGAAAGATTACCTCTGTACCAAAAGGCGATTGAAACAGCTGGATTGATGTGTGCACCACTCCAGCGACCAATGCCGATGATGACAAGAGCTACAATGGCTCCAAAAGCAAGTGAAATTTCGAGCGATGAACGCTCCATTGCAACGCTTCCACAACCAACAAAGACCATCATGAAGGTCCCTGCTGCTTCGATGCCTCCACGCTTCCACATCGTTTCGACGAATTGAATTGAGAACATGATATTAACTCCGTAGAAGGACAGAAGCATCAAAACCCATAACCCATGGGGAGTTTATGGAGCAGAAGGATGAGTTGATGGGAATTCCCCAACTCCTTCACTTCAATGCCATGCTTATCACTGGAGCACTCTTTTTCGCTATTGTCTTGATGAAGTATCTCGGGCAATCGAATTCGATGTTCGTGGTCAGCATCATTTTGGTTCTTTCACTTGGCCTGCTCATCACCAGTGCAGACTTCTTCATCGAGGGTGCGAAGGGTCTTGCTCGACGTGCAGGAATTGCAGAAATCGTCATTGGTTTAACCATCGTATCGATCGGTACCTCGCTTCCAGAGATTTTGGTTTCGGGTAGTGCAGCCTACGAAGCGAGTCAAGGAAAACAAGGAGCAGCAGACTTTGCTATTGGTAGTATCCTCGGGTCTGTCCTTGTCCAAATCACACTAATCCTTGGTATCGTTGTGATGACGAGATCAGTCAAAGTTCGTCCATCATGGTTGAACCGTGATGGTGTCATCATGCTTCTCGCTGTGGTTCTTCTTCTGTTCTTCGTTTGGACGAATGGCGAGCTTGCACGGTGGGAAGGAGCGATTCTTGCATCCCTCTATGTGGCCTACATCGTGTGGTTACTGATGAAACGCGAAGCAATTCGTCAAGAAGAGGTCGAAGAATCGGGTGAATACCAAGTTCGAGGATCAAATTGGAGTTCAGCTGCGTATCTGATCATGATCTTCCTTGGTCTTGCTTTTGCGGTCTATGCTGCAAATATCTTGGTTGAACAAGCCTATGATCTTGCATTGAAGCTGAAGGTGCCTCATTCCGTTGTTGGTACAACCGTTTCTGGAATTGGAACCTCCTTGCCTGAACTCACCATAGCATTGATGGCAGCAAAACGCAGCAAAGGTGTAGCGATTGGAACGCTCATTGGGTCGAACATCACCGACCCTCTGTTATCCGTGGGAATCGCTTCAATGATTCATCCTCTTTCCATTTCACCTCAAGACAACGGATTGACCATGGACATTATCGCGCCAGCCACCGTCCTTGGAGTCTTACTCGCCTTGTTCTTTATGCGCCGAACTTATCGATTCGAGCGTTGGGAAGGCACCTGCTTGGTCCTGTTTTATGCCATCTTCCTGGTCGTTTTGCAACTCAATCGGTGAGTTGAAGCAAAATCAAGACTTATGTCCGACCTTCCACTGGGAGAGTCATGGTCGACTTCCAATTGGACGAAATGCAGGAGATGCTTCGTGAACTTGCTCAAGAGTTTGCACGTGACGAGATACGCCCACATGCCGAACACTGGGATGAAGAATCCGTGTATCCAAAAGAAACCATTCAACTCGCCCATGAGATGGGTTTGCTGAATCTTCACATACCTGAAGCATACGGTGGACCAGGACTTGGCTGCATGGAAGAAGTCCTTGTCAATGAAGAACTTGCATGGGGCGACCCTGGTTTCGCTACTGCGGCTTACGCAACGGCATTGGCATGCGCCCCAATCATTACAGGTGCAACCGAGGAACAGAAGAATGTCTGGTTGCGAAAAGTCGCTGAAGAAGGTGCCCTAGCATCCTATGCAGTCACTGAACCTGGCGCAGGTTCCGATGTTGCGGCCATTCAAACCACAGCGGTTCGTGATGGTGATGAATATGTGATCAACGGCTCCAAAATGTGGATCACTGGTGCAGGATATGCTGATTTCTTTTTCGTCTTGGCCAAAACAGATATCGATGCGGGTTATCGAGGCATGTCTGGATTTATTGTAGAAGCAAATGCTGAGGGCCTTTCTCTTGGCAAAAAGGAGACCAACATGGGTCAACGTTGCAGTGATACACGCAGCATCACCTTCAACAATGTCCGCGTACCTGCCAACCAATTGGTCGGTGAAAGCGAATCGGGAGGGTGGATGAATGCCATGAATGCCTTCGATTTGAGCCGTCCCAATATCGCAGCTCATGCAACCGGGCTTTCGCGTGCAGCATACGAACACGCACTTCAATACAGCAACGAGCGTCAAACCTTTGGAAAGCCGTTGCATAAGCATCAAGCCATCCAATTCATGCTTGCGGATATGAAAACAAGCATTGAGGCGAGCCGAATGCTTACTTGGAAGTCTGCTGCAGACGCAGACGCTGGCATCAAGAACACAGAATCTGCAGCTCACGCTAAGCGGTTCGCAGCAGATACGGCCATGCAAGTTTCAACCGATGCAGTTCAAGTGTATGGGGGATATGGATACTCTGAGGAATATCCAGTTGCTCGACTCATGCGTGCTGCAAAGGTCATGCAGATTTACGAAGGGAGCAGTCAAGTCCAGCGTATGATCATCGGTCGAGAAATCACCAAGAATCTTTGAATAGAGAATAATCAATCGAACCTCTGCATGATATCGTCAGATACGTCCTGCAACCAATTTGTTTCTATCGAATCCAAATCAAATGCCTCTTCATCACCATCAACGTGCCAAAAGCCTGGGAGAAAATCGATAAATTCTATTTCCCGGTCTTCTTCCATGTATTCCAATACATGTCGAGGATTACCCTCGAGAGCGGTATCATCGATCATATCCTGTGTAACCACCATTTCTTCTTGGAAGGTGAAGACGTGATACAATTCTTCACGCGGGCAAACAATGAATTGTGCAACAAGCGGTATTTCCATGGCTAACTTGACGTCGTTATGCAAGCTTAGAGCAAGGGATGCGAGGCGATCACCAACGGGAAGGTGCTCTTTGTTTTCATGAATATTGAGGCATAATTTAGCTGTATATGCTCGTGCTTTTTCGGTATCAAAATCTCGTTTCCTAGCAGCCCCTACCACTTCTGTCGTCCATGAATTCTGCATGAACAGTCCGATTGGTCGAGAGGCTTCGACCTCATAATGCCTTCCTGAACGGCCACGAACTCGCACAACAATGTTGTAAATTGAGTTTGAATCAACCAATTCAATTCCATCGATGTTGCAAACCTCTTGAAGAAACTGCATGGATTTCTCATGCGGATTCAGTTTACATTCCATCGACACGCTCTTTTCTTCATTCCACGGTTTATGAACCGAAATTCTCAATGTCATTCCGTCTGTGGCTGAACCATGGGAGTCATCGATGTCATTCTCTTGGCGGCAGGTCGCTCTTCTCGGCTTGGTCGGCCAAAATCCCTTGTCGATGTCGATGGTCAGCCTTTGATACAACGAATCATCAGCAGGTTGCACCAATTGGGCCAAGCAGAGGTGACGGTCGTCACAAACACTGACCTTCTTGCTGACATCATGCTGTTTTGCCCATCGGCTCATGTTGTGCTTAATCCTGACCCGGAAAAAGGTCGGACTGGGTCCGTTCAGTGTGGACTTGCGAGCATTCTTGAACGAAATGGTCGTTTGCCCAAAAAGGTGCTCTTAGTCCCTGTCGATCGACCGGGTTGGAGTGTTAAACTGGTCAGTAATCTCCTGGAATCAGAAACGAGCGCTTGTCCTGTTTGGAACGATCGTGGAGGCCACCCGTTGTTGATGGTTGGAGACGATGTCAATGCCGTATATTTGGCTGAACGTGACCAACCTCTTTCCTCTTTGGTTCAACGAAAACCTATGCCTGTCGACTTCTCTTGGCTTCATCTTAACATTGACACTGAAGCCGATTTGGCCGATCTTCTCGCAGCTTCCAAAGAGGATTGGTTTTAGGGCAAATCGTATGTGTATGGTCATCGAGGCGTCGTTATGACGGCGAGGGTTCTAACATGGGTGTTGAAACAATTGCAACACAATTCGCCTGTTGTTCTGGCTACTGTCGTTGGAACGAAAGGTAGCGTGCCTGGAAAATCAGGAGCACGCTTAGCAATGAATCGGTTTCGTGATTGGGTAGGGACGGTCGGCGGAGCTGGTTTGGAACATCGAATTCTCAACCGTTGCAAGGAATTACTTCAAGAATCCAAAGCAACATCTGAGGTGCACACGTTTGGCCTCAACAAAGGGGCGAAGGGCTATGAAGTACAACCACTCGACTCACTTTGTGGTGGACAAGTCACCATTTCCTTGGAGTTGATGTTGCCGATGCCACATATTTTGTTGATGGGAGGAGGACATTGTTCAGAGGCCATCTCCAAACTGTTGCCAAAAAAAGGATGGAATTATTCTGTTCAAGACACACGTGAAGCGTTCACGACCAATGAACTCTATCCAGAAGCGATTGAACGCTCTCATTCAACCGTTGAAGCATTCTTTACCAACGAAACTGTAGAATCGCTCTCACGTTTTTCGGATGTTCTTTTGCTCGGCCATGATTATTCCGAAGACCTTGACAGGCTTCAGAGGTTGTTGCAACTTGCAGAGGGAGCAGATGTGTCACCTGATGGCAAAGCCTTCCCTCGGATTGGGGCGATTGGCAGCCGTTCCAAATGGAAATCCTTCACAGAATCATGCACCAATGTAGGAATTCAACCATCCTCCCTTGACCGAGTGCGATGTCCAATCGGATTGAACATTGGTGCTGAATCGCCTGAAGAGATTGCGATTGCTGTTATCGCAGAAATTCTGTCGATGCACAAAGATGCTGATGTTCGTGCTTCAAATTGGCGAGATCAGTGAGGCCATCTTATGCCTTCGATGGATGAGTCATGGGAGATGCGAAACGGTTTGGTGATTCCAAATCGTAGCGTTCTTGCAGCGATGACCAACAAACAAAGTCATGCTGATGGAACGCTTTCGGATGAAGAGATGCGATTTCTGCTACGTCGTGCTGAAGGTGGATTTGGACTCATCACAACAGCAGCATCCCATGTGCAAGAAACAGGTCAAGGTTGGGAAGGTGAGTTTGGAGTATGGGGTGATCACCATCTTCCTGGATTGACTTCACTTGCGACGCAGTTGAAACAACACGACTCGAAATCGTTTGTTCAGATTTTCCATGGAGGCATGCGTGCACCCTCTTCGATTACAGGTCAACAAGCCTCCTCTGCAAGCGTGAATTTCATTTCCGAAAGCGAGGGCTCTTCAAGAAGCCTTTCCACAAGCGAGGTCGAAGAGACCATTTCATGCTTTATCAAAGCAGCACAACGCTGTGAAGCAGCAGGGTTTGATGGCGTTGAACTGCATGGAGCACATGGTTACCTTATCGCTCAGTTTCTTGGTTCGAATACCAATCGACGCAACGATACGTTCGGGGGAGATATAGGGCAGCGCTGTACGTTCCTTCTACGCATCATTCGTGGTGTTCGAGAGGTTGTCAGTGATGATTTTGCCATCATGGTCCGTCTTTCACCAGTTTCTGATGAAATTGGAATCACCATGGAAGATACGAAGCAGGTGATTGATTTGCTCATCAAGGAGAAGATCGATGCACTCCATATTTCGTGCTGGGATGTATTTGAGAAACAAGACAACAATCAAACCATCACGAGGGAACTATGTTCCATCTATTCCGATTCCATTCCAATTGTATCGACTGGTTCGGTTTGGAGTGCAGAGGATGCTCAGTTCGTCCTCGATCAAGGGGCCCAAGCAGTCGGCGTTGCTCGAGTTGCGTTGCCCCATCCCGATTGGGCTTCATTGGTCAGAGATTTGACCTATAATCCGAAGGCAGCCCCATTTACGCCCGAAGAACTTCGTTCAGCAGACCTGAGTCCAACATTCGTTGATTACATGCGACGATGGAGAGGATTTGTCACGGACGGTCGGTGAAGATTAGTTCGCGGAAGTGAACCAATTCGTACACAGACTCGCGAATGTCATCCAAGGCGAGGTGCGCCCCCTTCTTCTCGAATTTTGGTAGCCCTGGATACCAACGTCTTGCAAGTTCCTTGATGGTCGAAACATCAACCATTCTGTAATGCAAATACTTCGCAACGCTTGGCATTTCTTTGACGAGGAATTGACGGTCATTCCATACCGAATTGCCACAGAGTGGTGCGGTTCGCTCGGGTACGTGTTCTTGGATGAACTCGAGGGTCTGTCGTTCAGCCTCTTCCAAACTGACCGAATCGTTCCGCACTCGGTCGATTAATCCACTTCCAAAGTGGTGTCGAGTATTCCATTCGTCCATGCCTTCGATGAGCTCTTCAGAAACAGAAATGGCAAGATTTGGGCCTTCGGCAATGATGTTGAGTTCGGAGTCGGTAATGATTGTTGCAATTTCAATGATGCTTTCGTGTTCCAAGTCCAAACCTGTCATCTCGAGGTCAATCCATACCATTCGCTTGTTTGGGTCGTCCATGGTTTCCCGACAAGACAGCGGTTCTTGAAGTCGGCGTAGACTTCTTGATGGTGATGTTGCAGGCTTGGACATGGTCGATGCAGGTGATGTTGCAGTTGCCGTCGGCTCTGAGGTCTTTGACCTCTGGCTCGTGATGCTCAAATTCCGCGCTTGGCTGGTTGTCATGCTTCTCCTCGTTGTTGGAATGTCGTACTTTGCTATCTCTGATTGGGGCACTGACGATGAGGGTCAGAAATCCACATCATCAATCAATTCTGATACAGGATGGAGACATTATTCTGTTGTAGCGCCAGTTGATACTGGTATCAACGTCTATCACGACCATTTCCGAACTGACGAGGTCTATCCAAACTGGCTGCTCGAATCGCTCGGCGTGACCAAAACATGTGAAATTACCTTTGATGGTTCATGGCAGGAGCGTTACGAGGCCGACAAAGAATCTTGCTGGGATAACATCACGACGTCCGATATTGTGTATTTCTCTGGAACAAAAATCATTGGAACATCACCAGATGGACAAACGGATATTCACATTCTCGATGACCCTTCAGATGGACACGGAACGGCCGTAACGGGCGCAGTCTTAGACGCAAATCCAGATGCAGTCATCTTCTTTGTCGAAGGCTTCTCCACAGACGCCGTTCTTGCGGCTTCCAATCAACCGCTTGTCGATATCATCTCCACCTCGTTTGGAGCCATTGGATCACTTCCAGTACCTGGAATCGAGACTGGAACGTACGAAGCAGTCGTTGGAAACAACAAGATTCACACCGGAGCAGCTGACAATACGCCTTCTCCTGCTGTTCAAGATGCTACAGCAGGCCCACCTTGGTCCATCGGTATCGCAGGATACGCTGAGGAAGGAGACGATCAGAAGGAGACGATGAGTGGTTCCTATCCCGATATTGCAGCAGATTGGACTCAAGTTTTGCCGAACCACGATGATACGGACGGCTACCATGAAACCTCAGGAACCTCCTTTGCAACGCCCCGTACGGCTGGAATTTTGTCGTTTATTCTGCAAGAGTTGCGAGAAGAATTCAACGATGGAGGTTCTGGGGCATCCACAGAGCGTGGCGGTTATCTTGTCAATGGAACGGCCAGTGATGGTGAATCCTTTACCATCCGTAACTCAGAGGTTCGTAACGCATTGAATTTGTCTGCTTGGTATCCATCGTTCACAACGTGGGATCCATTCTCTGGTACGACACCTGTTTCACCGGTTGCACCTTGCACACAAGTCGGTTGGGGCGTTGTCAACATGTCCAACATTGAACCGATGCTGATGCACTTGAATGGAACACAACCTATGGACAACCGTCCCGGTGATGTCGTCCTGTGCATGAACATCAATCAAGAGGCTCGTGAGGCTTATTGGGGCGTTTACCCTTCAGCACCTGATGATGTTCTTGTCTCAGACCGTGAAGCCATCTTCAGAGAAGAATGATCACAATGGTTCGAAGTCAAGGACGATCTGTCCGAGCATGTTGACACGGACAACCGGCTTGAAGCCTTCATGCGGTGTCATGGCAATGGTTCGAGTAATCTGTTCAATTGATTCCTTTGGCAGACGGACATCGAAACCTTCCGCCGTTTCGATGTAACCGATGTTGTTCGTCGTTGCGTTGCCAATTGGCTTGACGATTTCATTCAACTCTTCTTCAAGTTCCTCGCCCAGTTTGAGGAGTTCCATTTCTTCAGCATTCGTGCTGCCTTTCTCTTCAACAGTGGTTGACTCGGTCTTGATTTCATGCTCCTGGATATCGTCGTTTTCTTCTTCAACATCTTCTTCCATGTCGTCCTCATCATCGACAACCGCTTCAGGAACTGGTCGTTGAGGACGAACTGTATTTCCAAAGACTTGAGGGATGACAACATCCTGTACGTCGAACATTGAGCGGCGTTGCATGTACATGAATCCGTAGCCAAGAGCAAGCAAACCGGTGAGAACAAGCGTTAGGCTTCTGAAGAGGACATCATCTGATGCATCCAAGTACATGTAAAGGCTAAACATCGTCAAAACGGACCCAAACACACCAAGGCCACGTCGCCACCGAACTTGTGCTTGCGTCTCATCAAAGCCAGTAATGGCAAGCGCTGTAAGGATGGCTGCAGTCAAGAAGAAAGCAATCTCAGTTTGATCTTGACCGAAGGCGTAAATGACACCGGTCAGTGCTGCGACGACTCCTGAGAAGCCCATGTACTCAATGAAAGTAAAGAACTCGTCATCGTCTTTCCAAGTGAAAATCTTCGAGTCATAGATTCGGTCGGTCTTCGATGAGAGGTAAATCATGATAGCACCTTCGACAAAGAAGATGCCACCGATGAGGAACTGTCGCAAGGACTCTGTTCCAACCTCAAACTGATGGATGAGATTGGCTGCTGTCAATCCGTCGATGAGAGGAAGGAAGAGAATCGAGACCTTGTCGCCCTTTTGCACAGCTTCGTAGGTGGCCCATCCACTACCAGCAAGCATTCCGAGTCCATTGACAACATCGAATGAAAGAAGCAGCGTTGAGATGGCCAAAAAGCGTAATTGGGTATCCAATGAATACGGCATGAGTTTTTCCAGTCGTTCTTCATCTGTGACGTTCATGCGCATGATGCCATAGGCTTCTGCCAACCATAGAACGTAAATGACTACGCCTGAGAACAGCATCGAGTATCCAAAGATGTCGCCTGTGAAGTAGCCTCCATCGGCAAATCCGATCATAAAGGAGAAAATGACTCCAACCGAAAGAAGAGGCATGAGGTTGATGTCTCCACGTACCCATGCATTGGCGATTCCGAAGATACAAGCGACCAGTGGCAACCAAGATGCCGAAGGAAGAACGGCCCAAATCGCGAACAGGAACCAAATCATCGGTAGGAACCATGGGAAAGGATTGTCCACGTATTCATTTCTTTGGACATCTCGAACGCTCCATGCAAGCGGCATCAGCATATGGGCTGCGACAAGCATTCCCGTCACTCTTGTGAACCAAAGAATTCGGATTTCGGTAATATCCTCAGGATTATCGAAGAACGAATCGAGGAAGGCATGAGCAAGGCCATGGTCGTAGGTCCAATACATTGAGATGGTTGCAATAGGAGCCAACAGTGTAACGCCATGGTGTCGATACTGAATGGCAGTTATCGTGACAAGCCCGTACATGCTAAGGAAGAGTAGACCGCCGGATTGGTCGAGCATTCCAATAACCAATAGAACACAGAGCATAACTTGGTCCGCTTGGCGACTCAAATGATCTCGATCAAGACCTCGCTTATTGATGAGAACAAACGCCCCAATCGGTGCAGAGAGGAAGATGATATCGTATACGATGCCTGCTTTGAATAAGCCATCCGTGTGTTCAACATTGAACAT